>Ga0207014_1005_pt1 | contig 64304 bp, 76 predicted proteins | sample Alteio_BWMinCont_56_FD_153495 | JGI IMG/M metagenome (GOLD analysis project Ga0207014, IMG submission 153495) | Enriched cells from forest soil in Barre Woods Harvard Forest LTER site, Petersham, Massachusetts, United States -... | ecosystem: Environmental > Terrestrial > Soil > Temperate forest >...
CACTTTTTAAGTAAAGAAGAGTTTGAATACAAACTATCACAAAATTTTTTTATTGAATGGAGCAATAGTTATGGTAATTATTATGGAAGCCCAAATTCCATTATTAATGAATTAAAGGAATCAAAATCATATATAAGTATATTGGATATAGCAGGTGCTCAAAATGTTAAAGCTAAAGTGCCTGATTCAATTTTGATTTGGATTGATGTTGATATAAAGGAATTAGAAAAAAGATTAGTAAGTAGAAATTCCGAAACTGTTGAGGAAATTAATAAAAGATTAGACATTGCAAAATCAGAAATTATTAGCCACGATATCAAAAAAAATATATTTAATTACAATATTAAAAATGAGGATTTTAGTGCTGCTGTAGCATGTTTAAAATCAATCATAATTTCAGAATTAAATAAGTAATTTTATAAATTTAAAAAAAGATCAAAAAAAACCTTTACAATAAATAAGTTTTGTTTATTCTTTAAGTAATAATTAAGGTATTTACTGAAATTTTCATAGCCACAAAAAAGACTTAAAATCTTTTAAAAAAGTGTTGACATTAACTGATAAGTCTTTATACTTTAAATACTTTTTAGTTTTTAAAAGAAGTAGTAATAAAAAATTATAAAAATTTGGTCTTTGAAATACACAAGAAATTTTTTTAAAAATTTCGCAAGCCTTATTAAAACTTTTAGTTATAGATTTTGTGATGGAGAGTTTGATCTTGGCTCAGAATAAACGCTGGCGGCGTGCCTAACACATGCAAGTCGAGCGAGAAAGTTCTTTCGGGAATGAGTACAGCGGCAGACGGGTTAATAACGCGTGAGAATCTACCCTTTAGTGTGGAATACCTCCGAGAAATCGGAGATAATACCGCATGTGTCCCTATAGAAATATATGGATAAAGATGGCCTCTTTGCTATCGCTAGGGGATGAGCTTGCGTACTATCAGCTAGTTGGTAGGGTAAAGGCCTACCAAGGCTATGACGGTTAGCCGGCCTGAGAGGGTGTTCGGCAACACTGGAACTTAGACACGGTCCAGACTCCTACGGGAGGCAGCAGTGGGGAATATTGCACAATGGGCGAAAGCCTGATGCAGCGACGCCGCGTGAAGGATGAAGGCCTACGGGTTGTAAACTTCTGTTAACTGGGAAGAAAGTACCGTTTTAAATAAAGACGGGAGATGACGTTACCAGTAGAGAAAGCACCGGCTAAACTCGTGCCAGCAGCCGCGGTAATACGAGTGGTGCAAGCGTTATTCGGAATCATTGGGCGTAAAGGGTGTGTAGGCGGCATATCAAGTCTGTTGTTAAATCTCCCAGCCTAACTGGGAAAATGCAGCGGAAACTGATGCGCTAGAGGATGGAAGAGAGAAGTGGAATTCTCGGAGTAGCGGTAAAATGCGTAGATCTCGAGAGGAACACCGATGGCGAAGGCAGCTTCTTGGTCCATTCCTGACGCTGATACACGAAAGCGTGGGGAGCAAACAGGATTAGATACCCTGGTAGTCCACGCTGTAAACGATGATCACTTGATGTTGGCTCTGCTTTGCGGAGTCAGTGTCGTAGCTAACGCGTTAAGTGATCCGCCTGGGGACTACGGTCGCAAGACTAAAACTCAAAAGAATTGACGGGGGTCCGCACAAGCGGTGGAACATGTGGTTTAATTCGACACTACGCGAGGAACCTTACCTAGGCTTGACATACACCTGACAGTCGTAGAAACACGATCTTCTAAACTTTGTTTAGACAGGTGAACAGGTGCTGCATGGCTGTCGTCAGCTCGTGTCGTGAGATGTCTGGTTAAGTCCTCTAACGAGCGCAACTCTTGCCATCAGTTGCTACCATTTTATGGGCACTCTGATGGGACTGCCTGGGAAACCAGGAGGAAGGTGGGAATGACGTCAAGTCCTCATGGCCCTTATGTCTAGGGCGACACACGTGTTACAATGGCCAGTACAAAGGGTTGCCAACTCGTAAGAGTGAGCTAATCCCACAAAACTGGTCTAAGTTCGGATTGAGGTCTGCAACTCGACCTCATGAAGTTGAAATCGCTAGTAATCGCATATCAGAACGATGCGGTGAATACGTTCTCGGGCCTTGTACACACCGCCCGTCACACGATGAGAGCTGTTTGTACCCAAAGTCACTTTAGCTAACCCGTAAGGGAGGCGAGTGCCTAAGGTATGGGTAGTGATTGTGGTGAAGTCGTAACAAGGTAGCTGTAGGAGAACCTGCGGCTGGATCACCTCCTTTCGAGGGAGAATTCATAACAAAGTTTTTACTTTGTTTAAAGGTGTAATAAAAAATCTTAAAAGTTTTTTAAGGCTTGCGACTTTAATACTGGGCCTATAGCTCAGTTGGTTAGAGCACCCCGCTGATAACGGGGAGGTCAGTCGTTCGAGTCGACTTAGGCCCACCATAAATTATGGTGGCATTAAGTCATAATGGGCCTAAGGTGAATTTAATATCATCCCTAAATATTAATGAATTAAATTTTAATATATATAAAGGGGGATGTAGCTCAGTTGGTAGAGCATCCGATTTGCACTCGGAAGGTCAGCGGTTCGACCCCGCTCATCTCCACCAGTTTTTAAATAAAAAATTTTATTTCTTGTGTGTTTATAAAAAATTATTCTTGTGATCTTTGAAATGTTTGTAATTTAAATTTCTGATGCGGAAATACAAAATTCATTTTGAGTTTTTGTAAACAATTTGATAATTAAGTTTGTGATTAATTGAAAAGGGCATTTGGTGGATGCCTTGGTATCAGGAGACGATGAAGGAGGCGGGAGACTGCCATAAGCTTCGGGGAGCTGTCAACCAAGTTTCGATCCGAAGATTTCCGAATGGGGAAACCCGGTCTAGTAAAACTAGATCACTATTATTTGAATAAAATAAGATAATAGAGTTAACGGCGTGAACTGAAACATCTAAGTAGCGCCAGGAAAAGAAAACGCATGTGATTCCCTTAGTAGTGGTGAGCGAAGAGGGAAGAGCCTAAACTTATATCATGTTAAAGCCTACTAGCGTTGTGATATAGGTGTTGCGGGATATAAACGTTTTTGATTAGTAGATCTTAATTTATGTATTTTTATTTAGTTGAATTACTCTGAAAAGTGTAACCAAAGAGGGTGACAGTCCTGTAGACAAAAAATAAAAAATGCATAAAAGTTTTTATCCCAAGTACCACAGAGCACGTGAAATTTTGTGGGAATCTGCCCTGACCATAGGGTAAGGCTAAATACTACCTGATGACCGATAGTGAACAAGTACCGTGAGGGAAAGGTGAAAAGAACCCCGAGAGGGGAGTGAAATAGAATCTGAAACCGAATGTCTACAATCGGTAGTAGCGATGTATACGTACGCGCAACTACGTACCTTTTGCATAATGAGCCAACGAGTTATCTTATATTGCAAGGTTAAGCTTTGAAAGAGCGGAGCCGTAGCGAAAGCGAGTCTGAATAGGGCATTAGTAGTATGAGATAGACCCGAAACCTAGTGAGCTATCCATGTCCAGGATGAAGTTTCAGTAACATGAAATGGAGGTCCGAACCGGTGTAGGTTGAAAACTGCTCGGATGAGGTGTGGATAGGAGTGAAAGGCTAATCAAACTGGGAAATAGCTGGTTCTCCCCGAAATATATTTAGGTATAGCCTTGTCTGATTTTTTATGGCGGTAAAGCACAGTTTGAACATAGGGGTCGCAAGACTACCATATTCTTACTAACTCTGAATGCTATAAATTTAAGACAGGAGACAGACTGTGGGGGATAAGCTTCATAGTCGAGAGGGAAACAGCCCAGACCATCAGTTAAGGTCCCTAAATATCCGTTAAGTGGTAAAAGATGTGAAGTTACTCAGACAGCCAGGAGGTAGGCTTGAAAGCAGCCACCCTTTAAAGAAAGCGTTAAAGCTCACTGGTCGAGTGTCTTTGCGCTGAAGAACGAACGGGGCTAAACGGATTACCGAAACTATGGCTACATAAGTATTTATATTTATGTTGGGTAGGGGAGCGTTCTCTAATAGATACAAGTTTGACCGTAAGGACAGATGTGGATTAGAGAAGTGAGCATGTTGGTATAAGTAACGAAAAAATGGGTGAAATTCCCATTCGCCGAAAGTCTAAGGTTTCCTGGGAACGGATCATCCACCCAGGGTTAGTCGATACCTAAGCCGAGGCCAATTGGAGTAGGCGATGGACAGCAGGTTAAATATTCCTGCACCACTTTCTAACGCTTGAGTGAAGGGGGGACGCAGTAGGGTAGATTGACTTGGATAATGGAATGCCAAGCTAAGCATAAAGAGGAATTCTATAGGTAAATCCGTGGAATTATTAACCTTGAAATGTTATGGGTATATCGATTCTTAATGAAGAGATATATTTGATTGATCCCACACTGACTAGAAAAGCCCCTAGCGATGTTAAGAAAGTGATCGTACCGTAATCTGACACAGGTAGACGAGCTGAGAATGCTCAGGCGTTGAGATAATTATCATTAAGGAACTCGGCATATTGACCCCGTAACTTAGGGATAAGGGGTGCCTGAAATTGTTATTGGACTTGTCCAAGAAGCATATTTTAGGTTTCAACAAAGAGGCCCAGCCGACTGTTTAACAAAAACACAGGGCTATGCAAACTCGTAAGAGGAAGTATATAGCCTGACGCCTGCCCAGTGCCGGTCGGTTAACGGGAGAGGTTAATCCTTTGGGATAAAGCCTTGAACCGAAGCCCCGGTTAACGGCGGCCGTAACTATAACGGTCCTAAGGTAGCGAAGTTCCTTGTCGGGTAAATTCCGACGCGCATGAATGGCGTAACGAGTTGGGCACTGTCTTAATGATACACTCAGTGAATTTGTAGTACAAGTGAAAATGCTTGTTACCCGCGACAGGACGGAAAGACCCCGTGCACCTTTACTATAACTTGATATTGATTTTTGGATGCGTATGTGTAGCATAGGCGGGAGACTTTGAAGCTGGGATGCTAGTTCCAGTGGAGTCACCTGTGAAATACCGCCCTTATACGTTTGAAAATCTAACTCTAATTGCCCGTAATCCGGGTAGAGGACAATGTCTGGTGGGTAGTTTGACTGGGGTGGTCGCCTCCTAAAATGTAACGGAGGCGTTCAAAGGTTCCCTCATGGCGAATAGAAATCGCCGGTAGAGTGTAAAGGCATAAGGGAGCTTAACTGCGAGACATACAGGTCGAGCAGGTGCGAAAGCAGGACTTAGTGATCCAGTGGTTCCTCATGGGAGGGCCATTGCTAAACGGATAAAAGGTACGCCGGGGATAACAGGCTGATCTCTTCTGAGAGTCCATATCGACGAGGAGGTTTGGCACCTCGATGTCGGCTCATCACATCCTGGGGCTGGAGAAGGTCCCAAGGGTCTGGCTGTTCGCCAGTTAAAGTGGTACGTGAGCTGGGTTCAGACCGTCGTAAGACAGGTCGGTCCTTATCCGTCGTGGGCGTAGGGTATTTGAGGAGGGCTGTCCCTAGTACGAGAGGACCGGGATGGGTAAGCCTCTGGTGTTCCAGTTGTCCAACACGGGCAACGCTGGGTAGTTAGGCTTATTAGAGATAACCGCTGAAAGCATCTAAGTGGGAAACTCGCTCCAAGATAAGATACCCCGTACTTGCACACGCAAGTGTGTGAGTACATAAGGTCCCTTGAAGACTACAAGGTAGATAGGCTGGGTGTGTAAGCACAGTAATGTGTTCAGCTAACCAGTACTAATAGACCGAAAGTTTTAATCACGCTAATAACTAATTATTTGAATTTTCTTCTTTGGTAGTTTAAATTACAAACATTCACAAGAATATTAAATTTGAAAATTTTAAAAAATTTCTGGTGGGTATAGCTGTGGGGAAACACCCGTTCCCATTCCGAATACGGAAGTTAAGTCCACAGCGCTGATAATACTTGGTGGGAAACTGCCTGGGAAAATAAGTACTGCCAGTTTAATTAAGCCTCGAATTTATTTCGAGGCTTTTTTTTGTTTAAAAATTCTTGATCTCAAAGATAAAAAATTTCTAAAAATGCAATTTATTAAAAATAATCATTAACAAATTAAATTCTCAATTTACTTTTGGTTTAAATATATTTATTATTTTTCAGTGTTTTTTAATTTAACTAAAAGGTTTTTGCCATGAAAATCACAAAATTAATTCTTTTCTTAATTATTCACAACAATATCATTGGAGAAAACATGCAAAAAAATATTTCTTTGGAAAAAATTGTATTTGCGCTAGACCAATGAACATGTTTTTAGAAAATATAGTAATTGACGGAAAAGAACAACCACGTTTTAGAAAGATTAATTAAGGAAATTAGCATGAAAAATCGCACAACATTTTTTTTTAATTTATTAGTGTTTTCAATGATGCAAATTACAATAATTAAATCTCTTGATGTTTATCAAAATAATTTATCTTTAATATCAAATTTAAAACCAAGTTCTGTTTGGGAAGAATTTGCTGCAATTTCAATGCCGCGTGGTTCAGGAAATGAAGACAAAATTGCAGACCATATAATTTCTCAATCTTTAATTAGTGGATGTAATATTTTTAAAGATAATATCGGAAATGTAATTGTAAGAAAAAAAGCTTCTTCTGATGCTTATGAAAATGTGCCATTTCTTACAATTCAATCACACATGGATATGGTTTGTGAAAAAAATAAAGACGTTGTACATGATTTTTTAAAAGATCCAATAAAATTTGTGCTTAAAGATAATTTTCTATATGCAGATGGCACAACATTAGGCGCTGATAATGGAATTGGTGTTGCAACTGCACTTGCAATAATTAAATCTAAAAATTTAATTCACGGACCATTAGAATTTTTATTTACAGTGCATGAAGAAGATGGTTTTGATGGAGCTTTTAATATTAAGCCTGAAAGTTTAAAAGGAAGAATTTTATTAAATATCGACACTGAAGAGCAAGACTCAATTTATATAGGTTGCGCGGGAAGTTCTTATGTGCTTGCAGAATTACCGATAAAAAGAGAAAAATTAAATCATGATGATCAAAGATATATAACTATTTCAATTGATGGATTGCGCGGCGGACATTCAGGTGTTGATATTGACAAAAAAGATAGGCCCAATGCTTTTCACATAGCTAATCGCGTTTTAAAAAATCTGCATGGAGTTGATTTCAGAATTATTGGCATAGATGGTGGAAATAAAAGAAATGCTATTGCACGAGATGTTGAAATACGAATGGCTTTACCTGTGAATCAAGAAAACTTATTTAATGAACAATTTGAAGAAATTTCTAAAATTATAGTAAAAGAATTTGATCAGGAAAAAAATCTTAAATTTAGAATAGATTCATTATTTTCAAAAAGTTATAAATACGTAATTTCAAAAGATGATCAACAAAAATTACTTTCACTTTTAGACAAGATGCCTCATGGCGTTATAAAAATGTCTGAAAAAATTGATGATTTGGTTGAAACATCAACAAATTTTGCCAAGATAGCCACAAAAGATGATTCAATTTCATTTGAAACAATGCAAAGAAGTTTAATTCGTTCTGAATTAGATAAAATTGCAAATGAAGTGCAAAATGTGTGCACAACTTATGGTGCAAAGGCAAAAATTGAATTCGGTTCACCTGAATGGGAGCCAAACACAAAATCCCCTATCCTAAATTTAGCAAAATCCACATACAAAAAAATGTTTGGTAAAGATGCATTTGTTAAAGCAATTCATGCAGGACTTGAATGTGGTGCTTTTGCTCAACAAATTCCTGGATTAGATACAATTTCTTTTGGACCGACAATTATTGATGCTCATTCACCTAATGAACATGTTGTTATTGATTCAGTACAACCATTCTGGAATTTCTTAACAAAATTAATTGAAGATTTTGCAGAACAAAAGAAAAAGTAAATTCTATATACTAAATAATTATTTTAAAAGGGCACTAATTAAAAGTTAGTGCCTTTTATCATTTCACTAGCTTTAACAAATTCAACAAATAATGGATGAGGTTCAAACAATTTACTTTTAAATTCTGGATGAAATTGAGACGCTACAAAAAAAGGGTGATTTTCAAGTTCAATAATTTCTGTAAGATTTTCTTTTTCATAAATGCCTGAAATTTTTAAGCCGTTCCGTTCTAATAATTTTACGTATTCAGGATTTACTTCATATCTGTGTCTATGGCGTTCTAGAATATTTTCATTTTTATAAATTTCAAATGCTTTAGTCCCTTTTTGAATTTTGCAAGTCTGATTTCCCAATCGCATTGTTGCGCCTTTAATTTTAATATCTTTTTGTTCCTGCAAAATCTTTATAATCGGGTGTTCAGTTTTTGAATCAAATTCTGTTGAATTAGCATTTTTAAAATTTAAAACGTTTCGAGTAAATTCAATTACAGCAACTTGCATACCCAAACAAATTCCTAAAAAAGGTATTTTATTTTCGCGCGCAAATTGAGTGGCTAAAATTTTACCTTCAACTGCTCTTAAACCAAAGCCTCCGGGAATTAAAATGCCGTGAGAATTCTTTAATTTTTCTTTTACATTTTCTTGTGTTAAATCTTCAGCATTAATCCAGTCAATGTTTATTTTTGCGTTATTTGAAATTTGCGCATGAATAAGCGCTTCATGAATACTTTTATAAGAATCTTTAAGATCAGTGTATTTTCCAACAATTGCAATCTTTATTGTATTTTTTAAAGTTTTTAAAGTTCCAATAATTTTTTGCCATTTTTCAAGATTTGGTTTTGTTTTTAGATTTAAAAATTTTTCTAAAGATTTATGAAACATTTGTTTTTCAAATAAAAGTGGCAGCTCATAAACAATTTCTAAATCAGGAGCAGAAACAACATCTGATTCTTTTACATTTGTAAAAAGAGCAATTTTTTTCTTAATTTCAACAGGTAATTCTTGTTCACTTCTGCAAATCAAAATTTGTGGGTGAATTCCTAGTGAAAGCAATGCTTTAACTGAATGTTGTGTTGGCTTTGTTTTTAATTCCTGCGCAAATTTAATGTATGGCACATAAGTTAAATGAATAAATACACAATTTTCATTTTCTAAACCAATTTGCCTTATTGCTTCAATAAAAGGTAATCCTTCAATATCTCCAATTGTTCCACCAATTTCCACAATTGTAATTTCAGAATTTTTACTTGCAGTGTAAATTGATTCTTTTATTTCATTTGTTAAATGTGGGATTGTCTGAATTGTTTTTCCTAGAAATTCACCATTACGTTCTTTTTCTAGTAACTGTGAATATAATTTTCCTGCTGTGACATTATTTATTTTTTTAATTATTGCATTTGTAAAACGCTCATAGTGTCCTAAATCCAAATCAGTTTCAATTCCATCTTGTGTTACAAAAACTTCACCATGTTGAAACGGATTCATTGTTCCCGGGTCAACATTGAGATATGGATCTAATTTTATGAAAGAAATTTTATGTCCCATAGATTCAAGTAAAGCGCCAATTGAAGCAGCTGCAACTCCTTTTCCAAGACCTGAAATTACTCCGCCGGTAATAAAAATAAATTGTGACATTTGTTTCCCCTAAAAAATAAAAATATTCAAGTAATTTAACAAAATATTTTTAAAAAAAAAGAATTTATTTTTTATTTAGAAAGATCTATTATTTTTTTATTAATAAAGAAGGAGATATTTTATGTTAAAAAAAAATTTGTTTTTATTATCATTTTTACTAAATCCTGTAATAATAATTTGCATGGACTTAGAAGATGATAAAGAAGAATTTGATGTTGAAGCACAAACAACGAGAAGTGCAATGGTCAAAAGCAATAAACCAAAATCATCAAAACATCGTTCTTCAAAGCATCATCATTCAGCAAAACGTGACTTAACTGACAAATGTCTTGGTGATATTCAAGGCATGCATGATGATGCTAAAAATGAGATTTTAGATTATTTAAAAGGCAAAGAAGACCGTGAAGATAAACGACATTGGCAATCTCATATTTCTTATGGAGCTGTGATTTCTGTTTTAGTTTATATTGTAAATCATTTTTTAAAATAATATTTTTATGCAAATTCAAAAAAATAATTTTATTCAACAGACTTTTGATAATTCTTTTGTAATAAAACAAACGGAAGATTTTGTTTATAAAAAATTACATGGCGAAGGCACAGGACATGATTGGTATCATATAGATCGTGTCAGAAAAATCGCTTTAAAAATTGCTGAAAAAGAAAAAGCAGATTTATTTTTAGTTGAACTTGCAGCTCTGTTACATGATGTTGCTGACTGGAAGTTTCATAATGGTGACGAATCTGTTGGGCCAAAAGTTGCAAAAGAGTGGCTAGAATCTTTATTTGTTGATGAAAAAGTTATTGAACAAACTTGCAATATTATTTTAAATATCTCTTTTAAGGGCGCACACGTAAATACAAAAATGAAAAGTTTAGAAGGAATGATTGTTCAGGATGCTGATAGAATTGATGCATTAGGAGCAATTGGAATTGCAAGATGTTTTGCATATGGCGGTTTTAAAAATAATCCAATCTATGATCCAAATATCAAAACCGTGATGCACAAAGATTTTCAAGAATATAAAAGCACTAGAGGTTCTTCAATAAATCATTTTTATGAAAAATTGTTACTTTTAAAAGATAGAATGAATACAAAATCTGGTTATGAAATTGCAAAAGAAAGACATGAATTTATGCAACAATTTTTAAATCAATTTTTTAAAGAATGGGATTGTAAATTTTATTAAAATTACTGCATTTTTATCTGCAAATTCTTTATTCTTTTTTTAAAATGTAATTATTAATTAAAAAAAATAGGTGAAAATTTATGAAAAAAATTCTAATTATTTCAATGATATTTAATATTTTTATTAAAAGGTGCTATTGTAAATAATAAAACATCTAGATCAATAAACGTTAAAATCATAGCTACTAATGACAAAACTAATTTTAAAGAAAGTATTGGGCAAGGTGAGTCGGTAATTTTGAGGCTTTGTGAATCAGATAGTCGCATTAGGACGGTGGTAGCTGGCGGAGGGTTGAGCCACAAAAATGCGGAGGAAGATTTGTCAAAATTAACAGATGATGAAATTAATTCTGATAAATTAATTATTAATGTATTGGAAATACCACAACTACCAAGAGGGAAAAGTTATAAAATTGAATACGAACTTAAAAAATAAATAAAAATTTAATTAATAATTACATTTTTTGATCGCATCTCCAACTACTTCAATCAAAAATTCTTTTATAATTTTTTGATCATCATTTATTTCATTATTTTCTGTTGCATTTGTTAAATCAAATTCCATTTCAATTTGTCGACCAAAATTTTGTCTTTGAATTGCTCCAAGACTCAAAAAGAATTTCTGTTCTAGTTCATTTTGGGAGGAAATCAGCCAGGACAATTTTTTATAGCCTTTGTCTTTAAAAATTCCTTTTAATATTGCAATTGTGTATTTTGTAGTTTCGCCAAATAGAAGTTGATGATATTGGACATAAATTTTCTTTCTTTTTGATGATAAATAAAAAATTGTATTAAAATATTCTTCTTCATAATTTAATTTTGCGTTTGTAACTTTATCAAAATATGCCAATATAAGTTTAATTTTAATGGCGTAATCAAAGTGACATATGTGTTGACCATCTAATAAAGGCAATTGTTCAATTTCAGATAAAATTGAGCATGTTGTATTTTCATGATCCATGCAAAACTGTTGATTAAAATTAATAATTAGATAGATTCCCACAAGATATTTATATAATTTCATAAATTTCTTTCGATTTATGGTTTGCATTTTTAAATATTTTAATAATTAAGATCTAATTTTAGCAAGAAGAAATTGTCTTAAAATAAGCCTTTTATGCAATTTTTCTTTAAAAAATAGGTTATTTATTAATTCTATCTGGATATAATAATCAAAATTTCTTAATAAAGCACTTGCTTTTTAAAATTTGATTATGTTACAGTTATAATTGAAATGGCCAATGGTTGGTTATTTTGAAATTAGGAGACTGAATAAAAGGAAAAAAATGAAGAAATTAATGATTTTATTGTTGGTACTTTTAAATTTTTTATCAACGCATTGTGCTATAATTAATAATCAAACAAAAAATATAATTCATGCAACGATTGTCACAAATCAAGCAACCCAGGCTATTGAACTTTCGGATTTAAAACAAAGTGGCTCTCAGCATTTTGCAAATATTTTGACATCTATTGAAAGTAATAAATATGGAGCAATTAAATTAAATAATAATTTTACGAGGCGTAAAATAGAATTAATAATTTTTTATGCGCCTCCGCGTGGTCAACTTCTAGAAGTTAAAACAGATCTTTCTAAATTAACTGATGATGAAATTAATTCAGATAATTTAATTATTGATGTAAAAAGTGATCCTCAAGATGCAAGAAAAATAATTATAGAACCAAATTTAAAAAAATAATTATTAAATTTCATTTGACGATTTTTAATTTTTTTTGATATCATTGATCAATTTGTGCAATTTTTAAAAATGAAGGAGTCGCTCAGATGGAAGATACACAGATTTTTAATGATATTACAAAAAAACTTCGCAAATTTTTCCAAGAAGAAAAAGGTTTTGTAGAAGTTCCAACGCAATCAAGGTTGTCAATTTTGGCAGCTTGTGAAGACCCAAAAACCATAACTCAATTTGAATTTGACGGAACAGGTTACCCATTACCACAAACTGGACAAATGTGGTTAGAATATGAAATTTTAAAAAATCCAAAATTCAAAGGTGTTTTTTGTCAGACTACAAGTTATAGAAATGAACCTTTTCCTATTGCTGGAAGACACAAAAAAATTTTTCCAATGTTTGAATTTGAATCACATGGCGGTTTTGATGAATTAAAAAAAATTGAATTCGAACTTCTTGAATTTTTAGGATTTAGTTCGCCAACATCATTTGAATATGAAAAATTATGTAAACTCTATTCAACTGATGAAATTAAAGCTGAGCATGAAGAAAGAATTTGTAATGAAATTAATCCAGTAATTTGTCTTGAAAAATTCCCCGGAAGAACCAACCCTTTCTGGAATATGAAACATAACAAAAATAATATTTATAATAAAATCGACATAATTCTTTATGGCCAAGAAACAATAGGTTCGGCTGAAAGATCAACAAATATTCAGGAAATGAGAGAAAATTTTTATTCAATTTCTGATGGAATGTACGCTAATTTGCTTTTCACTAAATTTGGTAAGGATAGGGTAGAGAAAGAATTAGAAGAATATTTTTCTTTGCCTATGATTCCAAGATTCGGTGCAGGCGTTGGAGTTACAAGATTGGCAAGAGCGATGCAATGCGCCGGCTTAATTGAAGCTAACAATGAAGCTTTCTTTAAACCAAATTTTGCCTCTACTTCTGGCATTAATATTCAAATTTAATCAAATTAGAGGGACAAGATAAAAAATTTTGTCCCTCGTCATTTCCATATGAAAATTCCCAATATTTCTTATTGAATGAAAATCACTGTAAAATCCTATTTTTATTAAAGAAAAAATACCTTATTTATTAATTGATATAATAGAATTATATGTTAATATAGTTTTTATATGGAAGAACAACAGAAAACTCCCGACCCCATCTTGGTGGTCAGTAATTTAACAAAGACATTTCATTCTAAGAGATTATTCAGAAAAAAAGAATCTTTTACAGCAGTCGATAATATTTCATTTAAACTTTATCCTGGTGAAATCTTAGGCTTTTTAGGTTCTAATGGGGCAGGGAAAACTACTACAATTCAAATGCTTCTTGGCTTAATGACGCCAACTTCTGGAACTATTGAATATTTTGGTAAAGATTTCTTTAAAAATTCCAGAGAAATTCTTAAAAAAGTCACCTTTGCCAGTTCTTATGTTCAATTACCAAGCAGATTGACTGTTTATGAAAATTTGGAAATTTTTGGAATTTTATATGGGCTTTCTTATCAGAAGAGAAAAGAGAGAATTAATAAGATTTTAAAGGCTTTCGATCTTTGGGATATAAAAGATAAACAAACGGGTTTGTTATCTGCTGGTCAGATGACATGTGTTATGCTTGCTAAAGCTTTTTTGCCAGAACCAACAGTTGTGCTTCTTGATGAGCCTACGGCAGCTCTTGACCCTGAAATAGCTCAGGAAGTAAGAAAATTTATCTTAAGTGAACAAAATGAATATGGCGTTTCTATTTTATTTACTTCACATAACATGGATGAAGTCACAGAAATCTGCGACAGGATATTAGTATTAGATGAAGGAAAAATTATAGAAAATAGTTCGCCTGAAGAACTTACCAAAAGTGTTTCAAAAACAAGAGTACGCATGTTGTTTAAAGATGAAAATATGTTTGAAATTGAAAAATATTTAAAAACATTAGATTTAGTTTATCAAATACAAGGTAAATCAATAGAAATAGATATCGAAGAACAAAAAATTCCAACTTTTTTAAATGGTATTGCAAAATCTGGATTTGAATATTTAAATATTTCAATTGATAAACCTACGCTTGAAGATTACTTTTTAAATATGGTTAAAAAGACAAAAACAGTTGAATTATGAATTTTACATATATTTCAGGAATTATTTTAAAACATCTTCTAATTACTTTCAAAGATATCAGTCGCATACTGAATATTTTTTATTGGCCTTTTATTAACATAATAATAATGGGCATAACCGGTATGTGGTTTGAGCAAAGTACGGCATATAATGGCAATTTTGCTTTAATTTTTTTAAGTGCCGGTATGTTTTGGGATATTTCATTGATGATTACCGTTCAAGTTGCAAATAGTTTGTTAAATGAAATTTTAGATAAAAATTTAGCAAATATTTTTACAACACCAATTGATTTATCTGAATGGATAGTTGCAGATATTATTACCAGAATAATAGATACAATTTTAGTTTTTGCTTTCAGTACTTTTACAATCTGGTTAATGTTTGGATTAAATATTTTTAAAAATGGTTGGTATATTATTCCTTTTACGCTTTCTTTAATGATGTCAGGTTGGTGTATAGGATTTTTCTTATGCGGAATAATTATGGCTTTAGGAAAAAAAGCAATTGATCTAATTTATTATATTGGTTGGTTTTTTGCTCCATTTTGCGCTGTTTACTATCCTCTTAAACTTTTACCAAATTCACTACAATTAATTTCAAAAGCATTACCAATGACTTATGTTTTTGAGGGCATGCGAAGCATTTTAACTGCTGGCATAATGAATAACTATGATTTACTTCTAAGTTTTATATTAAATATTTTTTATCTATCAGTATCAATTTTATTTTTCAGATATATGTTTAATAGAAGCAAAATTAATGGTTTGGCAAATTTAGAATAATTGAAGAAATTTTGATAATTTGGAGTAATAATGAAAAGGATTTTGTCTTTATTGCTTTTGTTAAATTTTCAAATCAATTCTGAAAAAATTAAAATCCAAATCACATATTATGAATATAGCTATTTTAGTTGGACTGAAAAAATAAATGGTAAAGTCATTCCTTCTGCCACAATCAAAGATCTGAAAAATACAATTAAAAGAAAAATTAATAAAAAAAATGGTTATGGATGTTTTAACTCTCCAATAACCAAAATTGTTTTTTTTTATGACCGACAGTCGTTAAATGAAAATGATACAATTTCAGATGTAATGAAGAAATTTAATTCAAAAAATGAATTAAATTTGGAAGCAAAAATTTATTATTAATGATATCATTTAATAAATTCACAAAAATAATCAGAAAGATTTTATGACAAAATTCTTAAAATTATCTCTTATTTTCTTGATTTCGGTAGCAAATGCTTATAATTTAGTTGATATCAAATATGCGACAAAAGATAATTTCACCAAAGAAATTGTTTATCCCAAAGCTAAATGTTATTTGTTAGAAAATGTTGCAAAGTCATTTAATGAAGCAGTTAAGGAATTAGCTGAAAAAGGATATAAAGTTAAAGTTTGGGATGGTTACAGACCGCATAAAGTTCAATTTAAATTTTGGGATATTGTCAAAGACAAATTCGAACACCCTGAAGATTACGTCGCTGACCCAAAAAAAGGTTCAAGACATAATCGGGGTGCTGCAATTGATATCACTTTATTGGATAAAGATGGCAAAGAAATTGACATGGGTACAAAATTTGATGATTTTTCTAAAAAAGCTCATAGAGACTACAAAGAATTATCTGACGAAGTTCAAAAGAATAGAAAAATATTAGAAGAGACTATGACAAAAAATGGCTTTGTTGGCTTACCAACAGAATGGTGGCATTTTGATTTTCAAGAGGCATTAAAAAAACCTCAAAATTATCCAATTTTAGATGTATCATTTGATGAATTGGAAAAAAAATAAATTAATAAGGAGTCTTGTATGAAGTTTTTAAAATTACCTATTCTATTTTTAGTTTCATTTGCTCAGGCACACAATTTGGTTGATATTGCAAAATTAAATTCTGATGTAATTCTGGATATCAAATATGCGACAAGAAATAATTTTACCGGAGAGATTATTTATTCAAAAGCTAAATGTTTTTTAGTTGCAGAAGTTGCAAATGCATTAAATAATGCTGCAAAAGATTTCGCTGAACTCGGGTATAAATTGAAAGTTTGGGATGGATATACGCCTCAAGCTATGCAATTTAAATTATGGAACGCTGTTAGAAGAAAGTTTGGAAATCCAGAAAAATATGCTGCAGAACCCATTAAAGGTTGTACTCACAATTGTGGAGTGGCAGTCGATTTAACATTAGTAGATAAAAATGGCAATGAACTGAATATGGGTTCTGAGTTTGATGATTTTTCAGAAAAATCATGTAGAGATTGTAAAGATACATGTGAAGAAATTAAGAAAAATAGAAAGCTGCTTGAAGATACAATGATGAAGCATAAATTTTCAAACAATTCAAAATGGTGGTGGCATTTTGAATATAATGATGCAGTAAAAAATCCTGAAAAGTATCCACTTTTAGATGAATCATTTGAAGAACTCGAAGAAAAACAAAAATAATTTTTGATGCGCAAAATTGTAGCAATTGGTGGTGGAGGTTTTGGTACCAAACATAGTACCAAACCAATTAATGAAGAAATTATAAAATTAACTAAAAAGAAAAATCCAAACTTGCTGTTCATTCCAACAGCAAGTTTGGATTCTCAAGAATATGTAAAAAATATTCAGGAACATTTTGACAAATTAAATTGTCCTGTAGATGTTTTATATCTGATAAAAGAAAAACCAAATCGGAATGAAATAAAAAATAAAATTAATTCTGCAGACATTATTTATGTGGGTGGTGGAAACACTTTACGAATGATGACGTTATGGCGTAACCTTGGCGTTGATCAATTATTATTAAAAGCATATCAATCTGGCAAAGTTATGTGTGGTGTTAGTGCCGGTTCAATATGCTGGTTTAAATTTGGAAATTCCGATTCAAGAAAATTTAAAAACCCTGAAGCAGACTTTATAAAAGTGACAGGTTTAGGTTTTATAAATGCCTTACATTGTCCTCATTATGATTCAGAAAAAGAACGACAAAAATCTTTAAAAAATATGATGAAAAAGGTTTCTCAAATAGCAATTGCAATTGATGATTATTGTGCTATTGAAGTTATTGATGACAAATACAGAATTTTAAGCACAAAACCTGAGGCTAATGCATATAAAATTTACTGGAAAAATGGAAAGTTTGTTCATGAAGTTATTGAACAAAAAGAAAAGTTTGAGAGCCTAGAAGAATTGTTAACAAAAAATTAATTACGTTTTTCTGCTTCCAACAATCTAATTTTTTTAACAACTCCCCATTTGTAACCACTTACCTTGCCATTTTTTGCAATTACGCGGTGGCATGGAATAAAATATGCAATCTTGTTTTGTGCAAGAGCATTTGCTACAGCTCTGAAAGATTTTTCATTTCCTATTAACTTTGCAATTGTTTGGTAACTTTCTGTTTTTCCTTTTGGAATTTCTAATACTTTTTTCCAGACTTTTATTTGAAAATCTGTGCCAGAAATGATGAATTTTGATAAATCAATTTCTTTTTTATTTTCCGATATAGCATTGAGAAACTCATTGGAAATAACAGGAAAATAACCCGCCCCTTCGATAAACTCAGGATAAACTTCGCTTTGCCTGTCCGCCGAAGTCGTAAACGTAGGCGGAGCGTAGGCTGGGTAATGTCCTAAATCGTCAGAAAATGTTCCAGAAAAAATTCCATCTTTTGTTGATAATATTAACAATTTACCGGCAGATGTTTGATAATAATTGTAATAAATTTCACTTTTTTTAATGTATTTATTAAAATTTGAAGGTGTAAAAATTTGTAGTTTCATAAATTAATTTTAAACTCTGCCAACTTTTACTTTAATCATATTTTCGGCATTCATTACTTTCTTCGCTGCAATCTTTACATCTTCAAATGTAATTTTGTTTAATGTGCTTGCAATATTATCATAATAATCTTGAGGTAAGTCATGAGTTTCAAGATACAACATTGTTGATGATATTGCAGAATTAGTTGCGTAATTGTGAACAACAGAATCAATTAATGCATTTTTTGCATTTTTAACTTCTTCTTCAGTTATTGAATCTACTGTTTCATTGATGGTTTTTAGAATAAGTTCTTCCGCCTGTTTTAATTTATTGGAGGAAACCATGGCAAAAATATTAACAATTCCGGGCTGATCGTCAGCGTAAGTTATCGTTGAGCCATGAATTGTATAAAAAAATCCGGTTTTTTCTCTTAATGCAAACAATCTCGAACTTCCACCGTTGGAAAATATTTCATCGAAAATTTTTAATTTTTCATAATCAGGATTTTTTCTATCTACTGATGATCCTGCAAATTGTAAAACAACTTGGTCTCGATTTATAAAATGTTTAATTTCTTTATTTTCGACAGTCTGAATTTTAGGATAATTTAACTCTGGAACTTCCGGTCCTTGCCATTGGCCGATTGTGTTTTCAAGAATTTCCTGAATATTTAAATTTGCAAAATCTCCTACGATTGAAAGAGTAGAGCCTTTTGGCGTGAAATAGTTCTTGTAAAAATTTACAATATCATCTTTTGTTATTGCCTCAATGCTTTCTTGTGTTCCTAAGAAATTTTTCCCATATGGATGTTTTTTATAAATATTTTCTCGGACAAGTAAATTTGCAATTGCTTGTGGATTATCTCTGAATGATTGTATTTGTGATAATTTAATTTCTCTTACTTTTTCAATTTCATGTTCATCAAATTTTGGTTCAGTTATTATTTCCGTCAAAATTTTTAATCCGGATTCTAATTCTGTGTTTAATAAATTCAATGAAGCTGAACCGTTAAAACTTAATTTTATTGCGCGGGAGTGCAACTCGTCAGAAAGCTCTTTAAATGAATGTTTTAAAGTTCCTTTTTTTGCTACATCAAACGTAAAGCTATACAAACCCGGAAGTTTTTCAGAATCATGCATATGATCAACTTTAGGCTCTAAAATCAAACTAATTGTTGGAATATTTTTGTTCTCATAAGATAGAACTTTTATTCCGTTTTTTAATGTAAAAATTTTAGGTTTGGGAAAATTGAATTTGTTAATAGGTTTTGGATTAATTTTATTTGCATATTTGCATTCTTCAACTTCTGTTTCTCTTATTCTTCCATCTAGAAATTTTGTATCTTCTGCATCATTTTTTTCTTGTAATTCCTTTAATTGTATTTTTTCCTGTTCATTTGCGGGTAACAAATAACCTTTATGCATTTGTCCTGGATTAAAATATTTGGTTAATATTTCTTTAACGTCTTTTTGGATGTTTGATATGTCATATTTAAAATAATCAAAAATATAATTTTCATTTTTAGTGGCTAAATATGTTGAGCCAATCACTTGAGCCTGATATGCATTACTTTCCATTAAATCGTAATATTCCAACTTATTATTGTTTATTACCTTTTTGATTTCATGATCTGTTATACCATTTTGAATCAAATCATTAATTTCATTTTTTATAATTTCAATAATTTTTTCTATATTTTTAATTTCTTTTGGTTCAAATTCAAAAATAAAAATACCGTGATCAGAAAGAATTCTTGGATAATTACCAATTTTGTTTGCTAATTTAAGTTCTTCGACAATTTTTTGATGTAATCTTGCGCTTGAATCTCCTGATAAAACTTTTGCAATAACTTCAAGAGGAAAGTCTATTTTTCCTGAACCTGGAATTAGATATGCAACTATTACTTTAGGTTTTTTTACATCTCTATAAAGAATTATATTCTTTGAGATTAAATCATTATTAAGATAAAATTTTTTATGTTTATAATTTGGATCTTTTGCAATATTTTTAAAATTGTTTTCAACCTCTTTAAATACGTCATCGATATTATTTACATCACCAACAATTACTAAAGTAGCATTATTTGGTTTATAATGTTTTTTATAAAATTTATGAAGATTTTTACTATTTATTTTCCAAATGTCCTGTTTAAAGCCAATTACCGGATAATGATAAGGATGGTCTGAAAATATAGTGGAAATTAGTTCTTCATGCAAAATTCTTTCATATTTATCTCTATACATTTTTAATTCTTGCACAACTGCTTTAAATTCAGCATTTAATAAATCTTGTTTAAAAGTGCAGTTGGACATACAATCAGCCAAAATTGGTAAAGCTTCTTGCCAATGTCGTGAAGGCAAATTGAAAACATAACAAGTATAATCATATGAAGTGAATGCGTTACAGTCTCCGGATAATTTATGCGCTACCATAAAAATATCTGATTCAGACAACATTTCTTTTGTGCCTTTAAAAACCATATGTTCTAAAAGATGAGCTAAACCTTTTTCATTCGTTTCTTCGTCTTTTGACCCAACTTCGTACCACATCTGAATCGCTACATCAGGAATTGTATTATTTGGTTTAACCAAAACTGTTAAACCATTATCCAACACTTTTTTAAAGATTTGTGGTGAAATTTTTTCATGATCAGGATTGTTACAAAAAGTTGAGATAAAAAATAAGGCTGGAATTAAACTAAAAATCAGGTTTTTGTTTTTCATTCATTACCAATCGCGTTCGTCCCGCTTGGCCGTCGAAGCTTTAGCGCAGTCGGCAGCACAGTCGAGGGATAAAACTTGTTAAATTTTTATTAAGGCTCGTATGGTTCGACAGGGCTCACCACGAGCGGGATTAATTTTTTTGCCACCAATCATCTCGAGTATTTTGCGAAAGCAAAATGTATCGAGGGATTCATTCTATCACAAACCCATATTTTCTAATTTATATCTCATCGCAAAAGAATCAAGAATAAGTTATCAAAATGCCTAACTTACGGTATTATAAATCATAAAAATGTTGGATTAAATGAAAGATGCTAAATGATAAATAAGATATTTTTGCTGATTTTAGTTGTTCTTAATTGTGCTGCAAACCAAGATTTAATTCCTTTATTCAAAACTTATCCAAATTTAAAAGGAAAAGTTCCATTCATATCATTAGGTGATTTTCCTTCACCAATTTATAAATGCAGAAAATTATCAAGACTTTTTCATCACAAAATTTATTTTAAAAGAGATGATTTAACGGGCAAAAAAGATGAAGCAGGCTATAGAAATTATTCAGGTAATAAGTTAAGAAAATTGCAACATGTTCTTGCGCAAGCTATCGATGAAAAAAAGGATGTTGTAGTTACACAGGGGTCAGCCGGCTCAAATCATGCAGTTGCCACATCTGTTTGTACAAAAGGACTCGGTTTAAAATGTTTATTAATGTTAAAGCCGCAACCTGCATCAAATAGAGTTCAACACAATTTATTAATGGATACTATTTTTGGTTCAGAATTAAGATATTTTCCTGATGCACAAAACAGGCAGGTTGCAATTGAAGAATTATTAAAAAGAAACCCGAATTATTATTTTATTCCTACAGGCGCATCAAATGCATTAGGCTGTATCGGTTTTGTAAATGCAATTTTTGAACTTAAAGAACAAATTGATGATTATTTAGTTAAAGAACCGGATTACATTTATGTCGCTGTTGGAAGTGGTGGTACAACGGCAGGTTTATTGTTAGGCATTCAACTTTTGAACTTAAAAACAAAAGTTGTAGCCGTTACAGTTGAACCTGAAATTGTTGATGATGAAATTTTGTTACTAGTGAAGAAATTATTTCATGATACAAATCAATTATTACATTTTTTTGATCCTAATTTTCCCTTAGTAGAATTCCCGGATGAAAAATTAATTATTAATAAAAACTTTTGTGGATCAATTTACGGTGAAGCAACAAAGGAAGGGTTGACTGCAATAAAATTAGTGAAATTAAAAGAAAAAATAATTTTAGATGAAACTTATACTGGTAAAGCAATGGCTGCTTTAATTAATGATTTGCAAAATAAAAGAATTGACCAAGATGAAATTGTTCTTTTTTGGAACACTTATTGTGGATTGAATTTTAATGATTTAATTAGAAAAATGGATTATCGTAAATTACCTGTAGAATTTCATCAATATTTTGAATAGAAGCCTATTTTGATTGACTTTCGTCGAATTAGATATATTATAAAAAATATTATTTTTTACTTAGGGACTTAAAATGATTTTTTCAAGAATTCTCTTATCTTTTTTATTTATCTTTAATTGCTTTTCTTACTCACCACCTTTCAATTTTGACGAAGAAATTCATTGGAATTGGAATGACATAGATACGTCTAAATTAGTTTTTCCAAAAAATTTTTTATGGGGCGTTGGAACTAGTGAATATCAGGTTTCAGGCAGAGAAAATTGCCCTAATGCAAATTGGGCATTTCATGAGGATAAAAAGAATTTTTTTGGGTGCACAACAATAGCAAGAGGCGAAAAATCAGGAAAAGCTTGTGACCATTGGAATTTATATAAAAAAGACATTGAATTAATGCAAGAAGTTGGAGTTAATGCATATAGATTTTCAATTGAATGGAGTTGCATTGAGCCAAAAGAAGGTGAATTTAACGAGCAAGCAATAAAGCATTATCATGATCTTATTGATGCTTTATTAGCAAAAAAAATACAGCCGATGATTACTTTGCACCATTTTACTCATCCTCAATGGTTTGAAGAAAAAGGAGCTTTTGAAAAGAGTGATAATATTCAATATTTTGTACGGTTTTGCAAAAGAATGTTTGTTGAATATAGTTCAAAAATAAATTTCTGGTTAACAATTAATGAACCTGGCGTTTTGGTATTTCAGGGTTATCACAGAGCGGTTTATCCTCCACAAAAAAATAATTTTCATTTGGCAGGAATTGTTACAAAAAATTTAATGAAAGCGCATATTGAAGTTTATAAAGCTTTAAAGGCTTTGCCAGATGGTGACAAAGCTCAAATTGGAATTGTGCATGATATTGTTCAATTTGAACCATATTTTAAAGGCGATAAATTAGCAAAATTTATTCTACATTATATGAATTTAATCTTTCATGAAGCCATAACAGATTTTTTAGTTACAAAAAAATTGAATTTTAAAATTCCAATATTTGCTAATGTAGAATTTGAGCTTGCAGATAAAAATGAAAAAATATTAGATTTCATCGGCTTAAATTATTATTCACATGTTTTATGGAAGCCTACAAATCCTTTAGGTAGTTCATACCGTGAAGGAGATATTCCAACCGATATGCCATACGGAATTTATGCTGAAGGTTTTTATCGCGCAATTGCATCTGTTGCAAGAATGGGTGTGCCAATTTACATAACTGAAAATGGTTTGGCCGATTCAAAAGATGATCGCCGAGAAATATTCTTGAAAAAATATTTATATACACTTTCAAAAGCTATTAATGATGGTTATGATATTCGTGGTTATTTTTACTGGTCATTAATTGATAATTTTGAATGGGATTATGGTTTTGAAAAAAGATACGGTCTTTATGAAGTTGATTATAATACTTTTGAAAGAAAACAAAGAAAAAGCGCGCAATATTATATCAAAGTTCTTAAAGATTATTTTTCAAGTTTAAATTAATAAAATGAAACGCATTGCAATTATTGGTAATGCAGGCTCAGGCAAATCTTATCTTTCAATAAAATTAAGTGAAATTCTAAATTTGCCAGTTTATCATTTAGATCAATATTATTGGAAACCAGACTGGCAACGGCCAACAAAAGAAGAATTTGATAAAGTTCACAAAGAATTAGTTAATAAAGATAAATGGATTTTAGAAGGCCCGTATATAAAATTTATTGAACCAAGATTTCAAGCTGCTGATACAATAATTTTTATTGATTTACCAACTTGGTTCTGTTTTTTGAGGATTTTTAAAAGAGCGTTTTCAAATTGGGGCAAAATAACGTCTTTAAGTCCCAAAGGTTGTCCTGAAGGTTTTAACAAAGAATTTCTTACGTGGGTTTGGAATTTTGAGAAAAAATATCACAAATATCTTTTTGATTTATTTGAAAAGTATAAAGATTCAAAAAAAATTTATATTTTAAGCTCAAGAAAAGAAGTTAATGAATTTATAAAAAAATTAAAGCAAACAAATATTATTTAATTATAGGGAATATTTTATGGATAAGTTCAAAATTGATTTTATTGCAGGGTCACTCATTGGTCTTTTAGTTTTGGTGTTAGGTTACATAATTCAAAAATATTTAACAAAAAAAATGAAGCCTTTGACGGTGCGTAAGCAAATATTAATTGTTTTTATCGGCATAATAATACCTTCGGCTGTCGGAATTTTATTGGCTCTTGCGTACCATTTTAGATAAATTATTTTTTACTACTGAGATTGATAAACCAATGTCAGCTTTGTATTTTGAAATTATGTCCAAGCTAATTATTGTCTGCCTCCATTAAGGCTAAGAGATTGATCTGTAGCATATTCATTTTTATAATTAGGTATAGGATATGTTTTACAGCGCTCAGCAGTAATTTCAAATTTATAATTCTGAGAATTATTGATTGACATCACTTTGGAGATTGCATTACGAAGGAAGTATTTTGCATCATCGGTCATCATTTTTGTTACTGGATCAATTGAGACCTGTGGGAAATGAGCACATTTAGATTGACTAAGTGACATTACATAAAAACTATCAGCATTAGCTGGAATAGTTAGCGTTACAGATCTTTCATTGAGTGGTGCCGACGTCTGAAATTTACCAAGCCATATTACATATAAATCATTATAGTTCGTTTTATTCGTAAAATTGATTTGTCCCGCTTTTACAAAATTTGCTGAAATTAATAAAAATAAAGCTATATTTAAAAAAATCTTAAAATTTTTCATTTTTTCCCCTTATTTGTTCTTTTACCTATTTTTTTGACCAATTAAACCTATTTTAACCGTAACATAGTCAAAATATAAAAAGCAAGGTTTTTAATAAGATTTTTATAAGATATATTCAGATAGAATTACAAATTGACCTATTTTTAGCGAAAAAATGTGATAATCTTCCGAAATTTATGTAATTAATCATTAATTATCGCGTACATCTTTCTATCATAGAATTCACCACGCATACAAGAAGAAGATTTTAATAATCCTTCGTATTTCATTCCACATTTTTTTAATACTTTAATGCTAGCGCTATTTCTTGGATCACAAGTAGCTTCAATTCTTTTCAATTTTAAAGTCTTAAAACCATAATTTATAATCGCCTTAGTAGCTTCTGTTGCATAACCATTTTTCCAATATTGTCGCGAAATTGCATAGCCAATATCAGCTTTATATTTTGATATTACATCCAAGCTAATTATTCCAATAACTTTATTCTTTCCTTTAAGAACTATGGCCCAATAATCAGGAAGACCTTCTTTATAATTTTTTAATACTTTCTTAATATATTGCGATAAGCCTGCTTTGTCTTTGCTTAAATCATAAATCGGAGTAAATTTCAGCATTTCTGGATCTGATGTGAATAAAAACATATCATCAATATCATCTAAATTCATTTTTCTGATAATAAGTCTTGGGGTTTCTATAGATTTAAAATTTAAATAACTTTTTTTATGCTCTTCGATTCCCTTTTTTATAGAATCTAAATTATTGCTAATAGCTTTAAAAATAATTAAAAAGCCAAATATAAAAATTAAGAATTTAAATTTCATAAATTATAATTCAGTATATTTATTTGTATTGCCTTTACTTTTATTTATAGGATATTTTATAGAATTCTGGTGAATTTTACTTTTCAAAGCTTCACTTAAATCAATATTATAAATCCAGGACATTTGTAATATCCAATAAAGAACATCTGACAATTCTTGTTCAATTTCTTTTTGTTTTTTTAAAAGTACATCTTTAGATTCCTGATTATCTGACCAGACAAATTTTTCTAAAAGTTCAGCAGATTCTAATGATAAATAGGTTGCAATTGTTTTTGGAAAAAGAAATTTATCCCAATCACGTTCTTTAGTAAAATCTTTAACTAAGTTTTTCAACTCTTCAATTGTAATTTGCTTATCCATGTTTTTCTTTAATTTTATTTGCTCAATGATTCATTTAATTTTTATTAGTTTAATAATTTTATTTATTAAAAAGAAGAATCAGCAGCAAATGCAAATAATATTAATTTTCTGAATTTTTTAAATATTTATCAAAGAATGACACAATATCTTGTTTTGCAAGTTTAATATCTTTATTAACTTGCCCAGAAGATGCATCAACATCTACATCAATGAATTTTGATAATATTTGTGTAAGAAATGTTTGGTTCAAAAGTAATGGTATATCCGAAAATGCTGCATGTCCCAAATTTTTAAATGTTTTAAAAGACATGTTCATTCCAGGAAGATTACTAAATCTCATAAGTTTTTCAAAATCTTGTTGGCCTTGCTCATCTCGCCATTGATGACTTTTTTGGCCAATAAGTTCTAAAAATGGAGTTGGAAAAGTTCTTAAATTATCATTAAGCATTATTTGGCTATCTAATGCCACCCCTGCTTTAATGCGTTTATCATCTAAACAAACTAGCATGGCTAAAGAACCAGCAAATGAATGGCCACATATTCCTATCTTATTTAAATCAAGTTTATTGCGTAATGGCCAGGAAACGTCTGAATCAAGTTGAAGCAATTTATCTAAAACAAATTTATCATCTTGTATTGCTATAAGTACCTGTTCATTTTTCCAATTTCTCCAAACACTTTTGCCTTCTTTCTTTTTTGCATTTATCAAACTCCTAACAACTCTGCCATCTGGAAATCTTGTTATTGCTGCCATATAAGGATGATTAATTCCAACAACAATATAACCTTGGCTTGCAAGTTCTTCAGTAAGCCAAGTGTAGTGTTGCGCCATTGTATTTGAAGCATTAGAAATAATAATGACAGGATAAGTTTGCTTACTTTGACTTATATTTTTATTTTTTTGAGCATAAGTTTTTGTATATTTCAAATTATTTAATAACCAGATAGGAATTCCACTATTTTGACTGACATATTCTTGTATATTAGTGATGGCATCTTTATCATACAATGTTTGAGCTTTGTTTATTTTTGAATCAATTGGATACCAAATGTGCAGCATAAGCTCACGATTTGAATTTTTATTATTATTAGATTCAATTCTGCTTTTATCAATTAAATATTGATCTATTTCTCCAACTCCATATCTTCCAGTTGGTTGAGGGAAATTATTTAAATTAAAAGTTATTAAAAAATAAACAGAAATAATACCAATTATTGCGATGAGTACATATAATTTCATATTTAACATATTGCTAAAATCAAATAAATTATTTATAAATAATAATACTAATTTAATTTAACTATAATATATAGGGGTAATTCTATGTTAATTAAAATTTTAATTGCTTTGTTAGTTATAATTGCGCGTCATAGCGGAACTGAAAATCCCGATCATTTATTCAATTCACCTGTCGTTACGGTTGGTGGCAATAGCCCAATTGAACAAACACCGATACCGGATGAAAATAAATATGAGCGATATGAAGATTTTTATTATACTGTGTAATTCAAAACATGAAAAAATTTCACTTACTTTTAATAGCAATATTTTTTAATCAAATTCAATCTTCAGAAATAAATAGAAAAATAACTTTAATAAATCATGATTATAAATACACAAAATTAGTATTGTGCGGCTCAACTTGGAAAATAAAAGAATTAGATGACATGATTTGCAAAATTGAGAGAGAAGAAAAAGACAAAAAAATCATTTACACAAAATATTCAACCAAAAAGAATTCACAAGATTGGTACAAATCAGAAATGGCTATTTCAAATAAATTTGGTGATGGAACTCATTATTACATGCGAGATGGCGACTGGTGCCAAAGTTTTGATTATATTAATAAATATTGGAAATTAGTTTATGAATTTGAAGACCTTAAAGAAAAATATAAGCTACTTTTAAAATCAAAACTTTAAATCTTAAATAATTTGCAATTTCGTTTCTCTATCTACAATCAACGGGTGCGTACTAAATTTATTAAACAATCTTGCCAATGAGCTCTTGTAATAATTATCGGAACACATTCTTTCAATTTTTGCGACACCAGTAATAAGGTCTTTTTTATTTGGAATAAATTTAGCAGCAAAAGCATCAGCTTCAAACTCACAACTTCTTGAAACAGACATTAATCTTAAAATACTAATTGTAGATGCAGATAAACTATAAAGAGCAACCAATCCAATTTTTTTAGCCATACTTACTTCATATTTATTAGCTAAAAGACCAACTGCTAAGCCTGCAAAACAATCAATTAAATTTGTTCCGATTAAATTATAAAATTTCTTTTTTGGATGCATAAATTTAATATGACCTAATTCATGCGCTATTATTGCATGTAATTCTTCAAAAGTTAATTTTGTTAATAACTCTTCACCAATACTTAAAATCATTGCATTTTCTGATAATCCATTGGCAAAAGCATTTAATCTCATATCTGCGCCAAAACGTTCAGAAGTTTTTTTTGTAGCTTCATTCCCTTTAAAAATTACAGCAAAAATGTTTGCTTTAATTTCCATCTTTTGCATCAAGTTTATGATAACATTGCACAAAGTTGGGTTATAAGTCTGATTAACCTGAACTGCTTCAGCTTTTGATAAATCTTGTGAAGTTAATAATGATTGATACTCCGATTGAATTTGTCTGAGTGTTTCAGAATTATCTGAAGACACAATATTTGTAAAATAACTGATTGCTAAGAATAGAAATAATTTTTTCATTGAAATTCGCCCCTACAAAATAAACGTTCTTATTAGTTTTTATAATTGATATTGTTTGAAAAGATTTTCATATCTTTCTTTAAGATCTGATTCTACATTATTTGAATCGCAATTGCGCGTGAAAATCTGGCCGTTGCCAACAGTTGTGACACAAACTTGTAAATGGAGTGTAACCCTTGTAAATCCGGATTTTCAGTTCCTTGACGGAGTGTAACCATAGCCAACAAAGTAAGTAAAATTTTTATTAAGCTCATTTTTGAATCCCTATTAAGATAAGATTAATATTAAAATTATATATAAGAATATAAGAAATTCAAATTATAAAGAATTTAGAAGCATGCTACGAGCTTATAATAATGTAATTCCTATAACAAATAGTGTTCAAATTGTAACTGCAAGCAACAGCAATCCAAGAATAAATAGATTCATTGGCCGTTCAATTCATAATGAAGAAATGATTTGTAATTAAAAAAAATTTTAACCTGTGCAAATGGGAAAATCGTGAAAATCATAAAAGCTACCTTCATATTCCCATGCAGATTTCCAAGCCATTATTTCGGTATTTTGAGATTTATTTTTTAGATGTTTACATAAAAGAACTGTAGAAACTACAGTTAAGATAGGGATTGCAATTTTTGCAGTTTTTAAAAATACTTTATTTAATTTTAATTTTTTTATTTTTGGGAGTAAATCCAGAGATGCAATATTTGAACAATAAATATTGATAAACAAAAAAGCTAATATAAATTTCTTGTGAAAAATCATTTAATTTTTAATCTTTAAGATAATTTTATAAATTACTTCTTTTCGATTTTTCTTTTGATTTGAATTCGCGCAATGCTTCTTCCCTTGCTTTCTCTAATACTTCTCTTTCTTCATCAGTTGGAACAGGCCCAAATCCTCGCGGATCACAACCATCATCCCAAGCCAGCCAAAAATCAAAATTAGCTTCGATTTTATTTTTATCTGTTATTGGTGCTTCTGATGCGACTTGCTCTTTTGTACCAAATTTAGCCTCATATTCCTTTATTGAAAATCTTTGTTGGTCATTATTTCGTTTTTTAAATAATTGTTGTATACATTTTAAAAATGATTTTTTTTGTCTTTTTTTGTCAGTCGTCTCTGCACAGAAAATATTTGGACAAATTAATAAAATAAGTAAACATTTTTTAAACATGATTAAGCCTTAAATATTATTGAAAAATATATTAAAATATTAATTTACTTTTTAAATATTTATCTTGCAATATATTAAAATATTTTGAATTTACAAAAGATGTTACAAAGATTTTTGCCTTTGATTATTCTTCTATCGAACAAGCTTCAATTACTTCTAAAACATCTGCAATTCCACAATAGAAGTCATCCTGATCTTCAAACTTTTTGCGGCATTCACCATAGCAATTTGCACTAGGCTCATACTCACAAATTGAAGTACAATACCCAAAACGTTCCACTTCACGACTGCTTTGCCTATAACTAATACAACTTTTTACATCATCAGCATACTCTTTTTGACCGGTTGATGTGAATCGACCTGAACTTAAGCCTGAAGCAAGTAAAAGACCAACTAAAAATTTTAACAGAATTCCCATAGTACCCCTTTGCGGAATTATAAAACTAAAAATAATGACGATATATTTTGAATTCGCTTAATTACAATTCCCTTTTAAATATTTATCTTGCAGTAAATTAAAATATTTTGAATTTACAAATGATGTTCCTTTTTCATTTTTAAAGTAACAAAAAATTTTATCTTTTTTAAAACCTGTTAAATATTTAATACAAACTAATTTACCTTTTAACATTTCATCTGATATGTAAGATATGTAAGAAATTGAACTTTCTTTTTTTTGTAATTCTATATTTTTTATTAAGTCTTCAGGAATATTGATTTTATGTCCTGAATACAGAAAACAAGATAAAAATAAGAAAGTTGTTAATAAAAATTTATTTATTTTGTAAAACATTTTTTAATCCCTATAATTTGGCAGTCGTCTTTATTTGATTTTCACTTTGATACATACGCTGAATTGCTTCAAAATCTTGTTTTCCATTTTTTGATCTATATATTTTATTATCTTTTTTAATCACACAATGATATTCATTAGTTTCTTTATAATATTGACAACTTATATATCCATCCGTGATTGAAGACCAATAAATAATGCAGGCATCACTTTCATCTTTTGTAATATTTTTTGCTAACCCTAATGGCAAATAATCAATTTTAGAAAAATATATATCTTCATCTTTAGTACGCGCTATTTCTTGAATAATGTTTCCTAAAAATTCTGCTTCATCCAAAATAGTTAAAACTTCTTTTTGAACGCCTTCAATCGATTGCTTCTTTTCTTGTTCAGGCAAATCGGCCGAATTAATAATTTGAAATATAGTTATCGATAAAACTAAAGATTTTATAAATTTCATTCTTTTCCTATAAATTTATTTTGGACTTTGATTATTATAAAGTCTTTCAAGTTTATAAAAATAGAAGCTTTCACAATTTTCTTCGTCGGTCATAGAGCCGCGCTTAAAACTTATGATGCAACTAATTAAATTTTTTTTAAGATATTTTGTACAATATATTAGATGTTTATTTTCTAATCTTGCATGGTAACAAATAAATTGTTCATTTTCTTGCTTATCAATTTTACCAATAATTTCTTTACCTTTTACAGTTCTATCAATCTTTGCAATTTCTTCTTTCTGTTTGTTATCCATTTCAGCAGAAAATGCAAAATTATTTATTATCAATAATAAAGTTAATAATTTTAAAAATTTCATAATTTAACCTCAATTTTTTTTCGAATTTTGTTTATTATAAAGTCTCTCAAGCATATAAAAATATGACTTGTTACATTTTTTGCTTCTTATTCTAGAAGAGTGTTTAAAGCTAATTGAACAATCAATTAAATTTGTTTTAAGAAATTTTGTGCAAATTATACTGCAATTATTTTCTAAATTTGCATTATAACAAATAAATAGTTCATTTTCTTGTCTGTAAATTTTACCGACAATTTCTTTACCTTTTATAGTTCTATCAATTTTTGAAGTTTCTTCTTTCTGCATTTTTTTATCTATTTCAGCAGAAAATGCAAAATTATTTATGATAAATATGAGAATCAATAATTTGATAAATTTCATATAACCCCTATTGTAAAAGCGATATTATTTATGATAATAACACTATAATTTTTATTGTCAAATAGAAATATTTATAAGAATAAGCCTGATCGCTATGATTTTAATCTGAATTTTCTTCATTATTTTGTTGATCATAAAGAAATTCTAATCTCGCAAAATAATCTTGTTCTCGTTCTTCTTCATCTTCTTCTTCACCCAATAGCGAAAACTTTTTATTTTTAAATATGATACAAGCATAATCAGTTTTATCGTTTGTCACCATTTTTGAGCAACTAATCTGAGCGGGAACATTTTTAAAATCAACCACTGTAACTTCATATGAAATATTTTGACCTTCTACTGTTTTTTTAATCTTGCTTATTAATTTTTTACCAAATAGATAAATTTCTTTTTCTTTTGAAGCTTTTTTATCTGTCTCTGCAGAAAATGCAAAATTATTTATTAACAATAAAAAAGTTAATAACTTTAAAAATTTCATAACTTACCCTTAGTTATAGGTTTCGCATCTTTTTGTGGGTCTATTTCAGGGTATCGTGCTATAAGATGCCGCATTAAATAATCGGGATCTAGTTCATTTTTGTTATCATCCCAAGCCATCCAGAAATTAAAACCGACACTTAAATCTAAGGGATCCAAATGATCTTCTTTTAATGATTCCTTCGATTTATTCAAATCTTTTTTCTTTAATTTGGTCTTGTCGTTTTTTAATTCACGAAGTAACACTTTTGCCAATCTTTTGTTAGCTTTCCCATGTTCGTTCGCGCTATAAGAAACTTCCCGACCCTCTTCAATTTTTTCTTTATTTTCACTATCTGGTAAATCTGCAGATTTGATATTTTGTATTATGACTACAAAAGTTATTAATTTTAAAAATTGCATAATTATTCCTATATTTTTTACAGTTTTTGAAATTGGTCAATATTCCATCCCATTGGAATAAAAGGGCCGGTTGCATTAAGTTCTATCGAACTTTCATCCTTAACAAATTGATATAACACAGCATATTGAGCTTTTTGTCTTTCATACATACGTTGTATAGTTTCAAAATCTTGTTTGCCATTTTTTGCTCTATATATTTTATTTCCGCTCTTAAGTGTGCAACTATAATTATTAATTTTTGTATAAAATGCACAACTTAAATCACCATGCGCTGTTGTCGCCGTATAGATAATTACAGGTATAGAATCATTCACAATTTGATGAATATTTTTTACTGACCCTATATGCAAATGATCTACATCAAAAATAATATCATTTTGAAAATCTGAAATAGATTCTTTTATATCATCTATTTCTTCTGGCCTTGGATCAAGATAAAATTTTGTTCCTGGTTTAATCAATTTTGTAATAGCTTCTTTCAACTTATCATGCTCTTCTTCTTTTGTTAAATCATCCAAATCTTTTTGGGCCCCTTCAACTAATGTCTTTTTTTCTTGCTCTGGCAAATCAGCTGAATAAATATTTAAAGATAGTAAAAAACTTAAAATTAAAATTATTTGAATTAACATATTGTCTTGATCCCCTATAAAATTTTTCAAAACTAATTCTTACTTAATCTACTGGAGATAAACCGTATTCCTTTAATATCATCTTCAAAATCACCTAATAATTCGTGAATTCTGATTGAATCATCGGCAATTTTTAAAAGATGTGGAATATATTTTTTATTAATAGTTATATTGTTGCACATTGCTTCAAAGGTTCTGACACAACCAGATCGCACTATTTCATCTATCAAATGATTGCCAAATCTATCCTTTATGTCTATTGCCGCATGAGCATTAATTAATAATGCACCTATATCATCTTTTAAATTTTTCACTGCAAGCATTAATGCTGTATTACCATCTTTATCTCTTGCATTAAGATCGCCGTATCCGAGTTCTTCTTTTATTTGCGCTAAATATTTTTCTACACCACCAATATCATTGGCCAATACTAAACACATTAATTTAGTTCCATCTAAACAATAAGTCTTTGTTTCATAAGAATAATAATCATTACGTAAATCATAATTACCGTATGCATAAATTCTTAAAATCAATAAATTTAAAAATAAAATTATTTTAATTTGCATTTTAATCCCCTATAAATTTGAATTAATCCCAACTTAAAGAACCGCTTGTCTGATGTTCAGTAACTCGGGTTTCGCCATACTGAGCCAGGTAATCTGCCGCCAAATTAATTACATCTTCATTGGTCAAAGAATTTCTGTGAACTAAAATATCAGCTTGCAAAAAATGCTTCTTTGCTTGCAATTTTATTGCTTCTGGCAAATCATCAATTAAGGTTAAAAATATACTTACTGGAGAAGAAAAATTTTGCATAAAAAGATGCTCTTCATCAGAAATAGGTTTTCCTTTAGATAATCTATCAATAGCTTCATTTCGTTCTTTAATGCCTTTTTGAACAATTTCGGCTAATTTCTTTTTTTCATTCTCAAATTTTTCTAACAATTTCTTATGTTCAGAATCAACAAGACATGTTACGACTTGTCTGCTTTGATTAGAAATATTTTGTACTGTCATTTGCCCATCGCGTTCTTCTGCGCTACAAACTACTTTTTTGCAACCAACATCTAATTCTTCAAACTTTTCGCAGCAATTTAAAGGATTTATAGAAACAAAGAATATGATAAAAAATATTTTCTTCATAAATTCATCCATTTATAAAATCAATTTCTTCGATCACAAAACCATTACTTTTAAAAGTTTTTACTCTTTTTATATTTTTATCATAAATTTTTCGTATTATATCGAAATGGCCATCTGCATTATCAAGAGCAACACCATGTTTAGTCAAACTCATTAATGCTTCATCACCAAATTTCAATGGCACAAATTGACAAGAAAATCCCAACTTTGGCCCATGAAATTGGCAATACAATTTATCGCAATCAATAAAAGTCACTTCAAATGATACTTCGGATTCATAAATTCGCTTACTAATTCGGCTAATTTTTTTTTGCTTTCCCAGAACATTCATGTAAAAACATGGTTTTCTCAAAAAGATATCTTTCTCAAAACAAATTATGCCCAGCGCCTCTATTTCTTCAATTCTTTTCAATAATTTACTTTTTGCATGCTCAGGCAAATCAATATTTCTACCAAGAATTTTATAATATAAATCGAGGCGTTTCTCCATTTGTAATTCCACTTGTAATTCACTAATAAAGTCTTGCTGCTCTGTTTGTTCTTTTTTTTCGCCTTCTGAAAAATCAGACGCGCTAATCTGTTGACAGCAAATTAAAATTAAAAAAATAAATAATCTTATATTTTTCATAAATTAATCCATTTGTTAATCTTAATTAATAATACAGCCAGAGCTGTCACCATTTTTATTTTGATCTGAATTTTGTTGATTATATAAACTTGCTAACCTAGCATGATGATCTTCCGCATTATTCAAACCCAAAGAAATTCCATCTTCTTCTAATAATTCACAAAAATAAAATATACTATCATCATTTTCCCGTTTTATTTTACGGCAAGTAATCGCAGCACGCCAGTGGTTATCAAGTGAAGAACGATAAGTCACATTTGGTTCTTTTCCGAATTTTTCAATAATGCCAGTTAATTGGTACCCGGCTATATAATTTACATTTTTTCCCTTTTCAGATTTTTTGTCTATTTCTGCAGAAAATGCAAAATTATTAACGAATAATAATAAAATTAACGTTTTTAAAAATTTCATTTTTTACCTCATGATTTCAAAGTGATTTCAAACTTCCAATTATCATTATAATTATTTGGTGCAATAAATTGAATCAAGTCGCAATTTTTAATATTGAAATTTTCAATTTTTGCATAATAACAAATTGCCCAAAATGTTCCTGAATGAGCAATAATTAATGATGAATTAGAATTTTCAAGACAAGAATTTATCCCATTTAAAGTTCTTCGGAAAAACAGTTCTTTGGTTTCGCCATTTGGCGGATAAATTTGGTCAATATTTTCTATATTTAATGAATCCCATCTTTTGTTTTGCCAATTTCCAAAATGCCATTCTTTTAAATTATCAACTTCTTGTTTAAAGATCTCTTTATCTTTAAAAATAATTTCTGCAGTTTCTCTAGCGCGTAACAATGGACTGTAAAAAATCTTATCAAAAGTGATTTGTGAAATTTTAGATTTTAACTTTATTGCTTGATTTTTTCCATTATCATTAAGGGGAATATCTAATTGTCCCATGCATCTATTTTGAGAATTCCAATCAGTTTCTCCGTGACGTACAAAATAAAATGATTTTTTAATCATTGATTTAATTAATAATGCACCCGGCATCTTCATTTTTTTTTGAATTCTTTTTATCTCTTAATAATTGATTTTGTTTGTAAAGCTCAGCACACAATTTCGCTTTTTCCTTGTCCATTCCATCAATCATTTTACCCCCAGCATAATTAATCCAAGCTTGTTTCTGTACGCTTGCAGGTAATCCTCGTATGCCATTGCAAAATGTTTTGGCTGGCTCAGGCAGTTCTTCAACTCCGCATTTTTCAAAATTTTTGCAATCTTCTTCATATTGTTGGATTACAGCATCCAAATATTCATCACTGACACGCTCTGAATTATCGTATACTTTCAATGGATTTATTTCATTATTAGATCCTAATTCAACTTCTTGAGAATTAATTAAATTTATTTGTAAAAAAAATAATAACAAAGTTTTTTTCATAACTTTTTTCTTTCAATTTCAATAAAACCATTTATTTTTACTATAATTCATTTTATTCGCTTAAAAATGTCTTTATCAAAGATCTTAGCAATATATGCATTTGAAAAAATATCATTCGGGTCTAATCGTTTTTTCACTTCAATAAAATATAATAGGTTGTCACCATAGAGTGCGAATGCTTTCTCATAATCCAAGAAATGATTTTTTCCCCAATGTGGGCGTCCCTTTAATGTATACATGCATTGTTCAAAGTCCTGCAATACTTCATAATAACGCTGGTCTACAACAGTATTTATATTTAAAAATATCACATCATAGTCTGCACATGGACTTAAATACGCATGTTGATCAGCTTTTGCAAAACGACCGTTTATATAAGAAATCTCTTTACCATTATGTTGCCATTTTTGCACAAAAGCCTTGATAGTCTTCATTGCTTCTGATAGTAGATCAACAGAAATTGCAATTTCTGAACAAAGTACGGGGCCGCATATCTTCCCTTTTTCACATGCCAAAGCTTCATAACTATACTGTACCGATTCCGACACAGGCGCATCAAAAGAAACTCGATTCCAAAATTCAATAATAGCCATATTTGTTTTGGCATTCCAACGAAACTGAAAAAAATTATTTTCTTCATGAAGTTGTTTAAAACGGACTATCAAATCATCTATACTAATACTGCTTTTACGATATTCCAATTTAAAAAGAGATTCACATTGTAAAGTAATTGAATATAGAACACCTAAAGTACCCAAACTAACACATGCAGCATGAAAAGCAGATACATCACTATCAAGCGAAAGCCGATGTATGACACCGTCAGCAGTAATCAGTTCCATTTGAGTAATAAAACTTGATATTGTCCCAGTATGTCCTGTGCCATGAGAAGCTGTTGCTATAGCCCCACCTAATGTTGGCTCTGTTATTGATATAAGATTAGAAAGCGCTAGATTATGTTGTGCAAGCAATGTGCTCAGTTTTTCTAAAGTAATACCAGCTTGTACAGTTACTTGCTGTTTAGCCTGATTAATAGAAATGATTTCATTTAAATTTTTTAAACTTATTAATAAATCATCACAGCATGCAATATCGTTCAATGAATGACCAGAACCGATAACCCGAATTTTGTGATTTTTTTGTGCTGCATCGGTTATAACTGCTATTAGTTCATCTTTTGTTCGAGGGCTCATAATAGTACCACTACATGCATAGTTTTCAGACCAATTGTGCCATGTTGGAGATCCTCCATTAATCAGATTAACAATAAGCATCAAAGAACTGATAATAGGAACACGAGTATCCATTCTCCTCCTCATTTTATAAGGTCTTTCTCATAAAACATTTTTTATGGCTGGGCAATTTTTAATTCTACTAAATAATAATCCCTATCGGAACCAAAGCTCAATTTTTTTGCCCAAGTTGTCGGATAGTTTTTTAAATCTGACGGCATTAATTTTTTAATATTATTAACATTAAAACCAAATTTTTCTAATTTTACAATGCATCCAAAATTGGCAATTCAAGACGATCAATCTCTTTTTTTTCGTGTAAAATGTTATAATCGAAAATTATATGTATAGTAGCATTTGGTTCCAGTCTCAATAAAATATTTTCTAATTAATTATACAACCCGAACCTTCATTCTTTTTTGAATTTGTAACTTTAATCATGGTGTCTGGTTTGTTTTGATATATTTTTGCTAAGTTTTGAGCTTTTTGATGCCACATTCCTTTTGCAAATTTTTCATAATGATAATGTCTCCAGGCTTTTATTTGAACTTCATCAGGCAAATTTTTTATTCCAGCCACAAAACGATCTTCGGCTCTTTCAAATTCATAAGCACCATTTTCTTCACTTACAGCATCTGCTAAATGCGATGACCAATGATTTTCTTTGACGACTTGCTCATAATCTTCTTGCAAATCATATTCAAGTTGCGGTTCATCATCTAATTTTTTTGTTAGAAATGCAGGCAAATCTCTCTTTTCCTTGTTTTCAGCTTCTTGATCAAAATCTTGATCTGAATCGAAAGAAAAAATTTGCAAAGTTAACAATAAATTAAAAAAAATTAGAATTCTTTTCATATGTTCCTGATAATTTAATATTTTATCCAATTCCATAGAATTTTTTTGCATTTGAAATCATGGTATCAAATTCTTCTTCATTGGGAGTAGATTCATCTGCATTTTCTATAAAAGTGCCACCTACAACGCCAATATCATTAGCTTCTGCATTTTCTAATTGTTTTGGAAAAATATAAAAAGATCTTTTTACTTTTTGGCCATTTTTATTTTTTGATTCATCAAAATAAACTAACAACATATAATTCAAATCTTTTGGTTCTTGATCTTTTAACATAATAAGATGTCCTTGCACTGAAACCATTTTGTTATCATTATTAAGATTTTTAGATCCTAAACCTGAGCAATTAATAATATATTTTGTCTCAATCTCAGAAAATGAATTAACATGCTTTTTTTCAAATTTCACCAATGGTTTTAAATATTTATTTAGTTCTGTCATTAATTTTGGAGTATTTACAAAAATTCCATCGTCATAACTCACCATTACTTGAGTTTTTCCGTTTGAAAAATCCAGAACAACATCCTTTGCAGGTTGCATTACTTTTCCAACATATGGTTCTAAACCAGATTCTTCGCGATTTCTAAAATATGTAGGAACAATTATTGCTCCATCTTTTATTATTGAATTTTGATTTTTTGCAATTGATTCATAAAATTTATACGCATCAATTCCAACTTTTTCAATTACGTTTTGAATATCTTTTAATCTTGGATCATTATCCATAGAAACTGGAGCAATTAAACCACCAGCATTATGTGAAGTTAAATTTTCTGTTTTATCCGCAACTATAGTTAGGTTCGTAAAACCTTTATTAACTAGATCATAAGCGGTAAATAAACCTAAAATACCAGCACCAATGATTGTAATAGGAGTTTCTTTAGTTATTTCAGGACATTTTTTTAATAATAAATCATTTACATAATTAGCTGAGCCAGGCCCGAGAGTCCAACCACTTCCGCCATGACCATAGTTATGAGCTACAACTTTATCACCTAAAAATTCAACTTCCATTCTTGGACATTCTCTTCTCATTGGTCTGTAGCAAAGAATTTTTTTGCCTAAATTTTCTTCATTTAATTTTGGAGGAATGATTTTTCTTATTTCAATTTCAGATAAAAGTAAGCAATTAATAGCGAGTAATAAAGAAAATGAAAAATGTTTGAATTTCATGATGTACCTCTTAGCAAAAATTAAAAATTATGATTATAGATTATAAACCTGAAATGATTATTTAGAAATTACTTTAATATTTTTTTCATAAAATATTTTTTATGATTTGGCGGGCAATTTTCAATTCTACTAAATAATAATCCCTATCGGAACCAAAGCTCAATTTTTTTGCCCAAGTTGTCGGATAGTTTTTTAAATCTGCAGGCATTAATTTTTTAATATTATTAACATTAAATCCAAATTTTTCTAATTTTGGAATAAACATATTTTTAAAATATGCTTCATTTAAAATTGGCAATTCAAGACGATCAATCTCTTTTTTATCATGTAAAATGTTATAACCAAAAATTATCTGTATAGTAGCGTTGGCTTTGCAAATCTTTTTAATGTTTTGCCACGTCAATTCATTAACTGCCACAACTCCTTGTAATAAAGTACCCCATGGAAAATTAATATAAATTTTATCCGCAATGTTAATTAAATCATCAGGCAAGTTTTCAACGTTAGTCAATACGAATATTAAATTAGATAAACCACCTTTAGCCGGTTTTTTTAAAGCCTTGGCAGACGTCTCAATTAAGTTTTCATGACAAGTATCAATACCTATCACAAACTTATCAGGATTTTGTTTTGCAATTTGATATGCGAATGTACCGTCTCCGGTACCAATATCGACAATAGTTGATGATCAACGTCAATGATCACTTAGATTTAATTCAACTATTTTTTTACTTTGAATAACCTTCATAGTTCACTTTCGAGATATAAGATATTATCATTTATTTTAAGTTATTTATGAAAAATATCAATTTACTTTTTTAGCAACATGATTGCCATTTTGAATTAAAATTAATTCTGTAACTTGATTATACCGCTTTTCATCGTCCAGCATAATTGAGATTTTTGAGCCCGTCGGTAATCTTGCATTAGGCTTCATTTTTAATCATACTGAAGGAAGTTATATTCTCAATCAAAAAGGCTTAATTATGTGGCTTTATCGCTTTAGAATCATTAGTTTATGTGTATTTAGTTTGTTTATAGGTTTGTTTTGTTTGGGAGTTCTTTATCAATTCATAAGTACTGAGTTAGATGAAATCAGATATCCTGCTCCGGGAAAATTAGTTGATATTGGCGGTTATAAAATGCACATTAATTGTTCTGGCTCTGGAGGGCCATCGGTAATTCTTGATGCAGGCGGTGGGCACTTTTCGCTATCATGGGCATTTGTGCAGCCAGAAATAGCAGAGTTTACGCATGTATGCAGCTATGATAGGGCAGGCACCGGCTGGAGTGAATCAAGTCCATTATCGCGAACAGCACAAAGTATAGTTAAGGAATTGCATGATTTGCTGCAGACAGCTCATGTGCCTAAACCATATATTTTGGTAGGACATTCTATTGGTGGGATATATATGCGGCTTTATGCCAATACATATCCAGAGGAAGTATATGGAGTGGTGCTAGTAGATTCTTCGCATGAACTGCAGCAAAAAAAAATGCAGGAATTTGGTTTGCGGTGTCCACAACAAAATGAACCATTTATGCAGAAATTACTTGGTTGGTTCGCCGGTTCTTATATAGCTGATATATCTGGTCTAACTCGTTTATATTTAAAATTATTATATAAAGATTTTATTGCGGGTAGCCCTGAGTCTGTTCGCGCAAAATTTGAGTCTCGTTTGATTTTACCATCATCTTGGCATGCAATGATGCAAGGAAATTTTGACGAAGATTATAGACAACTTAAAAACTCAAAAAATCTTTTGGATAATAAACCATTGATTGTTATCTCAGCTGGAAAAACGCCAACTCCCCAAAAAGTTGGATTATCTCAAGATACTGAACACCAAGAACTCAGTAAGATATACACAGAGTTCCATTATAAAGTCTGGTTACCATTGCAAAAAGATTTAGCAACTAAATCCACTAGAGGCAAACAACTTATCGCTGAAAAGAGTGACCATATGATTAATTTCTACCAGCCGGAAATTATAGTGAGCGCTATTAAGGAGATGGTTGATGAATATAGGAGATGACTTAATGAAAGTGCTCATAGGTAGTCGAATTCGAAGCCCCGCATATAATTCAAATAGGCTATTTCAGTGTACGATTTGCTTAGATATTACTTTAATATTTTTTTCATAAAATATTTTTATGATTTGGCGGGCAATTTTCAATTACTCCAAAGATTTCATATCCATTTTTTAAATAAAAATCTTTTGCCTGAAAATCAAATGTATCTAAATGAATTAAATAGCACCCTTTTGCTTTTGCTTCAGTCTCAATTTTATTTAACAAGATTGCTCCCATAACCTTTACTTCTATATTTTTCATCTACATATAAAATGTTAATGTATAAAATTTTCCAGCAATATAAAGTAGATGTTATTCCACCAATTATATTTCCAGATTCATCTTTAAGTACATAATTTATGTCTATAAAATTTTGTTCTTGAGTAAAAGGAACTTTTTTAGAATTAAATTCAATCAATTTGTTTTCAAGATAATTAACATCTTTTGATGTGCATTGCGCAATATTAACTAATGCTTGAATATTTTGCGCATCTTTGCTGTTCATTTGTTGTCCAAAATTCAAAATAACGATCACCAAAAGAAAAATGCCAATATTCATATGAATAGTTTACCAATCCCGCTTTTGTTGCTGCAATTAATAAGTATAATCTGTTCATTTTTTGCGCATCAGAAATATTTTCTGAAAATGTTTGAGCTTCTTTATTTTCTCCCCAAATAACACCGAATTTTCCTAAATCAACAAAATCATTTGTCTCGTTATTCCATAATCTGATATCAATTGCCGCGCCAGTTGAATGCACAGGAATATTATTTTTTACAGGTGAAACCCATTTTGCAGTTTCAATTTCTATTTCCTCATCTTTTAAATTAGGATTTTTTAATTTTATTTCATCAAATTTATTTTTAAACAGTTTTTCCTGAGTTTTAAGATCACGTAAACCTTCAAAAACTTTAATTATAATTTTTTCTTTTTTGTAGCCAAAAATTTCTGCGTATACATCCAAATAATTCAACATTTCTTGTAATCGCCAATAAACTTCTTTGCGAATTTTTGATGCACTTGGTAACCCGGAATTGCAATCTGGACTTGAAAATGGCTTATCAGGTTTAGAATCTGGCAGCATTGATATTCTTGAATTTTCAATTTCACGAATATCTATTAACTGCTCATTATTTTCAACAATTGGAATTTGTTTTATTTTTGAATTAGAAATTGCAGGTGAATTTCCTTGGGCAAAAGCAATTTGTTGATCTTTAATTATTTGCAAAGAAATATCTTTAAAAATAAAGTCATGTTCAGAAAATATTTCTTTCCAACTCTTTGCTGCCAAATTGTTTATCAAAAGGAAAATAAAAAGATGTTTGAATTTCATGTTTGGCACCGATGTTTAGTTATAAAATGTATATAAATTATTATTACAAAAATGATGCAAAAATAAAGATTTTTTAATCTTTTATACAAAAAAATCGTGAATTTCTAATTTTGAATTTTTTTTAGGAACCCAATTCACTTTTTTTGAAATAAATTCGCCCAAATAATTTTTTGCATATTTTAATATGTCTGTGTGGTCAAGTTGTTCAGGAAAGCAAATTCCCTTGTTTGGGTTTTCTATCATATATTTTAATGCTGAAATTACACCGGCCGATACCTGCATTACTGTCGCATTTTGAGATGGTAAAATTTTATTTGTTTCTTCAATAGATAATTTTGTTCCTGTCCACCAGCAATTTTTATTTTCACTCAATAATAAACAGCCAAGTGTGTCAGCACCCGAAAGAATATCTTCATTCATTATTTTGTGGTTTTCATGGACTAAATAATCTCTGTCTTTTAATTCATTTAAAGATTTTTTTGCATGATGGTTTGGATTATAAACAAAAATTGTTGTTGGGCGATAAATTATTTTTCCATTTTCTTTAATTGTTAAATAATCTGAAATGCTAAAATTTTCGTCATGTGCAGGGATAATTCCATTAAATTCTTTATCAGGCAGCCATGATTTTAAATTGATATGCATTGCTCTATCTTTAAAAAATAGATTTGCATTTTCTAGATCAGATTTTTTAGGAATAAGATTTTCATGTGAACCGAATGAAATTTCTGCTCCGCTTGTAGATTCCTTTACGAATTCAAAAATACTCCATGTGTTTATAAATTCATTAATATCTTTTTCAAGAGAACTTATTTGTGAATCTTCTTCGCTTATATGAATTGTTTTGATATTCAACAAATTTGCCAGAGTTGAAAAATTATTTTCCTGTAATGCAAGTTCCAGATTTATTGTTAAATTTGATTTTGGATTTTCATTAATTGTTTGCATAGCAAGATCGATTAATGCCTGTTTGGCAAATGAAGAAACTAAGCCAGGATTAGCTCCATGAGAAATTATTGCAGTTGATCTTTTTTTCTTTTGTTTTTTTGAAAAATTAGAAACATGATTGTATAAATCATATGTTCTGAAATCTTTAATAAATCGCCAAGCATTAAGAGCAGTATTTAAGTATAGAATATTGTTGTTCTGGCACCAAGTTAGAATTTCGCACGTATCAAGTCCGCTTGCTAAATCAATGCAAATATCGCCAGGTTTTAAATATTTTTGAAATTTTTCCTGATAATTTTCTCTTAAAACTGAACCGATTTCATAATTAAGACCATTTTTTATTAAACTTTCAACTTTGTGTCTGTTGTCTATAGGATCAATAACAGTTACTTTATCCGGATTTATTTTTATTTCTTTAAAAATAAGCGGAAGTGAGCATTGTGAAACTGCTCCGCAACCCAGAACTAAAATATTGCCATTGAATTGAATCATTTTTCTCTCCCTTTGTGATTCAATTATAAAAATTTCAGGTTATTAAAGGCAATATTTATCCATTACTTTGATTTTTTACCATTTTGTTGAAAAATGGATAATATGGACTTTTTCGTTTGGATGGTTTTTTCCCTGGATTTTTGTGGTGATGAAATTTTCTATTAGTTCGATAAAATTTTGCTTTATTTATATATTTTCGATTTAAGAATATCTTTTTAGAATCGTCATTATTTGTTTCAGTTTGAATATCTTCACTAATCTCGGACGAATTAATATAATTTGCGATAAAAAAAATTACAAATAAAAATAAATATTTTTTCATAAAAAGCCTTTTGATAAAAACATGGTGAAAATTATTACAAATTAGTATAATTATATTATTATTATTTATTATTTTTACAACGACTATGAAGTTTTTTTATCAGCCTCCTTTACCTCCGCCACCTCCACCAACGAATACAAAATTTGATTGGCAAGATTTTGAATATATTGCAGATCTTGATAATGAAGATGTTGAATTGGATAATGATTTTGAAGAAAATGAAGAATCTGATTTAATTCATTAATTTGGATATCTGATTTTAATAAATTATAATATTCAAGAGTTAATTATTTAAAAATTTTAAGGTTAAAATGAAAAAAAATTTATTATTTAAAATTGGTTTAATTAAATTGGCCTTTTTAATCTCTTTTTTAAATATTAATAATTTAACTTATTCAGATGATAATAGAAATTTTTATTGCAAAGTTGCCTCAGTAATTGTTGGAGTTGGAATTTTTTCAATTTTAATGGCTAAATTTTTTAAAAAATCTGATCAGCAAATTATTAATGAAGCAAAAAAAGCATTAGAATGTGAATATTTTTATTGTGTCGAACTTTCTATTTTTGAAAGTTATTTTTCAATTTTAAATTTATCCAATGCTGATAAAGAAAAAATAATTAATGACGTTAATGAAGAAATTAATTATCAATTATCCGGATGTCTTAATAAGTTTGTAAATATGGACGATTATATTCGTATAAATAGTTATATTCATCAATTAGAATCTCAAGTTAATAATCTTAAATATTATAAAAAAAGCCTAGAAGAACGATTAAATAAAAATGAAATCAATGATTCTTTACTCGAAGAAAAACAAAATTTATTGATAAAAATGAATAATTTAATTTTAAAATTAGATTTTTTACATAAATTTGTGCGTAAGCATAAAAGTTATTTTTCATTAATAAAAACCACTACACTTTTAATGCAAATTTATTCTGATGAAATTATGATATTAAGTCGTTGTAATCAGTCAAATTTAGAAATGTCGTTAATAAAATGCGCAAGAGTAAAATTCAATAAAGAAAAAGTTACAAAACTCATTAAGTATGCGTTTAATCTTGAGAATAATATTGCTGACTTGGGTTATGATTTGAATCATCTTTCGTTTAATTATGCGTATTTAATGCAGGAAGGTTTGACTTTAAAAAATAACTTAACAACAATTTGGAATATTATTGTTGGCTCGGAAGAATATTTAAAAGAGCAAAGGGAATATGAAGCAGCAAGAAAAGAAGAAGAAAGATTAGCAATGGAAAGAGAAAAATTGGCTTTAAAAGAACGTGAAGTTTTTGCAAGAGAGCGAGAAGCTTTAGCCAAATTAAAAGAAACTGAATTAAAACAAAAAGAATTGCTTCAAAACAAGCCAAACATTCATATTCATTATCCTGCAAGATAATTATTTCTTAAATTTAGCAAAAAATTTTGGCATTAAAATTGTTAAAATTAAAAAAAATAGACCTAAAAAAATCGGAATAATAAAAATTTCCGTCACTGAATGTATTTCGTGCAACCTGGTGCCAGAATAAGAATATAGAAAAGAAATTGGAATAATTCCAACTATGCTTGCAAAAATAAAAGTAGTTAAATGAATGGGACTCAATGCGCCTAAAAAATTTATAATTGATGTTGGCAACACAGGAACAATTCGTAACAATACAAAATAAATTGTCTCTTTTTTTTTGATTTTATCTTTCATTTTAATATATTTTTTCGGTGAAAAATTTTTGTGATGTCTTATAAAATATCTGAAAAAAATGAATGCAATTGTGGACCCGATTGATATTGCAATTGTTGAATAAATTCCTCCCAAAATTGCACCGAATAAATAACCACCTGAAAGTGCTACGACAGTATCTCCACCAGGAATTGGAACTGTTGAAAGTATTATATGAAGCAGCATAAAAATTAAGACTGACAAAAAATAATTTTCATTAACATTTTTTTGTAATATGGCATCATTTTTTTTTATATTTTCTAAGGTAAAAATTTGATCGAATTCGTAATATTTAATCAGAATAAAACTAAGCACAAAAAATAAAGAAATTAAAATTATCCTTTTTTTGTTCATCATTTCTCCGGATTTTTAATATTATTTAATATAAAAATGGAGATATAAAATAAGCAATAAAAAAGAGCTCCATTTTAGAAGCTCTTTTTATGGTTTGTAGATCTATTAAATGATTAGTCCTTTTCTCCCATCTCAAAATTTCCGCCTTCAATTATTAATGGGTTTACACTTTTTATAACAATTTTCTCGCTTCCAACATTATTTGCTACATCAGCCTTTGTTACCGTTTTAGGATCTAAATAATATCTTATTTTGATAACATCGCCTTGATAGAAATCTACACTTCTTCCATTTTCTAATCTAATAAATGGCAGATACCATTTTGGCGGCAGAAATGTTCCTGGTTGCCTTTCACTACAGGTAACAGCTTTTGTTTTTCCCCAACCGTTAACCCAAACATCTCTATCAGCTTCATTTTTTATATTTATTTTAGTAAATCCCGGCAGAACGATACATAAAACCGAGCTTGAAATACCTAAAGTTAGGCCTAAAACTAACATACTTAACTTCTTCATATTCACTCCTTTTTTAACCATAAAACTTACTTTCTATCCTAATGGTAACAGAACTGATATTTAAAAAGCAATATTTTAAGGCATTTTTATTAAATTTATTACAAATATTGAATTTAATATGGTGTTTTTGATAGGATAATAAAAAGAATAAAAACTTAAAATAAAAGGAGATTCAATGAAAAAATTAGTTTTGTTAATGATTTTTGCGTCCTCATTTGCGTGTAAGCTTGTGAGTTATGAATATTCACATAGAGCTTTACCAGATGAAGGTTGTTTGGATGTTTGTAGGAGTGTTATTAGGGACATTACTTATACAAATCTAAAAGCAAGAATTGCAATTGGTAAAGGGTATGGAGAGAATCCTAAACCTAATAGGTGCACATATCATTTTAATAATGGATTGCGTTCGCATGACCTTGCAGTAGGAAGAATGGCGGCTAACCGAAATAATTGTATGAATAGAATCACAACCCGAACTGGTCCACTTAATTCAGATGGTACCAAAACGTGTTACTGTGTTATTCAATAATTAAATGAAAAAATATAGAGAACAATTATGAAAAAATTAATTTTGTTATGTGCATATTCGTTTGTTTTCAATCTTGTGAGTTATGAATATTCACATAGAGCTTTAGCAAGTGAAAATTGTTTGGATGTTTGTAGGAGTTTTGTTAGGGATATTTCGTATACTAACTTACCGGAACAAGTAATATGTCGTAGTAGAGCTTACTGTGACAATCCTAACCCTAATAGATGCACATATCATTTTCATAGAGGATTACGTTCACACGACCTTGCAGTAGGAAGAATGGCGGCTAATCGAAATAATTGTATGAATAGAATTACGAGCCGAACTGGTCCACTTAATTCAGATGATACCAAAATGTGTTATTGTTTTATTCAATAATTAAGGGAAAAAAAGAGTTAACGATGAAAAAATCAATTTTGTTAATGACCGCGATTTGTTTTTTTAATTTGAATTTATTAATGAGTGAGGTGCCGCTTGATCGTGTAGGGCCAAATGAATTTCTAATCACTGTCGCACAGCATGATAAATGTAGAGATGCTTGCAAGAGTTTTTTGGATGAAAATAATGTAGGTGTTCGTTATGGCACTCCTGGAAGTAATAATCATTTTTGTGATTGTAATTTAAAATCATATTTGGGCAGACGTTTGCCATCTAGGTCAATTAGGACACATTATAATGCAACAAAAGCAGAATGTGTGAATTTATGTAGAGATAATTTAAGAAATGTGAGACCAAGAACTGATACTAATACAAGAACAAATATTTGTACTTGTAGGATTGGATGAAAAAAAGGAATAAAAATGAAAAAATTCATTTTTTTAGTAGTTTTTGTATTTAATATAAATATTTTTGGTATTTCAGTGATTCCGCGCGCTGGACGTTCAGGTAGATTTGAAATCACAATTCATAAAAATGAAAATTGTGACTTTCATTGTAAGGATGCTTTAGATGTAAATAATGTCAAATTTATAAACCGCTTCCAGTTGCCAGGTGATCGTATTAGGGACAACTGCTATTGTAATCTTACGAGAGGAAGAAATTTGCCAGCAGTCATTTTGCAAATTCCAGTGTATACAGCCTCAAGAGAAAGGTGTGCGGAAGAATGTAGAAAAAGATTAAAAAGTATAGGCGAAAAAGTGGATGTTGCGACAGGTACAAAAACTTGTACATGTTTTAATGGAGCGCTTTGAAAATAAGGAATAAAAATGAAAAAAATAATTTTGTTAGCAATTGTGCTTTGTTCATTTAATTTTAAAATATTAAATTGCAGAAATTTTAGAATTCATGAACACCGGATTAACCCAAAGGATGATTGTACATATTTCTGCAAGAATCAGTGGTTCAATGGCGCCAGTGCCAGCGCCACCACTAATCATTGCACTTGCCATTTTAGATTTGGTGAACCACAAATGCGTGTAAACACAGGAGCATCCGGCGTGGGATGTACTGCTTTTTGTAAAAATAGAATAAGATTGGAAAAGGAAAGATTTGACTCAGTTAATAATAAAAAAATATGTACTTGTGTTTTTGATTAAAGGAATAAAAATGAAAAAAATAATTTTGTTAATGATTGTGATTTGCTTTTTTAATTTCAAAACATTTGGTGGTGATTGGAATGTAAGAAATTCGAATTGTCAAAATTCTACCATTAGAATTCTAGAATGGGATGCGCATGGGTGTGTATTTACAATAAATGGTCGGCGAAGAAGCGTTCGATTGCCACGGCATCAATGTTTTAACTTGGATTTTTTGAGAAGTAGAATTTGTACTAGAAAAAGTCGATCGAATCCAGACGGTTCCATAACCCATACATGTTATTTTAATACAAGTGGACCTTGTCATTGAGATTAGTAATTTAAAATCCAATTAATTGACATTCAGGTTGTGGAACAATACCAAATTGTTCTTTAACTAAATTCTGCATTTTTTGCGTTAATTGAATAATGTCATTTGAAGTTGCATTTGCCAGATTGACTATCATGTTTGCATGTTGGTGAGAAACAATTGCATCACCAACTTTTAAAACGCCTTTGACGCCGATCTTATCAAGATAGTAAGCTACAAAAATTAATTTTTTACCGCCACTTTCTAATGTAACTTCATTTTCATAAAAATTCCTGAAAAAGCTTCCGCATGTTCCCTTTGTTGGGTATCTTTTTGCGCGATGTCTTATCATTTCATCGCGTCTTCCTTTGCAATATGCACTTTCAATTTCATTAATTTTTTTTAGTTTAAATGTAGCATTGAGCAAGAAATGTTCTTTTAATTGCAATGTTGAATTATTGTAACCAAAATTAAACCAGGAATTATCAACATCTAAAATTTTGCCTGATTGTTTTTCAATTACTTGTGCTGAAATTAAAAATTGACTTAATAAAAATTCAAAATAATGAATATTTATAAAAGCAGAGCCGCCAACTGTGCCTGGTATTCCACTAAATTCTTCAAGGTTAGAAAAATTATTATCAAGGCAAATATCTATTAAATTTTGAAATTTAACACCTGCGCCAGCCGTAACAAAATCATTATTAAAAATAATTTCTTTTAATTGCGGCCTTATGACTAATCCTTTAAATCCATCATCGCTTATTAAAATATTGGCGCCTTCTCCAAGCACAAAAATTTCAAGATTTTTTTCTTTTGCAAAATTGAGTGATTGAGCAAAAGTTGCATTATCAAATGGTTCTGCAAAATATCTTGCATTGCCGCCTGTTTGAAACCAATTTTTATCTTTTAATGAAATATTTTCCTGAATTAAAAAATTAGAGGTTTGTTGATTAAAATTTTGTTTATTTATTTTTTGCATGATTCTTTTAATTTAAAAAAACTTTTAATTAAGTTTACTATTTTCATTGATAATTGTTTAGATTTATTTATATTTTTTGGGTTTTGAGTTCTGTAACTATTTAAAATATTTGGCACTGCGCGTGCAGCGGCAAAGGATTCATACGCGGAAAGCGGACAAGGGGTTTGGTATTATAACCCCTTGTCAATCCCCAATACCAATGGCTACGCCCTTGGAACCCTTGCGCTCGAATTTTGGCCACGAGCCTTTTCTCAATTTTTTTGTAATCAATAATTATTTAAATTTTTAATATTTTCTTTTCTAACACCATTCGGCTCAAACACAAAATTAAGAGCGCGAATGTACCTAACCTTAATTAAAGTAAAGGCAAATTAGCGAAACTGGAAATGAGCCGACATCATTTAAAAAAAATTATAATCAACAGGCGAATTGAAGCATTTTTCGCGTAGGGATTCCAAAGGCACTCCTTTGGGGAATTGGGGTTTACAAAGGGGGCCCTAATTTCAGGCCACTTTGTTGCTGGCTGCATAGGCCTAATTTTATCTAAATAAATTTATAAATTTAAATGCCGGTCTTAATTTAACTTTTTTTTCATTTATTAAATCAAGACATTTTTTACTGCAACTATTTTCTAATTTTTTTAAACAATTAGGACATGCGATAAAATGCCTATTGCAATTTGCATTCATGCAATTTGTATATGCATCATAAGGAATATTGCAAATATAACAAACACCTAAAGTATCAGAATTTACCGGAACAGAAACTCTTGCATCAAAAACATAATTTTTGCCCCTGAAAAATCCATCAGGAAACTTTTCAATATATTTATGAATGCCACCTTTAATTTGATAAACTTCTTTAGAAATATTTTTTGATTTTAAATATGCTGAAGCTCTTTCACATCTTATTCCGCCAGTACAATACATTAAAATTTCTTTGTCTTTAAAAAGATCTAAATTATCATCAATAAATTTTGGCAGATCGCGGAAAAATCGTATATTGGGTTTTACAGCTCCCTTGAATGCTCCGATGTCAGATTCATATTTATTGCGAGCATCAAGAATTATTAAATTTTCAGAATTTTTTTCCAACAGATCATGAGTTTCTTGGGCTGATAAATGCTTTCCGGCGTTTTTTGCATTAATTAAATTCGTATCGACTTTTAATTTTACAATTTCATCTTTTATCAAAATTTTTAATTTCGGAAAACAATCTGAATTTCCAATACTTTCTTTAAAATCAATATCTTTGAATAATTCATGATTATTCAGCTGATTAATATAATTTTCAATATCTTCAACTCTTCCGCCTAAAGTACCGTTAATTCCTTCAGTGGCAAGTATGATTCTGCCTTTAAGATTTAATTCTTGGCATATTTTTTGTTGCCATTTTTGAATCTGTTTAGGATATTGAATGTCTATATATTTATAAAAAAGTATTATTTTTCCCATATTTATTTCTTAATTATTATTAATTCATAACCTCTTAATAAAAATAATAGCAGAATATGAGAAAATGTCGATAAATGACAAATACTTAATTAATTCAATTTACTCTGTTTTTTATCCTTTTTAAGCAATCTTTGGGCATTTTTAATTGAAGCGGCATATTTATCAAAACCCTGCCATGGGTCGCCAATTTTATTGATTCTTTTAAAAATGTTACTGATATTGTATTTTTGAGAAGTCAGTTTTGGATCATCCAATTCTTTCCATTTTAATGGTGTTGCTATCGGTGCTTTATCAATTGCTCTGATAGCATAAGGAGCGACTGCTGTAGCTCCAAAATCATTTCTTAATGTATCAATAAATATTTTTTTGCCTCTTTTTTCTTTTCGGACTTGCATAGTCAAATTTTCAGGGTCATCCTGAATGGCTATTTGAGCAATGTCCTGTGCAAATTTTTTAACTTCATCAAATGTATGAGTTCTTTTTATCGGCGTTGTAATATGCAATCCTCGTGAGCCAGTTGTCATAACAAAAGGATGCAGTCCAATATCTTCTAATATTTTTTTTAATTTTTTTGCTGTTTCTTTTAAAATTTTAAAACTTTTTTCATCAGATGGATCTAAATCAAAAATCATCCTATCGGGATAATCCAATTTATCAACTTTGCTCAACCATAAATGTGGCGTTATGCATCCATAATTTGCAAGATAAACCAAAGTTGCAACATTATTTGCAACAACATAATGAACTTTACCTTTTTCTTCTTTTCTTTCTACGCTGATTTTTTTTATCCAATCAGGAAAAAAATCCGGTGCATCTTTGTGATAAAATCCTTGTTGATGAATTCCTTGTGGAAATCTCAACATTGTCAAAGGATGATCTTTTGTGTAATGCAACATTATTGAGCCGATTTTATTATAATAATTTACTAAATCTGATTTTGTAATTTTATCTTTTGGAAATAAAATTTTATCGGGATTAGTTATATTTACTTTAAATTTACCAACAAGCATTTCAGGGTCATCATCAGAATTTTCTTTGGCAATTTGTTCAGTTGTGCGGTTTGTTAAAACTGATTTATCTTTTTTTAAAATATCTTTTTCAGATGAATTTTTGTCTTTTATTTTTTTGAAAATCCAATTTTTATCACCTTCACGATAATGTGTTCTAATTAAAACAAATCCGCCTTTTAATTTTTTGCCATTTAATAAAACTTCAATTTGTCCATCTTTGTAACATTTTGAAATTGGCTTAATTTCCCCATTTTTTTCTTTTTTTATATTTTCGTAAGTGCCATAATCCCAAACCATTACAGTGCCGCCACCGTATTGCCCTTTTGGAATTATGCCTTCAAATTTAGCATAATCCATTGGATGATCTTCTGTTTCAACAGCTAAACGCTTAATTTCATTGTCCATCGAAGGTCCTTTTGGAATTGCCCACGACTTTAAAACGCCATCAATTTCTAATCTGAAATCGTAATGAAGGGCATGCGCATTGTGCTTTTGAACTACAAAAATTGCTTTCTTTGTTTTTTTTATTTTGATTTTTCCCTTGGGTTCGGGTGTTTCAGAAAATGTTCTTTTTGAATGATATTTTTTTAAACTATCCTTTTTTGGCGCCATGCTCCATCCTATGCTTAAAAATGATATTAATAAGACAAACTTTATTCTCATAACTTTTAATGTATCAGATTTATTTTTGAAAAATTAAGAATATATAAATTCTTTATGAGTTCTCTTGACAAATTGAATAAAAATTATACAATCAATTATATATTATTTTTACCAGATAATTATTTTTTATTTCAGTGGGGAAATATGAAAAATTTATTTAAATTTATTTTTTTGATCACTTTATTTAATAATATTAATTCTGCTAATATGGATACAGATAATTTGAATCCAGATAATTTTGGTCATGAAGTTAGACCGGATGTAAATTTTAGTCCTATTTTTGGAGGTACGCTTGAAGATGATAAACAAGAAGTTAGAGAAAGAAATCGTCTATTGGCAGATAAATTAAATAAACGAAAAGTAGAAGAAATGTTTGAAGATGAAGATGGAAAAGCAGAACTAGAAATGAGAATTTTGCAAGGACAGTTAGTTGATTCATATTCAAGAACACTGCAAATACAAGCAAATACATCACAAATATTAAATCAAATAGACCAAAGCAGAGCTGCAGCAATGGAAGTTTCTCCTGTTGCCATGGGCACAGATGTTTCTGATGATAGAAAAGTGAAATCTGACTTATTAAAAATAATTAAAGAAAAAATGAAGCAATTTGATGATTCATTTGAACAATTACAGCAGTGGCCTGCTTCAAAAAATTATTTAAATAAAATTGATCAATTAGGCAATTTATATTGTGAAGTTTATGATTCAATAATACATCTACTAATATTCGCTATACGTAAAGATTCAGTACTTCCGTGCGGAATTAATTTTGATGATCTTCCACAATATTTTAAAGAACGTTATAAAGAGCACTATTTAAAATTTGAAAAAATTAAGAAAAAAATGACATCAATAGATGATGGTTTAACAGAAAAGATTTATGCTGACATGATTCGTAAAAAATTTCCTATTATTATTGCATAAAGATACGTTTAAAAAAATAATTTAATTCGATTTATAGAAATTGATTCTCAATAATTTATTATTGTTGTACTGTAATATTAAGTTAATTTTTTATAATATATGTAGACTTTTTAAAATTATTAAATTATGAAAAGTTTTTATAAATTTTTTTTAATAGTCATTCTGATTATTAATGCTTTTACAAATGCAGCTGATTTTAATATGTCCGATCGTGATGATTCTGTAAAATCAGAATATTCAGAAGATGAATATGTACAATCATCAGAGATTGAAAGAATTAAATTAGTTAATTATTTTTATAATGAATTTAGAATACAATTTGAAACAATTGAAAATTGTATAGCTTTTTTTAAGTTTCTAAATAGGGAAGATCAGAGAACATGTTTTTGTCATATTGTCTTAGCTATGTGGAAAATTGTTAAATTTAAACAAATTTTTCAAAATAATTCATTGAAGTTTTATGATGTCGAAAATTATTTTTCCAAAAATTATCGAATATGGATTGAGTATTTGAAAATCAAAGATGATATAATAAAATATAATTTTGAATTCTATAATGAATTTGAAAAAATCTTTTCAACATTCAAACTTCAATCTTAAATAAAAATATTTCTGAAGAATTTATTTTTTATTATTATTTCGTATTATAAGAAATAAGAAGTAGAGCATATTCGAATCCCATTTTTCTAATTTTTAAGGTTTTTTCATATGAAATTATCTCTTTCCTGGATTTTTGATCATATTGATGCTGACTGGAAAAAAATCAATATAAATGAATTTATTAATAAATTTAATAAAACAACGGCTGAAATTGAAAAGGTGCAAAAGGTCAATATTGATTTAAAAAATCTTTTTATTGCAAAAGTAAAATCTATTTCTAAAGAAACTGTTATTTTGGAATGTCCCGAATTAAAAAAAGAAATTGAATTACCAAAAAAAGAAAAAATAAAAATTAATGATTTGTTTTTATTAAAGAAAATTGAAAATCATGAATTTGATTGGGCTAAATTAAAAGATTTAGGCTCTGAAAAAGAAGGCTCTCTTGGCGCAATTTTTGTCACTGAAAATGAAATATCAGGAAAATGGAAAAATAATTTTGAATCTGAAGATTATATTATTGAAATTGATAATGCAGCAGTAACACACAGACCTGATTTATGGGGTCATAGAGGTTATGCAAGAGAAATAGCTGCAATATTTAATTTAAAATTAAAACCAATTTCAGAATTAATAACAAAAAAGCAAATAAAAAATTTTGATAAATCATTCAGTTCTGATTCAAAAAACCCGTTTACAATTAAAATTGAAGCAGATTCATGCAAAAGATTTGCAACACTTTTTATTGATTCAATAGAAAATAAGTCATCAAATTTATTAATTGCATCAAGATTAGCAAGAATTGATAGTAAGCCAATTGATTTTATAGTTGATGCAACAAATTATGTAATGTTTGATTTAAGTCAACCCATGCATGCTTTTGATGCACAAAAAATTAAATCCCAAACCATTTATGCAAAAATGGCAAGAAAAGATGATTCTCTTTTACTTATTGATGATGAGGAAATTAAGTTAACAGATCAGGATTTAATTATTGCTGACACGCAACCAATTTCTCTTGCAGGAATTATGGGTGGTTCAAAAACTGCAGTTGATGAAAATACTAAATCTTTATTAGTTGAATCAGCAAATTTTGAACCAATTACAATTAGAAAAAGTTCAATAAGATTTAAAAAAAGAACTGAAAGTTCTGCGCGTTTTGAAAAAAATCTCGATCCAAACCAAAATATTTTAGCAATAGAACGTTTTTTAAAGATTTTGGAAAATGAAAATATAAAATTCCAATCAAGTAATGAAATAATATCCTTAGGAAAAGAAGTTAATGAAATCAAAATTAATTTATCCAATGACTTTATTGAAAAAAGATTAGGTGTTGCAATTAAATCTGAATTTGTTGTTGAAACATTAAAAAAATTAGACTTTAAAGTTGAAAAACGGAATGATAATTTTGAAATAATAGTTCCGACATTTCGGTCAAAAAATATAACTATAGAGGAAGATATTGTTGAAGAAATTGGGAGATTTTTTGGATTTGAAAATATCCCATTCATTTTGCCAGCTAAAAAAATGGAGCCATCAACTTTTCGTGAAATTGGAAATTTAAGAAAAATAAAACAATTGATGGCATATTCTGATTTAATGCATGAGGTTAATAATTATCCTTTTTTTGACGAAGATTTTTTAAAAGAATTAAATTGGCAACCGCAAAATTGTATAGAAATTTCTAATCCGATTTCTGAGAACTTCAAACGTTTAGTTACGTCACTAATTCCACATTTGCTTAAAAATATTCAGCAAAATATAAATAAAGCTGATCAGTTAAGATTTTTTGAATTTAATAGAATTTGGAGTCAGGATCAAAAAAATACAGTTGAAAAAAAATCTTTAGCCGGAATATTTTTTAACAAAAATTCAATAGATTTTTATGATTCAAAGACGTTATTAAATAATTTGTTTAATTTATTGGATTTGCCAATTGAATGGACCAAATTATCAAGTGCAAATCAGATTGAAAATGATTTTTATAACAAATATCAAACGGCTGATTTATTATTTGAAGGCAAAAAAATTGGAACTGCCGGAATAATATCTTCCCAAATGTTATTAAAAATTTCTCCAGGCGATGCATTTATTTTTGAAATTGATGGAGATTTCTTGCTTTCTTATAATCCAAAAATGGTTAAATTTAAACCAATTTCAAAATTTCAACCGACTTGGCTTGACATAAGTATGTTTGTGCCAACAAGATATACAGTTTCTGAAATAACAAAAATTATCAAATCCGTCGATTCGCGAATTTTTGATGTGAACTTAATTGATAGGTTTGAAAAAGAAGAATGGCAAAATAAAGTTTCATTAACATTCAGGTTTCATATTGTGTATGAAAATAAAACTTTATTAAAAGAAGAAATAAATGAAGTAATGAATGAAGTCATTGAAGCTGTTAGAAAGATTGGCGCAGAAATAAGATGATAATTTATTTCTTATTGTTTTTATTTCCTTTTTTTTTAGATCGCTTAACTAAATTTTTAATTTTACATTTGGGAAGATATTATTCCGGCAGTTCCAATTTTTTTGAAGTTAATAGATTTTTATCAATTGATTTAACATTTAATCGGGGAATTTCTTGGAGTTTTTTTCACAGTCAAAATAATTATATTTTTTTTATAATTTCATTTTTAATTTTATTTATTCTTTGTTTACTTTTGTATCAGATTAAAGAAAATATAAAATCAAATAAATCAATTCTTGGAGAAATTTTAATATTTTCAGGCGGATTTTCTAATTTTTTAGACAGAATTTTTTATGGCGGAGTGATTGATTTTATTCTTGTCTCTTATAAAAATTTTTCATGGCCAATTTTTAATTTAGCTGATGGATTTATTACGATTGGCGTTTTTATTTTATTGATATCAAATTTTAAAAAATAAATGAAAATTCTTAAAAATATTGTGACTTTCGGGCCCGTAGGTTATTTTTTTGCATCAGGCACTATTGCTTCTTTAATAACTTTGCCGTTAATTTATTTTTTGAGTCAATTTAATTTTCAAATTTATCTTTCAATGTTCTTTTTTCTATTTATTTTGTCTTATTTAATTTTAAAAGAATCTTTAAAAGAATTTCATTCAAAAGATCCATCAGAAATTGTTATTGATGAATTTTTAGGATGTTTAATAACTTTTTTTATGATTCCCATAAATTTTAGATCACTAATTTTGGGGTTTTTTTTATTTCGTTTTTTTGATATTTTAAAGCCTTTGGGATTGAAAAGAATTGAAAAAATTTATGGCGCTCTTGGCATTTTGTTAGATGATATTTTTGCAGGATTAATCAGCAATTTAATTTTAAAAACAATTTATGCAATTCCAATTAATTGAATCTATAACAAAAAAGATAGCAGATTTTGTTTCTCCTCCATTTTGTGAATATTGTAAAGAGTTTATTCAACAACGATCAATTTTTTGTAGCAAATGTTTTGAAAAAATTTCACCAATTGTATCAATAAAAATAGGAATAACTCCTGATTTTGCATTATCCGTTTTTGCAATTTCAGATTATAAAGATCCGTTAAAATCTTTAATTTTGGCAAAAAATTGGGGCAATGGTTTAGCTTCAAAGCAATTAGGTGAATTAATCTGGCAAATGACTAATTTAAAATTTCAGAATTTCGATTATTTAATTCCAATTCCCTTGCATTGGTTAAGATATGCAAAAAGAGGATTTAATCAGAGTGAAACGATTGCAAAAGTTTTATCAGATAAAAGTAAAAAACCTGTTTGTGACATTTTAAAAAGATCAAGATATACAAGATTTCAATCTACGCTGTCTGCAGTTGAAAGAACCAAGAATGTACGTAATGTATTTACAATAGATTTATCAAAAAAAATATATTTTGAAGGTAAAGATTTAATTTTAGTAGATGATTTGTTAACGTCAGGTTCTACTTTAAAAGCTGCTGCTAAAGAATTATTAAAATTAAAACCAAAATCAATATCAGCCGTTGTTGCTTGTCGTGTTGTATAATTTTATGAATAAATAATATTTCTAATAGCATTAGAAAATTTTATTATTCATTTGAGTTGTTAAGAAAATTTTTTACAAATTTAATCTGATATGTTAAAATTTTCATGATTTGGCCCAACATGTAAATCAAAGGAAAAATGATGCTTAAGAATAAATTTATTTCGACGGGATTATTGTCAATTGCTCTTTTAGGCTTGCCAGCTTGTAGTTGGCTTTCAAAAATTAAAGATGGTGAAGGTTGTTCTGAATGCACGAGTTGTTCGGCAACAACAGATACGAAAGCAAATCAGGTTTTAATTTCAATTGATGGTAGACCGGCTTTGATAGCTAAAGAATTTGAAGATTATTTAGAACAGGTAGCTGAAGAAAATGAACAATTTAAATTAATGTTACAATTTATGCCTGATTTTAAAGAACAACTTTTTGATATGAAAAAGCGTTCTATAATTTTCTCTGAATGGGCTAAGAAAAATGGTGTCAGAAATTCAAAAGATTATAAAGACAAAGAGAGAAAATATCTTGATGCAATCAGAGAATCTTTAGATGCAAGAGAGTTTATAAAGCAACATAATATTGAAGTTAATGATGCAGACATTCAAAAATATTATGAAGAAAATAAAAACAAAGATCCTCATATTATGATTGCAGGTGAAGGAATTAAATCTTTGGGAATTTCATTTAGCAAACAGGCAGCCGCTGAAGAATTTGCTAAAAAAGTTAATGCAGGAAATTTTGAAAAATTGGCTAAATCTAAAAATTTAAATGTTGAAGATTTAGGCAATGTTAATAAAGATAGCATGACAGATGAAAGAATCAGAGAAAAAATTTTTAATGCTAAAACTTATCCGACCGTTCTTACAGTTAAAGATAAAAATGGAAAATATTGGATAATTCTTGCAAAAGGAAAAGAAGCTGCGCAATTCAGACCGCTTGAACAAGTTAAAGAAGTAATTAAACGTTCATTATCACCAAAGAAAATGCAGGAAATGTTAGATCTTGAAGTTCCTAAATATGAAAAAGAATATAAAGTTACTGAAGATAAAAAATATTTCCAAGATGCAAAAAAAGAATTAGAAAATAAGATGATGCAAGTAAATCCAACTGCTGCATCTAATCAAAGTGCTCAACCAGAAATTAAGTAGGAATTAAAAAATAAAGGGAACTTACAAAATAGTAAGTTCCCTTTATTTGATAAGGAATAAAGTGCTTTTGCAAAGAATTATTTTTGTAATAATTTTAATTTTGTTTAATTTAGCTAAAGCAAATGATTCCCAAGTTTTGCAAAAAAATGATGCTAATAATGAAAATATTGTTCAGGAAAAGGTGCAAAAATCTGAATCTAAATCTGAAGAAAAAGATCTGAAAGATGATGAACCTGAATTAGAACTATTAGATCAAATAGAAGCTGAAATAATTTCATTCTCCGAAGATGGCTCGGAAAAAAAGATTTTAACTATGCAAAATGTCAGACAGAGAGCTTTTGACGGAAATAAATATACTACTCAAGATTTAATTGACCAGACTTTGTGTGACAATTTTAGTAAATTTTTAAAAATATCTGTATCTAATGATGATATTAATAGATATCTTAAAAAAATGAATTTAACAGAAAAAGATGTTAAAGGCATTGCCGAACATTGGGATTATCCTAATGTAGATGCATTTTATGAAGATTTAAAACGTACTTATCGCGCAAATGGCGCAATTAAATTTGAAATCGATTCACAATTAACTGTTTCTGAAGATGAGATTAAAAGTGAATATGATGCAACTCCGGTCTATGAAGAAGCATATTACATGATAGAAAATGCATTTATTCCACTTTCAAAAGATGTTGAAACATTAAAAGCTGAATTACAGAATTATGCTCAAGGAAAAATAAAAAGACCTGATTATGTAAATTGGCAAATCGCTGCAAAAGTTTTAGAAGCAGAAATCCCTGAACAAAATAAATTTTTATTTGATTTACCTGTTGATGAAATTTATATAAAAGAAATGCCGGATGGTTTTGATTTATTTAAAATTAAACGTAAACAACCAAGAACTTTGGTTTCAATGGAATCACGAAAAAGTGAAATTGTACCAAAAATTCAGCAGGCTAAATATCCGACAGTTTATGAAAATGTTTTGCAAAAATTGAGAAGTAAATCATTAATTTATAGACCTGATCAGGAATTTGTAATTCCGACTAAATTAAAAGATTTAATATAAAAATTATTTCCTTATTCTTTCAATTCATCAATTTCTTGCTGAATTTCCAATGTTTTTTTAATTAGATCGTTTTTTTTGTTTTTCAGTTCAGGTTTTGATTGAAAATATGTATTTAAAAGATCTTCTAAATTCATATCAATTTTCATTAAAGTTCTTTTTGCTCTGCTTTCAATTTGTCTTATCGGTACAATGCCGACTAAAAACATTGCACTTTCACACGCTTGTTGGACTAATCTTAAATTTACTGAATCTTTTTCATTTTGTGGTAAAAAATAAAGAATTTTAACAATTGCATCATTAATATTATAATTTTTTATTATTTCAAGAAGTTGTTGAGTGTGATCTATTTCAGGTTTTAGATGTGCTTCAATTTGTATAAATGGTCGCACTGGCGTTTTGACGAATTCATGAGTTGTGTTTCCTTTTTCATGAATTTTTACAAAACAAAAACCTTTATCTTCTTTTCGCTCACCAAAATCTACACGTTCAATTGATCCTGAATAAACTATTGCTGGATATCCATTTAGATTTAAATTCTGATATCTATGAAGATGTCCCAATGCGACATAATCAAAAGGTGCAATTGCTAATTGAGACGGTAAAAAAACGGGATCGTTTCCATAAATTGCGCGCTTTTCTGAGCCAGAAAATATTCCAGAACTTACTGTTAAATGTCCTGTAAACACTGCAGGAATTTTTGGGTCTAATTCTTTTGCAAATTGTTCGATTAATATTCCAACGTTGTTAGAAATATATTCTGTAATTTCTGTTGCAGATTTTAAAAAAAATTTATTATTTAAAGAAATATTGTTTCTTGACGGCCAAGGTATGCCAACAATTTGTACGGGACCATTTTTAGTCTGCAGGACAAAAGATGCAGGTTTTGAAATTACATAAAAACCATCAACAGGAAGATTGCCAAAAACATCCAATGCTGTTGCTTTGCCAAAACTTAAAGGATTGTCATGATTACCCACAATAATAATTATCGGAATATTTGCTTTATAAAGTTTTAACAGACATTGCATTAAAAGTTTTTGTTGTGTCGGGCTTGGATTTGCAGTTTTATATGCATCACCGGCAAATAAGAAGAAATCTACATTTTTCTCAATTGCAAAGTCTATGCAGAAATTTAATGCCTTTTCAAAATCTAAAAGTCTGGAATGAATTCCGGTTTTTGAATCTATTTTTCCGTAATTTTCCATGCCGAAATGTATATCGGCAGTATGGATGAAGCTTATCATAGCGAAGCAGTATTTGTATTTTTATTTGTAGATTTTTTTACAAAATTTTCTTTGTTTTGTTGTTGTGATTGTGCAATATCAACAAAATTTCCGACAACTGATGCACTACTGATTACAGTTTCTGAATGTATGTGCGCAAACGGACCAACTTTTGCATTATTTTTAATTTCTGAATTTTTAACAATTGTGTGAGATTCTATATGTACATTATCTTCCAGAGTTGCATCTTGCAAAATGCTAAATGCTTCAATTTTGCAATTTTGTCCGATTTTTGTGTTTCCATAAAGTTGAACACTTGCGCCGATATAAGTTCCTGAACCTATTTGAACGTTTAGATCAATATGATTATTTTGCGCAGCGGAAAATCTTATTCCTTTTTCCATCCAGAATTTTATTAATTCTGCGCGTTTAATTTGTTCTGCTGCCCACAATTCCTGCAAAGTATTTATTCCTCGAATAATGTCAAATGGAGCATTTATTGTTTCGACTTTATATCCTTTTTCACTTGCGATGTTGATTAAATCTACAATATAAATTTCGCCGGTTACTTTGCTTTTTTCAACATTAAAAATTGTATTTTTTAAGAATTCTTTTTTAACTAAATAAATTCCGGCATTAATGCAACAATGTGCATATCGGTCTTCTTTATCATCTTTAGCTTCAACAATTTTAATTTTTCCATTTTCTTCAATAACTCTTCCGTATGCGTGAGGTGTTGGATCAATATTATGAGCTGTCACAAAACTAATAACAGCATTATTTTTTAAGTGGGTATCAATTAAAGAACTTAAAATTTGTTTATTAATTAAAGGACAATCTCCATTTAAAATTAAAATGTCTTCTTTTTGCCAAACAGACTCTGAACATTTGACCGCATGACCTGTGCCTAGTTGTTCTTTTTGGTGAACAAAATTAATCTTATCTCCAT
>Ga0207014_1007_pt2 | contig 54022 bp, 48 predicted proteins | sample Alteio_BWMinCont_56_FD_153495 | JGI IMG/M metagenome (GOLD analysis project Ga0207014, IMG submission 153495) | Enriched cells from forest soil in Barre Woods Harvard Forest LTER site, Petersham, Massachusetts, United States -... | ecosystem: Environmental > Terrestrial > Soil > Temperate forest >...
GACAATCGATTCTAATTCCGCCCGTTTTTCGCGGGCTCTCCAATCCGCCATCCTCTGGCCGGTCGGCGTCATCTTCCTGACGGCGCTTCTGTTACTCCTCTTCATCTTCGAGCTGTTTCAGGTGGTCAAGTTGTCGGATCATTCCTACCGGGTGCTGGCCGAAACGCGGACCTGCGAAAACCTTGTCATCAGCACCCAGAATGACGAGCGCGGCTATCTCCTGACCGGGAACCCCGATTTTTTGAAGTCCTACGACGCCATCCGCGACCGGATCGACGGGGAGTTCGGACGGCTGAAAACCCTGGTCCAGGATAATCCGGAGCAGGCCATCCGCGCCGATGCCCTCAATCAGGCGAAAAATACATGGCTTGAACACGCCAAGACGATGATCTCCCACCGCGCGCAAAACATGCCGGTAAATGAAGATTGGATCAAGATGGGGAAAAACCTCATGGACGACATTCGCGCCAAATTCGACAAATTTAGCGATGTCGAGGAGGACCTGCGCGACCAGCGGCTTTATCGAGTCCGGGAAATGAAGCAGGCCCTGGCCTATGGGGGCGGCGGACTCGTCATCCTTCTGTCCCTGACGGTGGCCCACGTGGTGAGAAAACAAATGATGGCGCTGGCCGCGAGTTACCGCGCGGCGCTGGACACCATCGAGCAGCGCCACGCCGCCCTGGCCCGCTCGGAAGCCGATCTCGAAGAACAAAAGGAATGGCTTCGTGTGACCCTGACCTCCATCGGCGACGGCGTCATCGTCACCAATCCGTCAGGCCGCGTTGTCTTGATGAACCACGAATCCGAGCGCCTGACCGGCTGGACCAACGTCGAAGCGCTGCATCAGCCGCTCTCGGCCGTGTTTAGAATCGTCGATGAAAAGACGCGCCTCCCCGCGGAGGACCTGGTGGGCAGGATCCTGCTGGAAAAAAAGGTGATCGGGCTGGCCAATCATCCCCTTCTGCTTTCGCGCACCGGTCAGGAATGGCCGATTGAAGACAGCGCGGCCCCCATCCTTGACGCGAAAGGAAATATCCTGGGCGTCGTCGTCGTTTTTCATCTTCCCAGGTTTATTCCCAATCCGGCATCCCGCGAAATGCCCCTTACCTGAAAATATCCAGAAAGTGGTCGATAAAGCTTTTCCCGCGGGGCTTCTGATCATTGTCCTCAGCCGTGGATGAACTCGGCTCCTGATCGAGCAGGGCTCGCTGCCCCGGCGTGAGATAATAGCGCTCGCCGCGGCTGAAGAAACCGCCGCCCACGTTGGCCGCCACCAAGCCGGGCGGCACGGGAAAATCCGCCGCGGGATAGGCGTCCTTCATCTGTTTCATCACGCTGGCCCAGACAGGCAAGGCAACCGCCGCCCCATAGCCTCCCGACATGATCTCCCGGGGTTTGTCGTACCCGATCCAGACGCCCGCCACGAGATGGGACGTGAATCCCTCAAACAACGCATCCTTGTAATCGTTCGTCGTCCCCGTCTTGCCTGCGGCCGGCGCGGTGAATCCATAGTCCTGCCGGAGGGGCGCACCGGTCCCAAAATCGAGCACATTTTGCATCATGCCCGTGACCTGCCGGGCGATTTGCGGACTGAAGACGCGGTGACCTTCGGGTTTGTACTGGTAGATGACTTGATCCCTGTCGTCCTTGACCTGCACCATGATGTGCTGTTTCACCCAAACGCCTTGATCGGCGAAGGTGGCATAGATGCCGGTCAGTTCGTTCAGGCTTAAGTCGCAAGCGCCGAGGTAACTCGAAGGATAGGCCGGAATGTCGGTGGTGACGCCGCATTGATGCGCGTAGGAATTGAGCAACTCGGGGCCGATGATGATGCCCATGCGCACGGCGGCAGGGTCGTCGGACTTGACCAGCGCGTCGTTGATGCGAATGGGGTCAGGTGAGTCGCCGGAGGGCAGGACACCGTTCTTCGCCGTCTTCAGGTCAAACTTCGAGGAGTCGATGGAACTGGCGGGGCAGTAATTTTTCTCCGCAAAAGCCGTCGCATAAATCAGCGGCTTAAGCGTCGACCCGACCTGACGCCGGGACTGCATCGCGCGGTTATACTGGCTCACCGCGAAGTCACGCGAACCGACGACCGCGCGGATCGAGCCGGTGGCAGGGTCCATGGCAAAGAACGAACCCTCGAGGACGTTCTCATCCGGCAAGCCCGTGTTCGGATCGCCGAAACCGTTGGGGTGCGTTTCGCCCTTCGACTTCTCGATCTCCACGATGCGGGTCAGGAGCGCGTTTTCAGCGACGCTTTGCAGGCGGGCGTCGATGGTCGTGAAAATCTTGAGTCCGCCCTGCTGGATCGTCGTGGCATCGAGAATTGCCTCGAGCTGGCGGCGAAACCACCGCCAAAATCGGGCCGGGGCCGCAGGGAAAGCGACGCTTTTTGCGCCTTGTCCGCATCCGCCTGGGTGATGTCCCCGGCCTTCACCATCCTCGCCAGCGCGCGGTCGCGGGCGGCCTTGGCGGCGTCGATGTCTTTCCAGGGAGACGAGGAGTTGGGACTCGAAATCATGCCTGCCAACAAGGCGCATTGGGCGAGATTGAGCTTGCTGGCCGGAACGCCAAAGAAGGCGTAAGCCGTCGTCTCCGCGCCATAGAGACCCTGGCCAAAATAGATGCGATCGAGGTAATAGCGGAGAATTTGCTGTTTCGTGTAGGCCAGCTCGATGCGATGCGCGAGGAAGATTTCGAGGAGTTTGCGGTCGTAGGTCCGCTGCATCTGTCCGATGCTGTTGCGCGCCAGTTGCTGGGTGATCGTGCTGCCGCCCTGCCGCCCGCCATGACCGGTAAGATTCACCACACCCGCGCGCGCGATGCCAACGATGTCGATGCCTCCATGGGAATAAAACCGGCGGTCTTCCGTGGCCACCACCGCTTCGCCGAGGAGTTTCGGCAAAGGTTGATCGGCCGGCAGCGCGATGCGGTTTTGATCGAAGAAGCGACTGAAGGCGCGTCCCTGGTAATCGTAGAGGATGGAGGCTTTGGGCATCTCTTTGACCACATCGATATTGATGAGACCGGCGCGCGCGCTGTAGTAGGTGTAGACCAGCGTGACCAGGCTGATGCCGGCGATAAGCGTGCCGGCCAGGAGCCAGACCAGGATATTCGCTTTGGCCCTTTTGCGGCGGGAGCGCTTGGGGTGGGTCAGAAGCTCCGGTTTATAGTCACTCATGAAAAAAACTCAGGCGGCCGAATCGCGCCACCGGTCGTTATTAGGGCACTTTGGTGGCCAGTGGCTTGGAGCGGTTGGAGGCCGATGGCTGTGGCGGCTCCTCTTCGTCTTTACCTTCGGCTTCGCGTTGTTGAGCCTTGAAACGGGCATCCAAAAGCAGGCGATGAATGAGATAAATGACGATGAGCAAATTGCCCACCACGACCGCAAATTTCCACCAGGCGAGTTTATGGAAAAGTTCGTAAAGTTCAATGGGCAGGAGCGACCCGGTGACGATGACGACCAGGTATTCCGCCCAATGCTTGCGCAGGTACAACCCGATGCCTTCCGCGGCGAACAGGGCGGCATAAAAAAACGCCGCCCAACCGAGCAAGACCAGATGGGGGCTCAACATTCCCGCCTTGTCGAGCGCCCAGTCGACCCACCGATTCTCGGGATCAATGTGATAGGGAATAATGACGTTCGTATTGAGAAACTCAACGACGTCATGATGCCTGAGCCTGAGGAGCCCAAATCCGACCGCGATGAAAAATACGGCGTGAAGGAGCTTCCAGAACGCAATGAGCCGGAGAACAAAATCCTCCCAGGGGGCGACTCGAGCGGGGGGTGCGGACATGGATGCTTCTTTGACGCAAGGAGATGGCATGGGGTTCGATCAAAAAAACATGACAGTCATAACTTATTCACAAACGCCCGTCACGATAGATGGGCCATTATGCACCTTATTGTGGGGAAAACTCGATAACTCTTTGCAAAAATTAAGCGGACGCGGCCTTGACCTATTTTGAAAACACGCCCTAGTTGAAAGGATGGTATTCCCAACCAACCCGGAAAGCGACAAGTCCGAATGGCTCGAAGCGGACGGCTTGGGCGGTTTTGCCAGCGGAACGGTTCCCGGCATTCGCACGCGGCGCTATCACGCGCTGCTGCTCGCGGCCACCTCGCCTCCCGCCGGTCGCATGGTGTTGGTCAACGGGTTCGATGCAGAACTCGAAATGACGGCGGGCAAAAACGCGACGTGTCGCTTCGCGCTGACGACGCAACGCTATTCGCCCGGAGTCAATAATCCCGATGGCGTCACCCGTCTCGAAAGCTTCAACCTGGAACCGTGGCCGCAATGGACCTGCGCTGTTCCCGGCGGAAAGATCATTCACGAACTTTTTGTTCCGCGAGAAACGGCCGCCGTCGTCCTGCGCTGGCGTTGGGAGGGTAAAGCCGGCGTTCCGTTGCGTCTTCACGTGCGGCCTTTTTTCTCGGGCCGTGATTTTCATGCCACGCATCACGAAAACCCGGCGTTTCGATTCACACCAGCGAGCGTGCCCGAAGGCGAGCGTTGGCATTTTTACGACGGTGTGCCCGAAGTCACCGCCCGAAGCAGCGGCGCCTATCATCACGAACCGTGCTGGTACCGGAATTTTCTCTACGACGAGGAATTTTTCCGGGGACTCGATGCCCTGGAAGATCTCGCCGCGCCGGGCCGTTACGAATTTGACCTGGCCGCCGGGCCTGCGGTGCTGATTTTTTCCGCCGAGGGTTTGGGACATCCGCTGCCAACATCGTCCTCTCCGGTTGAGCTGGCCGAAAAGCTGGCTCAGGATGAACGCATGCGGCGTGCGGCTTTTGCCACTCCGCGCCTGCGCGCGGCGGATGCTTATCTGGTCGCGCGCGGCCCTGGCAAAACGATCATCGCGGGTTACCCGTGGTTCGGCGATTGGGGCCGCGACACGTTCATCGCGATGCGCGGCTTGTGCCTGGCCACGGGCCGGTTGGCGGAGGCGCGGGACATCCTCACCGCGTGGGCCGGGACCGTTTCGCAGGGAATGTTGCCTAATCGCTTTCCCGACCAGGGCGATGAACCCGAATACAATTCGGTCGATTCATCGCTTTGGTACATCGTCGTCGTCCACGAATTTCTCGAGGCTGCGGACGGAGATCCGTCGCTCATCGCGGAAACGGAAATGCTCCTCGCCACGGTCGAGGCGATCCTCACCGGCTATCTCGAGGGAACCCGGTTCGGCATTCGCGGCGATGTCGACGGCCTCCTGGCCTGCGGTGTGGCCGGGATGCAACTGACGTGGATGGACGCCAGGGTGGACGACCGGGTGGTGACGCCCCGCATCGGCAAGCCGGTCGAGATTCAGGCCCTGTGGCTGAATGCGCTGGGCTTGACCAGTCGCCGCAAGCCTCAATGGAGCGCGCGCTTCGAGCAGGGATACGCTTCTTTTCAGCAGCGTTTTTGGAACGAGGCGCGCGGCTGCCTTTACGATGTCGTTGACGTCGATCATCAACCGGGCCAGGTCGATGACCGGGTGCGCCCGAATCAAATCCTTGCCGTGGGCGGTCTGCCACTGGCCTTGATCGAGGGCGAACGCGCCGCGCGCCTGGTGCAGGTGGCGGAGGATCGGCTCTGGACCCCGATGGGCCCGCGTTCCCTGGCGCCGGGCGAAAACGATTATGCTCCTTACTACAGCGGCACGCCGTCCGAGCGTGATGGCGCCTATCACCAGGGCACCGTCTGGCCCTGGCTGGCTGGGCCGTTCGTCGAAGCCTGGGTGCGCGTGCATGGCGCAACAGCGGAAGCCAAGGCGCAAGCCCGCGAATTATTTCTCACGCCCCAACTCTCCCGCCTCGATCTGCCCGGCCTGAATCATGTCCCGGAGATCGCCGACGCCGAGCAGCCCCACACCGCGCGGGGCTGCCCCTTTCAGGCCTGGTCGCTGGGCGAAGTCCTGCGCCTGGAGCATAACGTTCTTTAAACGCAACGGCTTGACCCCGGAAAAGTTTCCACCTGCAAAAGTCGTTACAATCCTATTATGCCCCCAATTGAAAACGAACAATTGGGGGCATAATATTTGTGGTTCATTCAGGTTTGCTTGTTAAGCGAAGTTTTGCGACTGGAGCATTCCGTCCTTTAGCGGGAGCGCCTTGACTCCGAAAAAGTTTCCGCTTACAAAAGTCGTTATAATCCTATTACTACCCCAATTGAACATAAGCAATTGGGGTAGTAAACTAGTGGTTCACTTGAGCGTAAGGATTCTTTTTCTCATTCCCAAGTTGGGAACGAGGAGAAGGCGAAGGTAAACGGCTGTTCTCACCTCAACTCCATCGTGAGCTTAAGTTAATCCCTTTCTTATGAATCGCGACCTTCAACGCATCCGCTTCGGCGTAAACTATGTCCCGAGTAAAAAATGGTGGTATTGCTGGAACGATTTCGAACCCGACGAGATTGCCCGTGATCTGGATGCCGTCTCCAGCCTGGGCGCAGACCATATTCGCGTGATGTTGCTCTGGCCTTATTTTCAGCCGAATCGCCGGTGGATCAGCGAGGCGCATCTCGATCGTTTGGAGCTATTCATGAGACTGGCCCAGGAGCGCCATCTCGACGTCTGCGCCACCATGCTGAACGGTTGGCTCAGCGGCTGGGCCTTTCGCCCCACCTTTGACCGCCTCACCGATTTCTACACTGCCGCCGATCTGCGTGAACCGGTTAAACTCTATTTCCGTTCCTGCGCGGAACGTCTCAATCGTCACGGCAATTTTCTGGGCTTCGACCTGGGCAACGAGATGAACTGTTGCTGGAAGACCGACAATACCGAGGAGGGTGATGCGTGGATGAATCGCATGCTCGATCTTTGCGAGTCGATCAGCCCGCAAGGCCTTCATGTCAACGGGGTGGACCACAACCCCTGGTTCCAGCCCACGACGTTTTCCGCCGCCAATCTGGCCCGCCGCCAGAAGTTCATCCCGCTGCATTGCTGGATTGAATTTACCGGCGCGCGCCAACGCGGAAAGCCGCTCGATCCGGCTTGCACGCAACTGGCCCCCGCAATGGCCGCACTGGCCCGCACCTACGCGGGAGATGCCGGCAAGCCCGTCTGGCTCCAGGAATTCGGCGCCTCGTCCAAGTGGATGGAAGAAGCGCAAATTCCCGCCTTTTTGGAAGCCGCCGTTCATGCCGCCGTGGCAGGAGGCATCAACTGGATTACCTGGTGGGCCAGCCACGATATCCTGGAGAAATATCAATTCGATCCGTTGGAGTACGACCTGGGTCTGCTTACCACGAACAACGAGATCAAGCCTGCCGGTCGGGTCTTTCAGCGACTGGCCCGCGAATATGGCGGCAAACCAGTCTCGCTGCCTTCCTTGCCTGCGCAAATTCTTCCTCAACCCGGATTTGAGGCCACCTGGCGCTGGCTGGAGGAGATCCAGCGCGAGCTTCCCGCCACCGCCTGAAAAAGCGGAGGCTTTCCGAAACGTCCAGGATGCGTAGAGTAAGCCCATGCGAATCGTCCTCACCTCGGGTCCCAGTTACGAGCCGCTCGACCAAGTGCGGCGCCTGAGCAATTTTTCCACCGGGGAACTCGGCACACTCCTGGCGGAAGGCTTTGCGGAGGCCGGACACAGCGTGGTTTGCTTTCGCGGGGTCGCCTCCACCTTTCCCCCTCCCCTCTGGCCCGTGGAAGTCATTCCGTTTACGACCAATGACGATCTGGCCGCGGGCTTGCAAGGTCTTCCCGCACGAGAGGAGGCGACCATCGTCCTTCACGCGGCGGCGCTATGCGACTTCAAGGTCCGGGAAATCGTCGATGAAAAGGGCGACCCCGTTCACGGCGACAAGGTGTCGAGCCGGGCGGGCACGCTGACGCTGACCCTGGAACCGGCGCCCAAGCTGATCGCGTCGTTGCGCCGCATGTTCCCCTCCTCGATTCTCGTCGGATGGAAGTACGAACTCGACGGCACAGCGGACGAGGTCCTCGCGAAGGGCCGCCGGCAGATGGACGAGTGCCTGACCGATGCCTGCGTGCTGAACGGCCATGCCTACGGCTCCGGTTTTGGCGTCATTTCCCGGTCGGGCGAACAGGTCCACCTGCCCGATAAAGCGGCGCTGTGCCGTTTTCTTATCGAGTGGGCCGAGCGCACCCCGACGGCCCTGGCCACGCCCGGCGAACAAAGTTTTCACGCGCTTTCCAGCTTCACTTCACTTTCGCCCTTCATTTGAAATGCCGGGGAATAAACGGCCCCGCTCCATCGTCTCACGCCCAGAGAAATCGAGAGAGCGCCCCGGCACGGTGGATAAAAAGGGTGACGAGAAGCCCGAATAGCCGGATTATCCGGCCTGTGATTCGCCCCGCAGCGGAATGTCGATGCCGGTAACGGTCTGATGCCATGCACTCCTTGGATTTCGAAGAACTTGTTGACCGCTTTTATCCGATGCTCTACCGCTTTGCCTTAAGCCTGGCCCGCAACGAAGCGGACGCCTGCGACCTGACCCAGGAGACCTTTTCGATTTGGGCCACCAAGGGGCATCTTTTACGCGACGGCTCCAAGGCAAAGTCGTGGCTGTTCACCACGCTTTATCGCGAATTCATTTCCAACCGCCGCCGCGAAATGCGCTGGCCGAAAGAGGAACTTTCCGACGTGGAGCACGAGTTGCCTTGCGCCATGCCGGAAACAGTCGACTGTCTCGAATCGTCCCAGGTCATGGAGGCGCTTCAATCCATCGACGAGACTTTCCGCGCGCCTTTGGTCCTCTTCTACCTGCAGGAACATTCCTACGAGGAGATCGCTCACATTCTCGAAATTCCCATCGGCACCGTGATGTCGCGCCTTTCCCGCGGAAAACAAAAGTTGCAACAAGCCTTTCTGCGCCGCCCGGCGCGCACGGATTCCAACATCATCCGTATGCCCATGCGCAAAGCCACAGGAGAGCCCTCCCATGGATAAGCAGGAAGCCAAGCAGGTGCTCCAGGCCCTCCGACCGAACGATTTGAATACGGCGGAGCCGACCGTTATCGAAGCCCTGGTCCTGGTCGAGAGCGATCCCGAATTGAAAGCGTGGTGGGAGGCCGAGCAGTCCTTCGATCTCAAGGTCGCGGCGAAACTGCGGGACGTCCCTCTCCCGGCCGATCTACGCGCCACCATCCTGGCCGGGCGTAAGATCGAGCAACTGACGCCCCCACCTCGTCTTTCCTATTGGCTCGCGGCGGCGGCGGTCTTGGCCATCCTTTGTCTCGCCGGGACTTTCAAGCAGATTTCCGACGCCACCGGTCCCCTCGCCCGAACCGAGTACGCCGCCGCCGTTCTTCCCCTGCTCAATCATGATGCTCCCGTGTTGGGAATGACCTCGCCCGACCGCGACAAGCTCGCGGCCTGGCTAAAAGCGCGGAATGCTCCCATGGGAGGGTTGCCGGTCGGGCTGACCGTTCTTCCGACACTCGGCTGTCAGAAATTTGCCGTACACGGACACACCGTCTCGTTGATCTGCTTTGCCCTGGCGGGCGGCGGCATCGCCCATCTCTTCATCGTCGATCAGCAGGCGCTATCCGATCCGCCGGGCAATAACGCGCCGGAATTCAATCAGGTTCAGGGATGGTCCACCGCGGCGTGGTCCGATGGCCGGATGAGCTACCTGCTGGCAACCCAGGCCGGTCCGGACGCGCTCAAGCAACTGCTCTGAGCGTGGTCCCCTGCTCCCATCGCCGAGGGTTTACTCAACCGCCTGAGGACGTGCTGGCAAGAGGTGTCTTTTCCGGGACCAGGTTCTTGTTCTTTGCCCGTTGGTAGAGGCTTTCCCGGTAGTGCTCCGTTTTCGTTTCGATGAAGCGATAGAACAAGTAGGACAGGAGCATGGTCAGGGCGATGCAACAGGGGGCATAGATCCATTGCGCGCGGTTTGCGAAGACGCCTTGCATGTAGAAGAGAACATGCTCGTGGATCAGGTAAAACGGATAGGAAAGCTCCCCGATCAGGCGGTCGACGTGGTTGGTCCGGGTCGCGGCAAATAACAAGGGCACCATCAGCCAAACCATCGGCATCAAGATCAGGTAGAGTTGATGAGACAGCGGGAGGCGATTGTAAGTAACGACAAAGGCGCCAAATACGAAAAAAATCCATTTATGAGACGGGAGAGTCGCTTCTATCCAGGAACGGTTTCGCTTATAAAATAAGTAACCGAGGGAACCCGCCAGGAAAAAGCAGAGGTTGGTCGGGAAAAAAATATAAGTCCAGGGAGTTCCCGCTCCGAGCACATAAGCCCAGAGGGTCTTGCCCTCAAGCAGATAAGGCAGCAGGCACCGGAAGACTAAACTGGCGAGCAGGACCGAGACTTGCAACTTCGCCGATCGGCAAACCAGGAGCGGGGCGAGAAGATAAAAGCTGAGTTCGACCCCAAGCGTCCACGAAGGTCGATTCAGAAGAAAGTAGTGAGCGCTCACGACCGGGTGCCCCGTCGTATTGAAAAAGGATAGCTGCCCCGTGACTTGATCCAATTGGAGGAGCGAAATCACATCCTGTCCGAGAAGATTCAAATTGGTCTCGATAAATAAAAGGAAGGTAGCGGGAGTGATCACATGGCTGTTTTCAAACCATGGTTGCAGGCTTACGAACGGAACGCCTGTTATCAGGGAGGTGGTTCCATCAAGCAAGAGAAGTATCACCAGGATGATGATATAAGCCGGATAAAGCCGGAGAAACCGTTGTTGCAAAAACGTCCAATACCTTCCGGGACCGGTATACTTTTCGTTCAGAACCAGGGCCATGTAAAAACCCGAGATGATGAAGAAGCTTTGCACGGCCAACCGGCCGGTAAGAAAGCCAAGACCAAAAAAACCGTGGCCCCGGCTGTGTTCGATCAGAACAGACCAAGCCAGCGCCAGTCGAAATAATCCCATGGCCGGGAATAGTGTCAGCAACGCTTCCGATTCACAATTAGATAAGGCGGCGGCGACGAAAGCGCCCGGGAACGATGCGTCAATTTAAATGGAAAACGGCCTACGCTTTCGCAACCTGCGACTTTTTGTGTCTGAGCGTCTCCGCCACGCTGACCGGACTAATGGTGCAGCCCGCCTGTTCGATCGCGTCCTTCACCCGCTGCTCATGCATGATGAAGCGGTTGCGCTTATAAAGCAGGTAATCGTTGCGATTACCGGCCGGGGTCAGGTTAATCGTGGCGAGGTTGGCCCCCGCACGCAGCGCGCGCACATAGCCGTCTTCGTTGACCAGGTTCAGCGCGCTGATCGCGGGGATAATGTAGGAGGGATTGCGTAAACGCAGTCGCGCGATGCAATGGATCGTCTTTTCAAAATCACCCGACGGATGGTCGGCGAAAGGCGTCTGCTCGCCCGCGATGAAAGGACTGACGCTCGCCCCCACCAGCGGCAACTCGCCCAGCAATTCCAGCGACTCCTCGATATGCGCCGGAGTCTGACCCGGCAGCCCGAGAATGAAGCCCGAGGAAACCGACCAGCCGCTTGCGGCCAGGTAGCGAATCGCCGCGAGGCGTTGATCGAAATTGCCCGGCGCCTGGACCTCCCGGTAATGGTCGCGATTACCCGTCTCCAGCTTGATGATGTAGTAGGACGCGCCGGCCTGCTTCAATTGATCGTAAAGTTTGTGGTCGAGGGTGCCGAGGCAGACGCTGATTCCGAGATGTGGCTTCTCCTTTCGGATCGTCTCGATCAAGGGCAGGACGATTTCCCGGTCGCCCACGGTATCTTCCCCGGTCTGAATATTGAGATCGGTGATGACATCGGGAAGTCCGTGCCGGACCAGCTCGCGCAACGATTCCAATTCGACCCGGAAGCGCTTCAGGTCGCGGTTGTCCCGGCGCATCCCGCAGTAATTGCAATTTTGCCGGCAATAATTGGAGACCTCGATAACGCCCCGGACGAAAACCTCGCGGCCAAAAACCTCATCCCGCAACGCGCCGGCGCTTTGTTCGAGCGCGGCGTTATCGTGTCCGTTGGAAGAAAACAGATGACCGGAAGGCGGCAACGAGGTCATGGCGCAACCTTCCTCTTCGACTGAGCAAAATAATGCGATGTCACCCTAAGGCCCTTATTCTTAAGAAGATCGGATTTCCAGGCATGTTTGTCAACGGCTTCCATCATGTTCTTGTTAGCTCGATTTCACGGTTAAATTCCACTCGCGGTCCCCGCCATCTTGTTCCACTCCATAGGACCGGCCAGGGCAACCAGCAGAGTAACCATAGGAGAATCCGCCAAAGACTCCAGACTTCCATTCTAAGCAAATCTCTTAATTTCAGATGGCACCCCGTCCTATGGCAAATCGCCGCCGCAAAAAAGACATCAGCTTGAATCATGCCCAGAAGACCGAGCCAGGGGAAAAAATGGGAAGGGTGCAGCGCAACCGCGCCCAGCCAGCCCAGCACCGGCATGATCAAGATCCGCGCAAACGAACCCATCGGACGATTCCACCGTATCGTTTTTGTCCACCGGAGGTCATGCAGCAGCGCGTCTTTCCACGTGGAGGAGGCGGGAACCGTTGCCAGAGTGGTTGTTCCGATGCGCACCGGACGCAGTTTTTGCCCGAGGAAAAAATCATCCGCCAACCAGGCCCCGATTTCAGCCCAATCGACCTGGCGCAAGAAATCGTCCCGCTGAAAAAGCATCGCCGCGCCCAGCCCGAAATCGACCGGCCCGAGTTTGCGCAGCAGAAGCACACCGGGATAAAACTCCACGTTCACAAAAAGCGCTTCGAGCAGCGCGGGCGGCGGCGAAGTTTCCCGGATCACATAGGGGAAGGTCATCATCGCCGCGCCACTCCGTGCAAATTCGAGCCGCGCGGATTGCAAAAAGCCCGCCGGAGCGATGATATCGGCGTCACTCCACAGCCACAGTTCGCCCTTGGCGTGGAGGGCGAGAATTTTTTGCCACGCGATTTTGGGATTGGCCGTATCATCCGGTTCGGAGCGGAAGATGACTTCTATTCGCGCTTTGGGATATTCCGCCCGGAGCCGATCCAGGAAGGGCGCGGTGAAGTCCCGGTCGGCTTCGTGAATGCCCAGCAGCAATTCGCTCTCGGGATCGAGTTGGGCCACGAATGATTCCACTCCGGCGGCCACCACCCTGAGCCCCTGCGTGCTGAGACAGGGAAGGGGCTTGAACACGGAGAGCGTTCGCCGCGGAGCCGGTTCCGAAACGACGCCTTTCTTCCGCTGGTCCGTCGTCACCAGCCGCCAGGCGACGACCCACCAGACCAGCCCCGCGCACGACCAGAGAACCAAAACCATCTTACTGAACATGCGATTCCACCGACGACGAAGCGGTCGGAGCCAGGTCGACTTCCGTCTCGTTGCGGAACCAGGCCACCGCCTCGGCGATATTTTCCTGGATCGAACTGGCCGGCTTCCATCCCAGCTCGTCCCGAGCCCGGGCATTATTGAAGAATTGCACGTGCTCCGCCTGCAGCGCCGTCTCCAGGCAAACGCGCGCGCTCGTGCTGCGGGGATTGAGAAGGTCGAGCGCCTCGCCACCGCAGCCAATCAGGCGAATCATCGCGTTGGGCAGGCACATCCGGGGCGCGGGAAGTCCCGTCTCGCGCGCCAGGAGATCGAGGAATTCCTTGAGCCAAAGATTCTCGTCGCTCAAAAGATAGCGCCCGCCGTTTCGCCCCGATTCGGCCACCCGTTGCAGACCCTGGCTCAGATCGCCGACGCCGATAAAATTGAGTCCGGTCCGGCAATAAAACGGAAAGCGCCGCTGGAGAAAATCGCGGATGATCCGCCCCGTGGGCGTGGGCGTTTCGTCTCCCCGGCCAATCGGGCAGGTGGTGCTGGCGATGACGACCGGCAATCCCCTCCGCGCCCAGGCAAGGACCCTCTGCTCAGCATGCCACTTGGAAGACTTATAGGAACAAAAGCGGGGCGCTTTCGCGGGAAAATCGTTTTCGTCCAGAAGCGACTGAGTCGGCTCGGCCGGGTCGGCGATGCCGCTTTTTTTGAGCACGCCGCCCGAGCTGAGATGGACCACTTTATCCACGCCCGCCAACGACGCGCCGCGCAGCAGATTTTCCGTGCCTTCCACGTTGGTGTCCCAAAGTTCACGGCGATGGCGCAGGCCGAACCGGTAGATTCCGGCGATGTGGTAAATGGTCTCGATGCCCTGGCAGGCCTTTTCCAACGAGGCCGGATCACCCACATCGCCGACGCTGATCTCCACCTGATCGCCGAAGAGAGCCCTGGCTTTGCGCCAGCTTCGCGCCAGGATTCGCACGCCGCATCCGCGCGCAACTAGGTCACGGGTTAATTGCCGGCCAATAAATCCAGTGGCGCCGGTGATGAGGGTTTGCGAGGACATGGAAATGCGGCAGACTATCGGACAACAGCACCATGGCCAAGGAGGTTATTTTTATCGCCGATGATTTCGGCATGACGAGTGAAATCAACGACGCTATTCTTTATGCTCATCTTTCAGGTCAATTAAGCAGTGCGGCTCTCATGATGGCCCAACCCGCCACCGACGACGCCGTGGAGATGGCCCGCGCCCATCCCTCCCTGCAAATCGGCTGGCATCTCCATCTCAACGATTCCCTTCCCGCCACCGCTGACCGCTGGCCCTGGGGCGCTTCCCCCGCGCGGGCGGGTTTCAGCATCGGCCTTTCACCCAAAGCCGGCGAACTGATGCGCCGGGAAGTCGCGCGGCAGTGGCAGCTTTTCCAGGAAACGGGCCTCGAATGCCGCTTCATTAATTCCCATCATCATCTGCACGCGCATCCGTTCGTCTATCGCGCGCTGCTTGATGTCGTGGGACCGCAATTTCAGGGTTGGATCCGCCTGGGCAGGCCCCGCGCTTTTCGCTCCACGGCGCTCTCCGTGCTCTGGTCCGCGCTGGGCTGGACCTACCTCGAAAGACGACGGAGATTGTCAGCTTGGCGCTCGACCGATACCCTCTGGGGCCTTGATCGGATTTTCCACATGAATGCCGGTGAAGTCCAAGCCGCTGTCGCCACCCTGCCCGACGGTTTTCACGAATTTCTTTTTCATCCCCGCACCCGTTCCTGCCCCGACACCTTATGTCTCCTTCAATTAAAGTCCTCACTGCCGCACTCCTGATTTCGCTGCTTCTTCCCCGTGCGCTTTCGGCTTATGAACCGCCCGCCGCGCCTGCGTCGCGCCCGTTCCGGTACGATACCGACACCTTCTCCTTTGCCAACGAAACGGTCTGGAATTACGTCAACGGCGCCGTTCAATCCGAATCGTCGCGCCCACAAACCCAGAAGCGCGACTACACACGCCGCTGCTTCGTAGTGTCTCGCGCCGCCGTCCAGTTTTGGAAATTCGCCCGCTTCGATCCCAAGGCCGCACCGCTTCCGCACGACCAGTTGGCTGAGCGCATCCGCGACGTGACGGAGCGCTCCGTCTGGCTGCCGACGCTTTCGCGCCACGAACGGGTCGTCTTTCCGGGTTACGCCAGTCTCCGCGAAATCAGCGCCGCCGATCCGGGCCTATTCCAGGCCAATATCGGGCTCGGCTGGCCCGTTTATTTTCGCGCGGGCAATATGCCGATTGTCGCGCCTGTTTACCGCGAAACCGAAGCGCACCTCAACGACGAAATTTTCCACGATCTCCAACTGAACTATCCCACCCTTGTCTGGCTCTACAATTTTCCGAGCCTCAATATCAACCACGTCGTCGTCGTCATCAGCGGGAAACGGGACCACGGCCGGTTCCATTACCAGGTCTACGATCCCAACTATACCAACGCGCCGAAGAAGCTCGACTACGACGCGGCCACCCGGACCTTCTCCTATCAACCCACCTTTTATTTCAAAGGCGGCACGGTCAACGCCCGCGCGGTTTATCGCGGCGTTTTTCAGTAAATAATAAAACAATGAGTCGCAGCATCGTCGTCACCGGCCTGGGCGCAGTCACGCCGTTGGGGGAAAATTTTTCCATCTCGTGGAACGCGCTCATCGCGGGACGCGACGCCCAAGCCCCGCTCGATCTGTTCGACACCACGGGTTGCCGCTGCCATCACGCCGCCAGCGCAACACCACCTCCCCTCACCGATCTTCCCGCCAAAACAATCCGCCGTCTGGCGCGGGCCTCGCGCCTGGCCATTCCCGCCGCCCGTGAAGCGCTCGCCTCCGCCGGACTGCTCGATGCGGAGGGCCTCAGCACTCTCCGCGAATTGCCCTTCTCCGTCGCGACCACGGCGGGCGGCATGGCGCTCGGCGAAGATTTTCTCCGGCGCGTGCTGGCCCGCGGCCACTCCCACCGCTCCCCTCTTTTCAGCCGGGTCTCCCGCTATTTGCCGCAACAGCAGGTCCTCGACGTGCAACAGGCCCTCGGCTTTGCCGGACACTCGGTCATCATCGCCAACGCCTGCGCCAGCGGAGCCAACGCCATCGGCCATGCCGCCGACCTGATTTCCGTTGGCGCAGCCGACTGCGTCCTCGCGGGCGGCTTCGAAGCGTTGACCGAGCTGGTCTTCGTCGGCTTCGATTGCCTCCAGGCCACGAGCATCGACCGCTGCCGGCCGTTCGATCTCAACCGCTCGGGACTGCTCCTCGGCGAGGCCGCCGCTTTTGTGGTCCTCGAATCGGCCGAGCACGCGCAACGGCGCGGGGCCACGCCGCTTTGCCACCTGACCGGCTACGGCCACACCACCGATTTCTTTCATCTCACGCAGCCCAAGCCGGACGGCGCGGCGCTGGTCGAAGTGATGCGCGCCGCCGCGACCCAGGCCCGGATCGCTCCCGCGCAAATCGGTTACATCAACGCCCACGGGACCGCGACCGCGGTCAACGACGGCGTCGAGGCCACGGCGTACGGCGCCTTTCTCGGCGACGCTCTCGGATCGACCCGCATCAGCTCGACCAAGGCCGCCATCGGCCACACGCTCGGGGCCGCCGGAGCCGTCGAGGCGCTCTTCGCCATCGAGGCGCTGCGGAGCGGCCGGCTTCCGCCGCAGCTCAATCTTCAGACCCCGATCCCGGAAATCGCCCCGGCCCTGGTTGGCGCTAAGGAATCCTCGAGCGACATGCAGCACGTCATGAGCGTCAACCTCGGCTTCGGCGGTTCGAACGCGGCGCTCGTCTTTTCCAGGAGTTTGTCGCCATGAAAATCGAACTGGCCGTTATCGGACAAGGCGCGGTCAGTCCGGCGGGCGTGGGCGTGGATGCGCTGCTTCATCGCGAACCGGCCCCCGCTTCCGTGGCGGCGCTCGGGCAGCCGGATCAACCGTGGCCGGTCCTGCGCGTCGACCTGAAAGATCCGGCCTTCGCCCGCTGGCAACGCGAACCCCGCCTGCGCCGCGCCAGTTCCATGACGTTCTTCCTCGTCGAAGCGGCGGAGCAGGCGCTGGCCGGAGTCAGTCCCGCCGACCGAGCGGAGACCGGACTCATCGTCGCTTTTTCCGCCGGCTGCATCACCTATAGCCGCCGCTTTTTCGAGGGCATCGTGAGGCAGGGCATGGCCAGCCCCGCGCTCTTTCCCGAAACGGTTTTCAATTCCCCGGTCAGCCACGTCGCCTCCGTCCTCGGCCTCAACGGCGCCGCCTACGCCCTCGTCGGAGACGAAACCGCCTGGGTCGCCGCGCTCAAGACGGCCTCCGTTTGGTTGCAAAAGGAACGCGTCCGGCAAGTCCTCATCCTCGGCGCGGAAGAGTTCGACCCCATCGTGCTCGACGCCTATCGCAGCGTGCGCTGGCTTCGCCGCCAAACTTCCGCCAACGGCTTTCTTGCCTCCGAAGGCGCGGCCGGAATTCTCGTGCGCCGCGCCGGGCCGGAAGATGCGACGAGGATCACAACCGCGCGCGACGGATTTATTTATCGCACAAAAAAAGAGGCCGCTCTCGCCGCGGAACGTCTCTTGAGCGAAAGCGATCCCGCGAAGCCCTGTTACCAAAGCGCGCAGCACAATTGGCTCGGCTCCCTGGAAAAAAGGGTGACTGAAAACCGGCCCCTCGCCCCTGTCGACGACCGGCCCTATCTCGGCGAGGCCTTCACCGCCTCCGCCGCATGGCATATTTTGCGCGCTTTAAGCTGTCTCAATGACCAGGTTCCCCGCCTCCTCCTCCCGGTCTGGGGACTGAATCATCAATTAGGTTTATTGGAGCTGGAAACACGAAAAAAGTCAGAGTTCCCTCGACAAGATGCGGACGACAGGCTTTTTTAAGTTTATGACCGAGATCACCCTCGACGATGTCCGAACGCTTCTAGTCGACAATTGCATGCTCCGGGTCCGACCCGAGGAAATTCAATTCGAGACCCTGCTCTTCGGCCCTGACAGCCTTGGGCTCGACTCGATTGACGCGTTGCAACTCACGGTGGGCATCGAGAAATCGTACGGCATCGCCATCAAGGATCCCGCCGTCGCCCGCGAAGCTTTCCACAGCGTGAAGACCTTGCAGCAGTGGCTCAGCAACCAGGCGAAGCAAAATCCCCCTTCCGCGTAAACCGCGGTTCTGCCGTGGCCTCTTCCGACCGCCCCGCCCCGCATTCGTCGGGACTATACCGCGCCGGGATGTTTGACGCCGGCGCGTGGCTGGCCCGATGCTTTCCGCTAGGCCTCCTTCGCGCCCTGGCTGGATTTGCCGGATGGCTTTACGCGGTCACCCATCCGAAGCGCGTCGCCCTCGTGCAGCGCAATCTCCAGTTGCTCGATGCGTCGTTGAAGAGAAAGTCGGCGCAGCGAGTCTATTCCGAATTCGGAGAAACTCTCGTTGATTATTTTTACATCGGCACCCGACCGCCGGAGAAAGCGGTGCGGATCATCACGAAAAGCGAGGGACTGGAACATTTTCAAACGGCCCATGAACAGGGCAAGGGCGCACTGGTGGTAACGGCCCATTTCGGCCTGTTCGAACTGGGCGGGCTGATGCTGGCGCAAATGGGAATTCCCTGCGCCGTCCTGACCTATCCTGAACCGAGCCGCGCCCTGACCGAATGGCGCGCCGCGTTCCGCCGCCGTTGGAACGTCGACACGATCGAGATCGGCGCGGACAGCTTCACGTTCCTGCAAATCGCCGAGCGCCTGCGCAGGGGAAATTTCGTCGCCACGCTGATCGACCGGCCTCATCCCACGGACAGCACGCCGGTTTCGCTGCCCAACGGAACGGCCCATTTTTCGACGGGCATTCTTCTGCTCGCCGCGCATGGCGGCGTCCCGGTCATTCCCGCCACGATGTCCCGCCAGACCGACGGCACCTATCACTCCCGGATTTTTCCTCCCCTTTTCATCGAGGAACGGGGTTCGCGCGCGGAAACTCTCCGGTTTTACAGCCAGCGGATTGCGGATACGTTTCTTCCCGTCCTATGCGCCCATCCCGAGCAATGGTACCAATTCGTCCCTCTTTCACCCGACGCGTAACATGAGCCTCACTCCGCACGGCCCCGGCTTTTCGTTTCTCGACGCGTTTGAAGTCACCGTCGCGGATCGCGAAGGACGCGGGCGCACATGGCTTGATCCGGCCCTGCCGTTTTTCGCCGATCACTTTCCAGGCCGGCCGCTCATGCCGGGCGTGCTCCTGATCGAATGCGCGGCGCAGGCGGCGGGAGCCTTGTGGGCCTCGACCCTGGCCGCAAACGCCCCGGCCCATTTCATTCTCGCACAGGTGGCACAATTCAAGATCCAGCAGCCGGTGAAGCCGGGCGAAACGGTCGAGACCGATGTGGCCCTCGAAAATAGGTTTGGTGATCTCGCGCAATTCGTGGTGACTCTTCGCGTGGGCTCAATCGAGGTCGCGCGTGGACGGCTGGTGCTGAGTCAGGGGCAATGATCAGGCCGGCGAGGGATCCCTTTATTTGCCCGTCCAAAGCAGGCGATGAGAAAGCCGACCGTCGAAAAGAATAATCCGACCCCTAGGCCGGTCTTGTCGTTTTGCCGGTGCCAATCATCCTCACCCTCCTCCTCGATACGGACTTGTACCGGCTGATCGGGTAGATATTTAATCGGAACATGATCACCTTGATGCAGATGGTAAAAAGTACCCGGCGCGATCACGGTACTGTCTTCAGATACGGATTCATTTCCCGCCACGAAGGAGATAATGGCCTCGTACGTCGTGCCGCCCTTTCCGCTCGACGTTCTGTCCAACCGTTCGATCGTTGCCGTGCTCCGGTCTACATTTCCGTCGAACAGGTGATCTCGGTAAAGCCCGCGCATTCCCAGTACGAGAAATGGAGAAGAACCAAGCACGAAAAGAAGACCTGCAAAAACCGGGGCGACAGGTCTCGCTTTCATACGAAGGGTTCAACCTGTCGTTTCATTGCGACAAGGTCGAGCTTTCCGCGCGCGGTGCGGGGAAGTTCGCGGGCGATGAACCAGGTTTTTGGCAACTTCCAGGCGGGCAGGCACGCCGCGAGCGCCCGTTCAATTTCGGCGCGTGACTGCGTCGTTTCCACTCCGGCGGCGAGGAGATCGCGTCCCTGGCTTTGTTCCAGCCAGACGGCGGCGTCGGTGACTCCGGGCAGCGCACGCAGCACGCGTTCCACTTCGAGCGGATGCACTTTTTTCCCGCCGATATTGGCTTCCTGCCCGGCGCGTCCCAGCAGCACCAATTCGCCGCGTCCATTCCACTCGCCGAAATCGCCCAGCCGCCAACGTCCCGAGCGCGTCGCCACCGCCAGGCTTTCGACCGTGATGCGTCCCGCCTTCACCGTGACGGAAACGCCCGCGAATGGTTTGCCCACGGAACGGCCCGTGAGCGACGCGCTGCCGGTCCGGTCATAGCAAATGCCGCCCGTTTCGGAGGAACCGTAAAAATTGTGTATCTTGATGCCGTACCTCGCGAAAAAAGCCTGCGCGACGGCGGGAGTCAGCACCGCTCCGGCGGAGATCACGGTTCGCAGGGAATCGATCCTGGTGGCAGTCGCCGCCGTTGGCGGCGAACCGTCGCGAGGGCCCGCGACGGCTACCTCTTTTGGCAGTGCGGCCATGACGCGAAGCAGCGCGGGCACCGCGGGAAATACCGTGACGCGGTAACGTCCGATCCATGTGACCAACTGGCGCGGCACATAATCTCCGGCACAGACCATCGCCGTACCCTGAGCAATCAGCGGCAGGACGAGATTCCCAAGGCCGTAGGAATGGCCCAACGGAATCACCGCGAGATTGAGATCGCCCGCCCGGATTCCCATGGTCTGGATGACGTTGCGTCCATCCGCCAGCAAATGCTCCGCACGGCACTCGACCGCTTTTGGAAGCGCGCCGCTACCCGAGGTGATCTTGACGCAGCAGCATTTTTTATTTCGCACCTGAGTTGCCGGTGCCGCCGACACCTTTCCCAACGAATGAAATTCGCCGTCGAGATAAAGCGCGCGTGCGCCCAGGCGGCGGGCGGTTTCCAGGCAGCCCTCCGTCGGCATCCCTCCATCGAGCGGCACCGCCACCAGGCCCGCCCGCTGCAAAGCCAGGAAAAGTGCGAACCACTCCGGACCGTTGGGGAGGCGGAAGGCTATCCGCTCACCGGTGGAATAACGGAGCAGGTGGTCCGAAAAAGGGAAAGCAGCTTCGGTGAGCGCGTGCGCGGTCCAGGACGCATCCTTCGCAGCGTCGATCAGGACGGTTTTGTTGCGCAGGCGCTTCTGTAAGCCCAGCCAATGGGACCAAAGTAATCCTTCCTGTGGGACTTTTCTTTTCATGCGATTGACAGGTAACCAACAACCGGTCCCGCTTTCGGATGAAAAAAAATAAGCGAATCAGGCGAAAGAGGCGAATGGAGTGGTGTGAAATAGCCTTTCTTGCGGATCGGGAAGTGAGTCGAGATCGTGTTACGTGTCATGTCGGCAGTGTCGCATGGAAAAGTGCAAAGGCGGTAGCGCTGCATATCCTCCGTGCCTACGGTAGCCTAAAATGATGGGCCTTTTAAGCTATATTGGAAACCTGTCTCACGTTTCCTCGTTCCCAAGTTGCATCACGTGTGCGTGCTTGGGAACGCCCTTGTCGGGGCAACTCCGTTGCCTTCCGCCGCTGGGGACAGCGGCGGCTACCTACTGAACTGATCCCTCGACAAGCTCGGGATGACGGAACTTTTTTTATAAACGTCCGGCGCGAGGACCCGCGCCGGCTACCTTTCGCTGTTAACTGCTACCTATTGCCCCTGGCTCGCGACGAGCTTTTCAGCGAGATAGTTGACGATGCGCCGGAGCTTTTCGTCGGCCTTCATCTTTTCCTCGATGGTGCGGTTGGCGTGGAGGACCGTGCCGTGATCGCGTCCGCCGAAGGCCTCGCCGATCTCGTTGAGCGAGGACGTGGTGAGGCGGCGGCTCAGGTACATCGCCACCATGCGCGGCAGGGCGATGTTGGCGGGACGACGCTTGCTGGTCATATCCGCCAGACGCAAATCATAGGTCTCGGCGACGCGGCGCTGGATGAGGTCGATACTGACCGTCTGCTGGCCCTCCTGCTGGAGCAGATCCCGGAGGAGAACCTCGGTCTGCGGCACGGTGATGGCCTTGCCGTGGAGCGACGCGAAGGCAGCCACCCGATTGAGCGCGCCTTCGAGGCGGCGGATGTTGGTCTTGACCCGCTCGGCGATAAAGCTGAGCACCGGATCGGAGAGCTTCTCCGGCATGGCGCTCATCTTGTGCCGCAGAATGGCCAGGCGCGTTTCGGCGTCGGGCAACTGCAGTTCGGCCGTGAGGCCCATCTCAAAGCGCGAGGTGAGCCGCTTTTCGAGATTGGCGATTTCCGTCGGCGGCGAATCGCTGGTCAGGACGATCTGCTTGCTGCCGTCGCAGAGCGTGTTGAACGTGTGGAAGAATTCCTCCTGCGACCGATCCTTGCCGGCCAGGAACTGGATGTCATCGATGAGAAGCACGTCGACCTGGCGGTAGCTCTTGCGGAACTTGGCGAGTTCGCCGTGTTGGATCGCGCTGATGTAGTCGTTGGTGAATTGCTCCGAGGTGACGTAGAAAACTTTCAGGTGCTTTTTGTTGGCCTGGATGAGATGGCCGATGGCCTGCATGAGATGGGTCTTGCCCAGCCCGACGCTGCCGTGCAGGAAAAGCGGGTTGTAGGTGCGGGCCGGAGCCTGGGCCACCGCCATCGCCGCCGCATGGGCAAACCGGTTGTTCATCCCGACGACAAAAGATTCAAACGTGCTGCGTGGATTCAGGCAGCCGCGGGAATCGACGGAGGCCGGGGAAGCCATCCGGACCAGCTCCTTCCTGGCTCGAACCGGCTCCGCTTTCGGCGGAGCATCCGGCGTGATCGCCGGAGCAGGGCCGTCCTGGGAATGGAAAAGAATCGAGACGCTTTCCCCGAGCACGCGCGACGCCGTGGCCTTCAGTTGCGAGAAGTAATTTTCTTCAATCCAATACTGATAAATGCTGTTGTCCGAACTCAGCGTCAGCGTCTTGTTGGCGTAGTTATGAACACGCAAAGGACGGAACCAACGGGTCACGGCATCAACCGAGACAACCTGTTGCAATTCAAGGCATATCGCCGCCCAAATTTCGGTTAATTCAACGGTCGGGGCTAGGTTACTCACATGTTATTCAGATTAGAGGTACGAAGCAAAGGGGTTAAAATCATGGAACACAACCGCTATCAACAAGAACATAATATTCTCATTATAAACAAGTTAGGTCAGTATGCCTAAGTTGAATTAGTCGAAATACCGCCTGTGAATATCTCTTCTCTTGAGAAGTTATTCCCCGCGTCACAAGAACGAAGAATAGGGGAATACTTTTCATTGGAATTCAACCCGCTTTTTTCCGTTGCGGGATGGGCAAGCTAATCACGCGTTGATGGAGCGGCAAGTGAAATGGTCATTTCCGGAAGAAATATAATTTCGTAAAAGAATTGACGGCGAATGCGTCAACAATTTTACAGTTCTTACCAAAAAAAGTCGTTTGCGTCGGATCGATGAGCGCAAGAAAAAAAGCTTCCCTTTGACCGAATAAATTCCACGGTGTTTGAGTTGCCCGGTTAAGTTGTTCTTGCTTACATCACGGCTGTCGCGTACGTCACCACCCTTAACTCCTACCGGATTTTTTCCATGTCCACTCCTCCTGCCGCGTCGGCGACTCCCACCGCCAAGTCTCCTGTTAAAGCCGTCAACATCGACTCGATGTTAAAGGAGAAACGGATTTTCAAGCCGACGGCCAAGTTCGCCAAAGCCGCGCGGATCGGTAGTCTGAAGAAATACCACAAGCTTTACCGGGCCTCGCTCAAAAATCCCGATAAATTCTGGGGCAAGATGGCGGAAGAGCTGAGCTGGTCCCGCCGCTGGAAAAAAGTCTGCGTCTGGAAACCACCCTTCGCGCAGTGGTTCGTCGGAGGCAAAATCAACGCCAGCGTCAACTGCCTCGATCGCCATCTCGAAGGGCCTTCGCGCAACAAGGCGGCCATCATCTTCGAGGGAGAACCGGGCGACGTGCTGACCCTGACCTATCAGCAACTCCATCGCGAGGTGTGCCTCATGGCCAATGTGCTGAAGAAGCACGGCGTCAAAGTGGGCGACCGCGTCATGATCTACCTGCCCATGATTCCCGAGGCGGTCATCGCCATGCTGGCCTGCGCGCGCATCGGAGCGCCCCACAGCGTGGTCTTCAGCGGATTCAGCGCCGAGGCGCTCAAGGAACGGATCAACGATTGCGGCGCAAAAGTGATCATCACGTCCGACGGCGGCTACCGACGCGGCTCCAAGCTCGCCATCAAACGCAATGTCGACGAGGCGTTGCTCGGCGCGCCCAAGGTCACAAGCGTGATCGTCGTGCAGCGCACCAAACAGGACGTCACCATGGCCCCGGGCCGCGACTTCTGGCTGCATGAGGAAACGCAGCAAGTCAGCTCCGTCTGCAAGGCCGAGCCGTTCGACAGCGAACATCCCCTCTTCATCCTCTATACCAGCGGAAGCACAGGCAAACCCAAGGGCATCCTCCACACCACGGCGGGTTATCTGCTCGGCTGCCATCTGACGACGAAGTATTACTTCGACCTGAATCCCGAGGACGTCTACTTCTGCACCGCCGACGTCGGCTGGATCACCGGTCACAGCTACATCGCCTACGGCATTCTTTCCAACGGCGGAACAAGCCTGATTTACGAAGGCGCGCCGAATTTCCCCGAGCCGGACCGCTTCTGGCGGCTCATCGACCGGCACAAGGTGAACATCTTTTACACCGCGCCCACCGCCATCCGCTCCTTCATCAAGTGGGGCGACGACTGGCTCACGCCGCACGATCTTTCCTCGCTCCGCCTGCTCGGCAGCGTCGGTGAACCGATCAATCCCGAAGCCTGGATGTGGTACCACGACAAGGTCGGCGGCAAACGCTGCCCGATCGTCGACACCTGGTGGCAGACCGAAACGGGCTGCGCCATGATCGCACCCATGCCCGGAGCCGTGCCGCTCAAGCCCGGCTCCGCCACGCTCCCTTTTTTCGGAGTCGATGTGGCAGTGGTCGACGACAGCGGCAAGGAAGTGCCCCCGAACGTGGGCGGCAAGCTCGTCATCCGGCGCCCCTGGCCCTCCATGCTCCGCACCATTTACGGCGACGCCGCGCGCTACCGCAAAACCTACTGGAGCGAGATCAAGGGCTGCTACTTCGCCGGAGACGGCGCGCGCCGCGACAAGGACGGCTATTTCTGGATCGTGGGCCGGATCGATGACGTGCTCAACGTCGCCGGACATCGCCTTGGCACTTCCGAGGTCGAAAGCGCCCTGGTCAGCCATCCCGACATCGCCGAAGCCGCCGTCGTCGGCCGCCCCGACGATTTGAAAGGCCAGGCCATTGTCGCGTTCGTGACGCTCAAGAATGGCGTGGTGCACGGGCCAGGCCTGAAGGAAGCTCTCCGCGCCCACGTCGGCAAGGAAATCGGCCCGATCGCCAAGCCCGACGACATCCGGTTCACCGAGTCGCTACCCAAAACGCGCAGCGGAAAAATCATGCGTCGTCTCCTCAAGGAAGTCGCCGCGTCGCCCACCGGCGAAATCAAGGGCGACACCTCGACGCTCGAAGACCTGACCATCCTCGCCAAACTCAAGCAGACAGAAGAGTAGTCGCCATAAGCTTTCCATCGGCTTGCGGCTACGGGGCTGGCATCTCTTGCGTTGGCGCGGCATGATCCCGTATCTCCTTCTAGCTCAACGGAAATCGAGCCAATAGATGTGGTACATATCTATTTTATAAACAATTCCTAATATTATTTCGGATCGTTCCGATAGCTGGGATAAGATGCCTTCCCAACCGTCACAAAATGAGGAGCTACACAAAAGAACCCGCCTTTCGCGCGAAGTCATTGAGTTGCTCATGGGGGAGCTTTCCACCCTTTCGAACCGCCAATGGGAGGACCTTCCCGAACTTAAAAAGAAAAAGGTGGCTTTGGCCAGCCGCCTCCGGGAGTTCGGCGGGGCGCCCGGCCCGATGGACCGCGAGCCGTTCGATTTGATGATGCTCAGGTCCCTCATCACGGATTTGGAAGATCAATCCCGGCAACAAATTCAGGTCCAACTCGAGCTCATTGGAAACCAGATTCTCGCCTTGCAGGAACTACACCAGTACTGGCGGGAATGCCTGAACATCTCCTTCCGGAAATTTTACGAATCGATCCCCTCGCCCTAAACGTCCGCGCACCCGGATCTTCAGTCGTTTTTCAAGACCAGCAATCATCACCCTCGCGTAGCGGCCATGCTCGGCTCCGCAAAGGCCACGATCTCCGGCCCGTCTTCCAGCTCGGGCAGGTGGATCTGCCGTTCTTCCAATCCGAACCGGTGGTCCCGATAAAGCGTGATCGAGACATCGCGATTCACCCGGATGCAATGCTTGATCGCTTCCGCCTCCTTTTCGCAATAGAGCAGCGTCTTCCACGAGTGGATATGCTTCGGTTTGTGGAAATCGCTGTTGGCGATGAAGGGCAGTTTCTTGAGCCCCACCGGATTGAAAATATCGTCGCGGTTGGCCACTTCCCACGCGTCGATCAGCGGCGCGTATTCATCGACGTGTTCCCATAAATAGAGCGTGTTCTTGCCCCACTCACTTTGTATTTCGTGCGGGTGCGAGGCGATGGCCAGCCCGCCCTGCGCGTGGATCTCCGCGATGAGTTCCTTGATCCCGAGCGAAGGATCAATCGGATGTTTGAGATCGACGCCGAGCAGGTGCGTGGACGTCTTCGCCGTGTAACCGTCCTTGTTGAACTCAACACCGGTCATGAGCATCAGATCGTACTTCGCCCACGCGCGTTTTTTCTCGCGCTCGATCTCCTCGAAATAAGCCTCAACTTCGCCGGGAGGAATGACCAGGCCGGTCAGGTTCACCAATTTCCCGAGCAGCCGTTTCGGGTCGCACAGATGATCCGTGATGCAGAGGCAATCGAAGCCGCGCTGCCCGTAGAAGTCGACCATCTCGGGCACGGTCAGCTTGCCGTCGGACCAGGTCGTGTGCGTGTGCAGATCGCAAAGCAGCAGCTTCTTCGGCAGGTGCCGGAATCGGGCTGTCGGCTTACGGGTTTTCAAAGAGGGCGCGTCCGCTGCTTCCGGTGCAGGCAAGGCGCGCAACTTCGGCACGGGCACGGCGGCCGTCACCGCTTGTTCGAGGATAAAGCGGGCGAGGTTCAGAGCGCTGTCGGGTTTTCCCAGCGGTTCCAGGTTATTCCGCCAGAGCGAGATCAACCGCCCCTCGTCGCGGAAAGCACGCTCCAGCCAGTCGATCACTTCCCTCGGCTTTTCGGCGAGCACGCCCGCATTGGCCTCGCGCAGCAGCGAAAAATTCCCCTCCTCCTGTCCCGAGCCGATCTTGTGGATGATCATGGGACACCGCGCGGCAATGGCCTCCTGCACGATGCCGGCCTCCGCCTTGCTGATGACGATGTGATGCTCGCGCAAGAGTTGCGGCATCCGGCGCATATCCCGCAGATTGCCGATCACTTCCATGCGCTCCGGCGCGGTGGCCGCCTTCGTGCGCGCCATTTCGTCGAGATCGGTGTCGCGCCCCACGCAGACGGTCACGTCCCAATCGGGATGTTCCAGCAGCCGGTCGAGCAGCTTCGGCGACTTTTTCCGGGCGCTGTTGATAAGATAGAGAATGCGCGCGCGACCCTTGGCGGTCAGGTCGGGCGGCGCGATTTCCTTTTCGCGCCGTCCCTTGGGCCGAAATTGAACCGGAAAACCAAACACTTCGATTTTCTTTTCCGGCACGCCCGCCTCGGCCAGCACCCGGGCCGCCGCTTCGTTGGCGACCGCAAAAAAATCGCACGTCGTCCGCGCCCAAGGGGAATCCTTCACCACCGAATCGGTCACGAGCGAGATGAGCGTGAAGTCGCGCACGCGGCCATCACGATAAATTTCCTCGATCAGAAAGCTGTAAATCGGGCAGGTCGAAACCACGACATCGGGCTCCATGGATCGCAACACATCGCGCAAGGTATTGCGGAGCCGGGTCAGGCCGTCGATCTGGCCCTCGATGAACTGGGAGTGGCCAAGCAATTGGTAAAAGCCGTGCCAGAGCCGGGGCGCGCTATTGATGGCGGCCTGGAAGGTGTGGCGGAGCAGGTCATGGAAGCGTCCGTAACAGGAATCGAGCAGGTCGAGCACTTCCAGCCGCGTCGCATCGGGAGCGAGGTGCTCGAGGGCCGCGCGAACGTTCCATGCGGCGACGTCTTCCCCCTCGCCGAAACCGGCCGTAAGGATGAGAATTTTCTTCAAAATCCGGGGCGGTTAGATTCACCGCTACCCCTGTGAATAACTTGTGAATAACGATCCGGCAAGCCTGAAAATGTTACGGTTTCGCGTCGGTGACGCCATTTCGTAACCCCTTGTGAATAAAATCACTTTAGCCGGTTCTTACGAAAAAGACGGGATTAAGCCAATCGAGACGGGAGGAACATGAAGAGACATGAGGGAAATCAGGGGAATTTTTGACGGAATTAACGGGATTTTTGCCAGATTTACGGAATATTTTAAGAGAAGCTTGGTGTGATTTTGCTACTTCCTTCTGCTTTCGTTAATTTGGAAATAAGTCCGTTACTGCCCTCCGCAGGAGTTCCGTCAAAATTCATTTCAGCCACCCTTCCTCGCGCAACGCGCTGAGCAACTGCGGATCGTCGACCGAGAGCGCGGGCAGCCATGGGCCGAGACGGTCGCGGGTCCAGTAGACGTGCTCGGGATTGCCCGGCTTGGCGAAGTGGTAAACGTAGAGAACCGCGCGGATGTAACGGGGCGGATGATCGGGAAAGGGATTGCCCGCGAAAAGGCCCAGCATCGCGGGATCGTTGTGGAGCATCTTCCAAACGAGGTTTAGCGTCCACGGATACTCGCGATACGACGCCATCGCGGCGAACCAGAGTTGCCAGTCGAGATGCGGCTGGTACGGCGCGATGAAAGGCGGCGTCCGCTTCGGGTCCCAAGGCGACCCGACGTAGGGATATTCCTTCCAATCGGTCGCGGTGGCGGGATCGGCGCCGTCCGTTCCCTCGAAAATAATCACGGGCCGTTCGCGGCCCACCGAGCCGAAGGCGCCGTAGGTATTGACCAGGTGCAGCGGGTCGTAGGAGGTGTTCATCGCCTGGCCGTTGGGACCCGGGAGAGCGAGATTGAGCACGGGCTGAATGCTCAGCAGCGCGACAAGACCTGTCACCGCCCAGGCCGTGCCGTTCATGGCGCGGCTTGGCTTGGCGGCGAGTTGCGCTTCCACGGCGCAACTGGTGAGGAACGTGGGCGCGATCCACCGCCAGAACCGGTCGTCGAAGCAGGCCAGTGCGGGGAGGATGGTGAGCCAGTTGAAGAACGAGAGATTGCCGGAGACAATCAGCGTGAATTGAAAGGAAATGATCAGCGCGCCCGCGATATAGCTTCCCCAGCGCGGCCAGAAGACGAACCACGGCGCACCCAGCTCCACCACGAAAGTCCAGATCACGCCGAACTGCAAAACCGGGTGCGGCAGGAAGTGGAACCAGCGGCTGATCGGATTCGGGATCGGCTGCGTCTCGAAGTGGTAATAGAGCGCGGTGAGGTCCGTCCAGCACGAGTCGCCCCGCAGCTTGATCAACGCCGAGCCAAGCATGATGCGAACGATGAGCCAGCGAAAGAGAAAGATGATCTGCCACGGCGGAGCCCGGCTCGGAAAAGGCCGCGCGTCGAGCAGCGGGCAGAGGAAGATGGCGAGGAAGCCGGTCTCGCACATCTGGATTTCCCAGCCGTAGCCATACCAACTCTGCCCGGCGTGGACGATGGACATATACAAGAACCAGAGCACCGCCATCATCAGCGCATTGGCATAGCCGGCCAGCACGACGCACGAAATCACCACGCCGATCCAGGGGACGACGCGCAGCCACGTGTCCGAGCAATTCCACCAGAAGAGGGACGGGAATCCCAGGAAACCGGCAAAGGCGCTGCCGTATTCCGGACTCGCCACCACGCGCTGGAAAAAGAGTGTCGCGGGCGTAAGGCCGTTCGCGCCAACCAGCGGCACCAATTGGTTCGCGGCGACATAGAATGCAATGACGTAGACAAATCCGATCCAGCGTAAAAGGACGAACCGCGTCAGCCAGTAAGTGTCAGCCGGGGCGACAGGACGCGCGGGCGAGCAGGTCGATTCCATGGCGCGGTTAAAGGGACGCCGAATACACGCCAAAGGTCACACCGCTGCCCAGGACATGCCCCTTCATGGCCGCGTCAAGCGCGGCGCGATCCGCCTCCGCCGGCAATGAAATCGCCGTGTCGATGGCAAAAATATGAATGAAATAGCGATGCGTACCGCTGGGCGGCACGGGACCGTCATAACGAACGCGACCAAAACTGTTTTTGCCCTGGATCGCGCCCGCAGGTAATTTGCCCTCCGGGATGGAAGTCGTATCCGCAGGCAAATTCCACACCAGCCAATGGGTCCATATTCCGGTGGGAGCGTCGAGGTCATCGATGATCAGGACCAGGGAACGGGTGTTGGTGGGGACGGTCCCGATGCGTAGTCCCGGGGAAACATTCTCCCCTTTTTCGGCATATTTGACCGGAATCGATTTGCCCTGCTCGAAAGCAGGCGTCGAAATATCGATGCTGTTGTCCTGCCCGGCAAAGCCCGTCAGGCCTGCCAACAGAAAGATGCAGCAACCGAGACACCAAATACGGCGTGAGTCCATAATGAAAATTATCCCCAAACCCAGAGAGAGTAAAGAGGTAGCCGCCACTGTCCCTAGCGGCGGTGCAGTTGGCAGAACGCCGAACCGCCGCTAGGGACAGCGGCGGCTACCCATCAAAGCTCAATCCCCTCGCCGGGCGATGGAATCACGACCTTCATTCCGGGCGCCTGCACGGCCAGCTCCTGCTGAAACCAGGCGAGCGCGGGCGGGTCGCCGTGGACGAGGACGCAGACTCGCGGCTTCACGTCGAGGATGTAGCCGAGCAAATCCTCGCGCTGGGCGTGCGCGGTAAAATCGAAATGCTCCACGCGGCAGCGCACCGGTTGCGCGCCGTACGCCGCGTTCAAGGTCACGGAATCGCCCTGCTTCGTCGCCCGCAACAAACCGGCGGGCGAACTCGGATCGCAATAGCCGACGAAGAAAATACTGTGCCGCTCATGGGCCAGAAATTCCTGCGCGAAGATATTCGAGAGCGTGTTCTCGGTCATCATGCCCGAGGAGATCAGGTAGATGTGCCCCTTCTTGGGACTGAAATCGCGCGCGCGCCTTCCATCCATCACCTGGGGCCGGATGTCGTCGAGCAGGCTGAGCTTCGGATATTTCCTCCTCGTGCGGCCCGCGAGCCGGTCATAGATTTCGCAGAACGAGCGCCCCAGCCCTCCGATATAAATCGGCGTCTCGGGAATGCGGCGGCTCTTTTGGAGAAAGTGCAATTGCGCGAGCAATTCCTGCGTCTTGCCCATCGCGAAGACCGGCATGAGCGCCGCGCCGCCTTTCGCGAAAGTCTCCTCCAGCGCCAAGGCGAGGCTCTCCACCGCCGCCTCGCGGGTAAAGCCCTCCGGCCTGGACTGGCCGCCACGCGTCGTTTCGGTGATCAGGACGTCGATGTCCCGGCGCGGGAACTCCGCCCCGCGCAGAATCGTCTGATCCGTGAAGTTGACGTCGCCCGTGTAGAAGATCGTCCGCCCGCGATGCCGCAGCGCCGTGCCCGTGGAACCGAGAATGTGCCCGGCATCGTGAAAATCGAAGGTGAGCGGCTCGTTGTCCGGATCGGGATAGCCGTTCAGCGACCAGGGCCGCTCCAACCCGCACGCCTGCCAGACCTTCACCAACTGGTCCAGTTCGCGATGGGTGAAAAGAGGATACTCGGCGATGCCCTTTTCCGCCTTTTGCTTGAGCATCACCTGCACGGAATTGTGGAGCAGCGGCTCGGATAGATAATAGGTCGCTTCGCTCATGAAAACCCGCGCGCTGGGATGGTCCCGCATCAGCAGCGGCAGCGCGCCGGTGTGGTCGTGATGGGCATGGCTGACCAGGATCGTATCAACCGAATCGAACTTGAGCTTCTCCAGATGCGGCAGGCCCTGAATCCCCTCGCCGCGAGGATGCATCCCGGCATCGAGCACGACGCGGCCGTCCGCGCCGAAATCGAGCAGGTAGGAATTCGCGCCAATTTCGTTGCCGCGGGTCAGGTTGGTGAGAATCATCTTAGGGCGTGTTTGCAAAATAGGGCAACGCCGCGTTGCGAGTCGATTTTGGTTTGCACCGAGGCGCGAGGAAGGAGCATACCCGTAGGTCTGTGACTGACGAGCAACAAAGGTGCAAATCAAAATCGCCGCAACCCTCCGGGCCGGGGCTCCTTTGCCTTCTGGCTTCGTCGCTCGCTCGTCACGTAGCACTGCGGCTATGCTCCTCACTCGACTCCTCGCCAGAAGGCAAAAGCCCTCCCGGCGCGGCCATGCACTATTTTGCAAGCACGCCCTGAATGACATTCCCAAAACGGCCCGCGATGGCTACAAACAAATCATCTGCCAAAGAAAAAAATGAAATCAACCCGCCTGCCCCTTTTCAAATTCATCCTGTTCCTGGCCGGCATCTCCTGCCTGTTTTTTGCGGCCATGCCGAAAGCCCTCGCCTCGGCGGAAGACCAGATCGACAAAGCCGTCGTCGCCTCACAGACGTGGGTGGCCCTGATCGATGCGGGCCAATATGATGAGAGCTACGCGTTCGGATGCGGCGCGATGCACGATAAAGTACCGCAAGACCGGTGGGCACAGGTGCTGAAGGCGCTTCGAACCCCGTGGGGCCCGGTGGTGAGCCGCAAGCAAATCAGCCATATCTATAAACCCAACGGGTACGAGGGGTCCGGGGGCGAGTACATGGTCATCACCTACGACACCTCGTTCCAAAAGTTGGGCGCGGCAACGGAAGTCGTCGTGCTCAAATGGGATGGAGGCAAGTGGCGCGGCGCCGGTTACAACGCCGGGGCCAAAGTGTCGCCCGATGATGACTCAACGCCTTCGTCGGCTCCTGGCACGACAGAAACCCACACGGAACCGCACGTCACTCCGCCGCCGAAGTAAAAGCTTTCGCTTTCACCGCAGGATAAAGGAACGTGCATGCCAATAGCCCCAAAGGGGCGACCGAAAGTAGCCCGGCGATTTATCGCCGGGCTACTCTCGATCATTCCAACGGAATGATGCCCAGCTTACCCCAGCAAATCGACGCTCACTTCGTAACGTAGAAACGGCGTGATGAGATAAACCCCGTTGAACGCCTCGAGCGCCACATCGCGGACTTCCCGCGCCACTTCCAGGCCGATCTTGGTCGCGGCCTGGTCGTCGGCGCACTGGCGAAGGCGTTCGCGCAACGGCTCGGCGATCTTGATGCCGGGCACTTCGTTGTGGAGAAACTCGGCGTTGCGCGAACTCAGCAGCGGCATGACGCCGAGGAAAACGGGCACGCCCAGCGGCTTGAGCCGGGCCACGGTGCGGCGCGCCAACTCGAGGTCAAAGACCGGCTGGGTCATCACGTATTGCGCCCCGGCGGCCAGCTTGCTTTCGAGCTTCTTCACCTGCGAATCGAAGTTCAGCGCGTTGGGATTGAACGCGCAGCCGATAATGAATTTCGTCTGCCCGTTCAAGGGGCGACCCACGTGGTTCACGCCGCGATTCAACCCGGCCATCAGCTTGATCAGGCCGAGCGAATTCAGGTCGTAAACCGACGTCGCGCCGGGGTGGTCGCCCACCTTCGCCGGATCGCCCGTCAACGCCAGCACATGGCGAAAGCCGAGCACGCCCAGTCCCATGATCTCCGATTGCAGGCCGAGCAGGTTGCGGTCGCGGCAGGCCAGGTGCAGCAGCGAGGTAAGGCCGACCTCCTCGCGCACGCGGATCGCAGCTGCGAAGTTGCTCACGCGCAAAATGGCCAGTGAATTGTCGGCCAGCGTGATCGCCGCCGCGCCCGCGTCCTTGAGCGCCTGGGCGCCCTTGAGAAATTTGTCCATCGAGAGGCCCTTCGGCGAATCGAGCTCGACAATCGACACGGTCTTCTGCTTGAGCAGGTCGAGAATGGAAACTTCCTCCGCGCGTGCCGACGCTGCCACCGCCGGCTCGGCCACCTCGATGCGTGCGCGCGTGGCCGAGGGCGAAACTTTCTTCACCCGCACCGGCTTCAGTTCCCGCGCCACCGCCGCCATGGCCGCGATATGTTCCGGACGCGTCCCGTAATCGCCGCCGATGAGCCGCGCGCCCTCCTCCACCCAGCGGGGCAGCGTGTCGGCGAAATAACCGGGACTGGCCGCGTAATTAAAGCGGCCCTCGTAAAATTCGGGTTTCCCGGCGCTGGGATAAACGGAGAGAAGCTCGCCCTCCTGCACGGCCAGTTTCGAGAGCAGATGCACGCAGGCCTGGGGGCCGGCGGTTCCGTTGAGGCCGACGATATCCGCGCCCGCCGCGCGCAGGATTTTCACCGCTTCGGGAAAAGTTTCGCCCGAGACGAGACGCCCCTCTTCGCTCACCGCCAGCGAGGTCACCACCGGAATATTGGTCAGATTTTGAAAGACGTTGAGCGCCAGCAGCAATTCATCCAGCGCGGTAAAGGTCTCCAGGAAAATCAGGTTACAACCGCCGTCGAGCAACGCGCCGATCTGCTCGCGGAGAAGCGCCTTGCGGTCATCGACCGAAAACTCGCCGTCGGTGGGGCGAAGCGAAAGCGGCCCGACCGATCCGCCGACAAAAACATCTCCCCTGCCCTTGACCGCATCGCGCGCGACTTGGGCGGCGCGCCAGTTGATTTCGCTGACCTGATGATCGAGCCCATAGCGGGCCAGCCGGATGCGGTTCGCGCCAAAACTGTTCGTCTCGATCACCTGCGCCCCGGCGTCGGCATACTCGCGATAAATGCGCGTGAGGAGTTCGGGCTGGCTGAGGTTCACCTCCTCCAGGCAATGGTTGAGCGGCACGCCGAGTTCGTAAAGGTAGGTGCCCGTCGCGCCGTCGCCGAGGACGATGCGTTCATTGAGAATATCGAGGAGGTTTGCCATAAGGAGTTTCGCCTGATCAGATATAGAAGCTATCTTGTTTGGTACAAATAATTAAAAAAAGTCCGCCCCTATGATGAACCGACGTAAACCCGGCCTGCGCCTCACCGAGGACCCAACACTCAACGAGGACATTCTTGCCCTCGTGGCCAAGTGGAACGTGCCCGAATGCTCCAACGATTTCGCCGAAATGATCGCCTCGCTCCACAAGCTCTCCCAGCAGGATCCCAGTTCAAGCGACGTGACCCTCTTCAAGCGATCCATGGCCGAACTGCGTTACGCCCAGGGAGTCTTCGCACCCTATCGGCACATCAAAAAAATCTGCATTTTTGGCTCGGCCCGCACCCGCCCTCCCGCGCCCAGCTACACCTGCGCGACCGAGTTTGCCCGCCTCATGACCGAATCCGGCTACATGACCATCACCGGCGCGGGCGACGGCATCATGGGCGCGGCGCAGCAGGGCGCCGGCGCGGAGAAAAGCTTCGGCCTCAACATCCTTTTGCCCTTCGAGCAGCATCCCAACCTGGTGATCCGTAACGACCCGAAGCTCGTCACCTTCCGCTACTTCTTCACCCGCAAACTCACCTTCCTGCGCGAAGCCAGCGCGGTCGCGGTTTTCCCCGGCGGCTTCGGCACCCTCGACGAAGGCATGGAGGTCATCACCCTGATGCAAACCGGCAAAGCGCGCCTCATTCCCCTCGTCTTGATCGATGAGCCGGGCGGCAAGTTCTGGAAGAACTTCGTCCATTACGTCAGCGAACATCTCATGGCCGACAAGCTGATCTCACCCGAGGATTTCAATCTCTTCAAATTGACCGACAGCGTGACCGAGGCCCGGAATGAAATCTTGCGCTTCTACCACAATTTTCACTCGTACCGTTTCGTCGGACCCTATCTGGTCATTCGCCTTCAGCGCGCCCTCAGCGAGAAAAAACTCGACCACCTGCGCCAGGAATTTCTCAGCATTTTCAGCCCTCCCGGCGAAATGTTCCAGCGCGACGCCCTGCCCCAGGAAGCCGACGAAACGGAAATCGCCCATCTGCCGCGCCTCTGCCTGACCTTCAACCGTATTCACTTTGGCTTCCTGCGTCTTCTCATCGACCGGCTGAATGAGGAATAAGAGCCGCCGTCGATTGTCCCTTATCTGGAAGCCAAATCACTCGGCAAGAGCTTGCTAAGGCGCTCCCAGAAACTTATAAAGGCGGACCTTTTATGAATGAGTCACTCCGCAAAATCGTCGCCTTTTTCAACAGTCGATTCTTCACCACTGTCCTGCTGCTCATCGGAATCCCTTTTTCGCTCGCCTTGACTTCAAAGATATGGGTTCCCCTCGTACTCAACGGTTTCAAAGATCCGTTGGTCGCACTCTCCAAAAACGACGACAAGGGTCCGGTTAAAGAGATCGTTTCTGGAATCGCCACGCAGCTCATCGACGGAATCAAAGGGCCCTTCTCCCAACTGACGAACATGCAGCAGGACGAGAACATGAAGAATTTTGAATTGGCAAAGACCTTGGAAATCAAAAATGTTAAGACCATCTCGAGCCCGTTTCCAGGCCAGGAAAAAGTAATCGGCACCCTCTACAACGGTTCGGATCAAACGATCCACGACATCCATGTCACCGCCTCCTTTTACGACGCGACCGGAAACTTGCTGGATGTGAGTTCTGAATGGCTGAGTAACTTAAAGTTTGTCGCCTCCAAACAGAGCGCCGATTTCGAGTTCAATTGGCAATATAAGAATGAAGACGATTCCGATGACACCACCACCACGACTCCAAAACCGACCCCGGTAAAAGACAAGTCCGCTAGGACAGAGGCGTCCGTAAAAGTGGTGATTAGCGGCTTCGACGTGCTGGGAAAATAACTCGGGAAAGAGTCCGCAGCGGCTACCAACAGACTATCGCCGGGGGTTGACCCTCCAACAGCTTTTACCTTGGCCTTAATGGGTTATTCGCCTAATATTCATCGACTTAGGAACACGCCGAACAAGGAGACGGCGGTTTCTTAACCAACCCCTAAACTACCAAGAGACTTGAAGGTCGATCCACGATTTCTCAAGGAAGAAGGCACGGAGGTCTTTCTCGGCAACGAGTTACTCGTCAAGGGGCTGCTCGAGACCGAGGGCGGGACGCATCTCTGGACCGGCTATCCCGGCTCGCCCGTTTCCGGCTTTTTTGACTGCGTCGAGGCGATCCAGGAAATCCCCAAGCAGTACGGCATCAGCGCCGTTTTGGCCAACAACGAGGCGCTCTCCGCCGCGATGGTCAACGGCTCGCAGATGCACGGCCTGCGCGCCATGTGCGTGATGAAAAGCGTCGGCCTCCACGTCGCCACCGACGCGCTGGCCATCGGCAATCTGGCGGGCGCGCATCCCAACGGCGGCGTGGTCGTCGTGATGGGCGACGATCCGTGGAGCGACTCGACGCAGGTGCCCGCCGACTCGCGTTTTTTGTGCAAGCACATTTACATGCCGATCCTCGAGCCAAGTACGAACCAGGAGATGAAGGACTGGGTCGATCTCGCCTTCCGGCTCTCGCGCGAAAGCGAGCTCTACATCGGATTCCTCGTCACCACGAACCAGGCCGACGGCGGCGGATCGGTCCAGGTCAGGCGCAATCATTTCCCCCGGGTCAATACCCACAACCCCATTCAACTCGACACGGCCAAGGTCGATTTTGAAAAGAACGTTCTGCTGCCGCCCCGCACCTGGCGTCGCGAACAGAACTTTCCCGCCCGTTACGAACGCCTCTGGGCCAGCGCGCGACGCCACGGGGTCAATCGCATGACACCCGGTCGGGCAAAAGGACCGGGCCGGTCTGGCAGTAAATCCCCGCTCGGCTTCATCAGCTCCGCCCTCGCCTATTCATATCTGGAACACGCGCTGCAACAACTCGGCCTCTCCGACACGTTCCCGCTGCTCAAGCTCGGCATCACCTATCCGCTCGATCCTGAACTGATCGACACCTTCGCCGACCAGGTCGAAACCATCGTCGTCGTCGAGGAACGGCGCGGCTTTTTGGAAGAGCAGATCGTGCAACTTCTCGCCCGACGCGCCATGACGGGCAAAACCGCCCTCCCCGTTTACGGCAAGATGTTTCCCGGCGGACGAGAGGGCCTCCCCTCCACGCGCGGCTTCAATTCCTCCATCCTGGTCGAACTGCTCGCGCCGCTGATCACCGAGCTGGCGTCGCCGAAACTGAAGCTCGACCAGACGCACATCGATGCGGAGTTAAAGCTGCTGGCGGAAAATCAGGCCATCGAAGTGGACCTCGCGCCGCGCACGCCGACCTTCTGCCCCGGCTGCCCGCATCGCGATTCGGCCAGCGTCCTGGGCGAGATCAAACGTGAATTCCGCGACGCCGATTACATGCGGAAAACCCACCGGCGCGAACCTGTCGACCTCGTCTTCCACGGCGACACCGGCTGCTACTCCATGCTGATGTTCGAGCCGAACAAGGACCTCATGCACAACTACAGCGGCATGGGACTCGGTGGCGGGACCGGCCTCGGCATCGATCCGTTCATCACAAACAAGCAGGTCGTCTTCATGGGCGACTCGACCTTTTTCCACAGCGGCCAGATCGCCATTTCCAACTCGATCAAGAACGGGCAGGACATCACCTACATCATCCTCGACAACAAAACGACCGCGATGACCGGCCAGCAAACGACGCCGGGCCTCGAAGTCGACATGCTCGGCAACGAGACTTGGGTGCAAAAGATCGATAAAATCATCGGGGCGATGATCGAGGACAAATCGGTTGAGGTCATCCGCACCAACCCGGCCCAGCGCGCCACCTACCGAAGCCTTCTCGAATCGACGGTGCTAAAAAATGGCGTGAAGGTTGTCGTCGCTGACAAGGAATGCGGCATCACCTTCCATCGCCGCCGCAACCGCGACGAGCGCGCCGAGGTGCTGGAAAAAGGTTTCCTTAAGACGAAACGGTACATCGGCGTCAACGCGGACGCGTGCGAGCATTGCCTGGTCTGCACCCGCGCCACCGGCTGCCCCGGCCTCACCTTCACCGAAACCGATTTCGGACGCAAAGTGCAGACCGATCTTTCCTGGTGCGTGAACGACACCGCCTGCACCAAGCTCGACGCCTGCCCGGCCTTCGAAGAAATCATTGTCGTCCGGTCACAGAAACCGCTTTCTCGCCTGCCCGACCTGGACAAGGAGGAAATCCCGCTCCCCGTCCGGCGCGACTTCACCCACGCTTGGCACGGCTATCTCGCCGGCGTCGGCGGCATGGGCATCGGCGTTTCCACCGCAACGCTGGTCCGCGCCGGCCATCGCGAAGGTTACGGCATCGTCTTCAGCGACAAGAACGGCCTCGCCATCCGCAACGGCGGCGTCTATTCGCACATCACCTTTCTCAAGCCGGGCAGCAATCACGCCTCGCCGATCATCCCCTACGGCAAGGCCGACCTCATGCTCGGCATCGACATCCTCGAAGCCGCGCGCGGGATCGATCCCAAGGGCAATCTTCGCGTCGGCGGACGCAAAACGCGCGCCATCATCAACCGGCAAAAGACGCCGACGATCCACACGCTTTTGGGCATTGACGATTTTTGCGTCGAGACGCTCGAGGAAACGCTGCGTAAAAACACCGACGCGCGCGGTTATTTCAGCGCCGATGTTTCCCAGCTCTCCGAGCGCGTTTTCGGGACCAAGCTCTACGCCAACGTCATCATGCTCGGCATCGCCTTCCAGCGCGGCGAACTGCCCCTCTCCCTCGACAGCCTCGAATACGGCATCCAGGAAACCATGGGCAGCGCGGCCACGGAAAACTGGCTCGCGTTCAAGCTGGGCCGCAAGGTCGCGCACGATGCGCTGGCCGCGCCCGCGCCCGTCGCCGCCACCGAGGGGTCTTATCATGAGGTGGTCGCGGAAAAATCGGCGCGGCTGAAACGGACAGGCCGCCACGGCGAAAAACTGGCCCAGCACTACTGGCAGCTCGTCACCGGCGCGCGCGAAAAACTGACCCTCGACGCGCGGCACGAATCGCTCCTGGCCCAGCGGATTTACGATCTGATCCGCTACGAACATCTCGCCTATGCGGAGGATTATGTCGCGCGCCTGTTGCGCGTTCACGCCAAGGATTCGGCGGCGCACGGTTACGCGGCGACCGAAGCGGCGCTCTGGAATCTCCATCGCGTCATGGCGATCAAGGATGAGGTTTACGTCGCCTACCACCTCAGCAGTGAAGAGAAGTACGAGCAAGACCGGGACCGCTACAACGTGCGCCCCGAACTCGGCGACCGGATGATTCATCGCCACCTGAACCGGCCTGAATTCACCTTCGGCAAACGCACCCTCCGCTTCAAACTCAAGACCCGGCCCTGGATGCTCCGTCTCATGCGCGAGGGAAAATTCCTGCGCCGCCTTCTCCCTGCGTGGCACGCAAAGGAACGCGCGTTTCGCTCCTGGTATTTTGATCTCGCCGATCAATTCGCCGCACCCGCCGACTCCGCTTCCTACGCGACGTGGCTCAAGCTTCTCCGCCTGCCCGAAGAAGCCACCGGCTACCGCGAAGTCCGCTATCCCCGGATGGAACTCGCGCAAAAGCGCGCGGAGGAAATGCTGGCTACGCTTTCCTCCCCTGTGGCTGCGGTCTACGCCCCTCGCTAAATATCGATGACCTTGCCGGAGTGGGGATTCGCGTCCACGCGGCGGACGGAGAGCCGCTTTTCGTAACCGGTGAACAAACCGGTGATGAGGCTGAGCAGGATCGAGCCGAAAAAAGCCGAAAGGAAATTGGGCACGTGAAAGCCGGTTACAAAATCGGGCAAGGTGTAGAGAATGATGGCGTTGATGATGAGCAGAAACAATCCCAAGGTCAGCACCACCAGCGGCAGGCTGACGAGAATCAGGAGCGGTTTGATGAAGGTGTTGACCAAGATCAGGACCAGCGCGGCCCAGGCCAAATCCTTGGGCGCATCGAACGAAATAGGAGTGATCAAGGTGATCAGGTAAAGCCCGAAAACCAGAATCGCCCAGTGCCAGAGAAGTCGCATGATCATAACGAAATTTAGCCCCGCCTAAGCGCCGGAGCGAATGGTTTTTAGCGGATGCCCTCGAAAATTCCTTTGCGCATTTCAAACTGGTCCCCCATCGCCGTGGCCGTTTGGGAAATGAGGCCGGCTGGAAGTTCGAGCACGCTGTGGGCTGAAAAAACCATCTTCGATATTCGCCACGGCTTCATCTCATGCACGAGATGCACGACGCGCAGATTCTTATCGAGAAAGACGGCGTCAAAAACGAATCGCATGCCCATGCTGTGAATCGAATTGCAGGGCACGATCCACAAAGCGCCGCCAAATTCGAGCGGATGCTTGTCATTGAGCAGCCCGACCAGCCGCGTATAAAAATTGTCGGCGACGCGCCCGCATTCCGTCAGCCGGACGCCGCGCGTGACGTTGATCGCGGTCAGTAGTTCGGCCATGGCTCCTGCGGAGGGCAGTTTTTCAATGAGAGCCAGTCTTGCATCGGAGCGCTATTTTCCGAAAATACGGTCGGCTTCTTCGAGCGTTTCCTTGCTGCCGATGTCGAACCAGCGGCCCGGAACAGTCCACGTCCGCACCGGCACGCGCGGATAAAGCCACTGGATGAAGCGCCCCGGCTGGTCGGGATTATTTCCCTCCGCGATGTAGGTATTGATCATCTCCACCACGTCCGCCGGGAAATAATAGAGCGCGATACCGGTCAGGGTGCTGGTCGGATTTTTCGGCTTCTCCTCGAAGAAGGTGATCAGCCCGTCCTGGTCGAGGTTGATGCTGTTGTACTTCTTGATCGCTTCGAGATCGCCCACGTCGTAGACCGCCAAAACGGCGGTCTTGCCCGAGCGCGCGAATTCCACAAACGGGGCCAGCGACGAATCGAAAAGATTGTCCCCCGCCACCACAAGCAGATCGCCCTTCACCTTCTCCTTGGTGACGACCAGATGGATGTCCCCGATCGCGCCGAGCTTATCGGCGTCGCTGGTCGTGCCGTCGTTGATGATCTTGAAATTGAACGCGGTCTTTTCCTTCTTATATTTTTCGGACCACTCCGTGAAATGCGAAACGAATTTCTGGTTCGTCACGATGAACATCTCGCCCAGGTCTTTCACCGTGGCGAGATGGTCGATGATATGTTCCAGCATCGGTTTGCCCGCCACGGGCAGGAGCGGCTTGGGCTGATTGAGCGTGAGCGGATAAAGGCGGGTGGCGTAGCCGGCGGCGAGGACGAGGACTTGCATAGTCCACTCTTTTTAACGCCTCGACGGCGGAGCGCAAGACTGGACCGACTGAACTGATCCTTCGACAAGCTCAGGATGACAGTATCCAAATTTGAAAAAATTCCGTTAATTCCGTCGAAAATTCAGCGTTCCAGCTACAAAATTTCGGGATAGAGGCGCTGGGCCATCTCGAGAAGTTCCCGCTGATTATCTTCCGCGGAATCGTTGAGCATGCAGCGGGAAACGAGCTGGCGCGCTTCCTCGTAATTGAGGGCCTGGATGGCGCGCTTGATGCGCGGGATCGAGGTCGCGGTGGCGCTGAGTTCGTCCACGCCAAGACCGATGAGCGCCGGCACGAGAATGACATCCCCGGCCATTTCTCCGCAAACCCCCACCCAGATATTATTGCGATGGGCCGCCTCGACCACCGTTTGCAGAAGGCGCAGCACGGCCGGGTGCGCGGGCTGGTACATCCCGGCGACATTTTCGTTGAGACGATCGATGGCCAGGGTGTACATGACGAGGTCGTTGCTTCCGATGCTGAAAAAATCGAGATGGCGCGCGAGGATGTCGGCGGTCAGCGCGGCGGAGGGCACTTCAATCATCACGCCAACCTCCAGCTTCTCGGCCTGGGGCACATTCTGCTGGCGCAATTCCTCCCGCACCTCGTCAAGAAGGCGGCGGGCGGCCTTTAATTCGGAGAGGTCGCAGACCATGGGGAACATGACCCGGACATTCCCCTCCACGCTGGCCCGGCAAATGGCCCGCAGTTGCGTGCGGAAAATGTCAGGCCGTCCCAGCGAATAACGAATGCCGCGAAAACCGAGGAAGGGATTCACCTCATCCTTAATGCCCATGTACGGACGCTTCTTGTCGCCGCCGACATCGAGCGTGCGAATGATGAGGTGGTGCGGCTTGGAGGCTTGCGCCATCTGGAGGTACATCTCCACCTGCTGCTCTTCGTCCGGAGAGGAATCCTGGTTAAGAAAGAGATATTCGGTGCGAAGCAGGCCGATACCCTCGGCGCCGTGCTCCTTGATCAGGGGCAGATCATTGAGAATCTCCACATTGGCCGAGACGATGACGCGGCGCTGGTCGACCGTGACCGGCAACGTCTCGCGCAGGGCGTCGAGCTTGACGTCGACGTCGTGATGCTCCTTCTCGCGCTGGCCGTACTCGAATTTCGTCTGCTCGGTCGGGTTGACAATAAGCAGGCCCTCATAGCCGTCGATCAGCACCTCGCCGCCCGGCTCAAATTTGCCGATGATGTCGCGCAGCCCGACCACCGCCGGCAGGTTCAGCGACCGGGCCATGATGGCCGTATGTGACGTGCGGCTGCCCGCTTCGGTGGCGATGCCGAGGACCAGTTGGCGGTCGAACCCGGCGGTATCCGAGGGCGATAAATCATGGGCGAGAACGATGGAGGGTGCGTCCAGGCTGGGCAGTTCCGTCTCCACCTTGCCCTGAAGGTTCCGCAAAACGCGGCGCGAGACGTCGAGGAAATCCCCCGCCCGTTCCCGAAAATAATCATCGTCCAGCTCGCGCATCTTGCGGGTGTAGGAACGGACCACCTGTTCGTAGGCGAAGTCGACGTTGACCAGCCGGCTCTGGAGCTGTTCCTTCACCGATTCGATCAGCGAGGTGTCTTCGAGCAAAAGAATGTGCGCGTCGAAAATGCTGGCATCCGCCTCGCCGATGGAAGCGGCCAACTGATTGCGGATCCCCTGGATTTGCTGACGGGTCTTGAGCAGGGCCGCCTCAAAACGGGAGATCTCGCCCGGTACATCCTCGGGCCGGATTCGGCGCTTGCGAATGATATGCTCGTCCGCATAGAGGAGAAGCACCGGGCCGACGGCAATGCCGGGAGAGACGGCTGTCCCTTTGTATCTTAACTCCGGCTTCGAGGGCGCTGGCGGCTCCGATATCTCGTCTGGCATCGGCGCCAAATTGCTCACTCCTCGTCAAATTTGCGAGCTATTAATTCCTCAAGAGCTTTGATCATCTCATTCGCGTCGCCGCCGGTGACTGTTACCCGGAGGCGGGAACCGCATCCGGCCGCCAGTAACATGAGGCCCATAATGCTCTTGCCATTGATTTCCTCGCCGTCTTTTTCCACCTGGATATCCGAGCCAAACCGATTGGCGATGCGGACAAACATGGCAGCAGGCCGCGCGTGGAGACCGAGCTTGTTCCCAACGACAAGATCCCGGACCACGGAAACGCCTGATTCTTTATTTTTTGCCGCTGATGCCATGACTTGTATGAGACGTAAGGGATTTATTTATCCCGATTTGCGATTGCTTTCAATAATCTTTCATTAAATTCCACCGCCGAATTTTGGCCCATCGTCTTGAGCTTCTGATCCAGCGCCGCCACTTCGACCAAATTCGCCAGATTTCTCCCCTGGCGCACAGGTATGGTGACATGGGGTATTTTGATTTGCAAGATTTCGTAATAATCTTGTTCCAAGCCAATCCGGTCGATCTCCGGCACCTCGTGCCAGTCCTGCAAAGTCACCACCATATCGAGCTTCTTCTCGAACCGGATGCTTCGCGCGCCGTAGATGCTGGCGATGTTGATAATGCCCAGCCCCCGGACCTCCATGTGAAAGCGGGAAAGATCCGAAGACGTGCCGATGAGCTCGCGCCCCTCCAGGGAGCGAATTTTGGTCACGTCATCGGCCACGAGGCTGTGGCCCCGCTCCACCAGGGAGAGAACGCACTCGCTCTTGCCGATGCCGCTGGCGCCGCGCACCAGCACGCCGATGCCGAGAATGTCGACCATGCTGCCGTGTTCGCTCGCCGTCGGGGCAAAATCAAGTTCGAGGCAGATGGTCGCCATGTTCATCAGCCGCATGGTCGTCAGGGGCGACTTGAAAACCGCGATGTCCTCCTCCTCCGCCTCCTCCAGCACCACCCGCGGCGGGTTGATATTGCGGGCAAAAATCAGGCACGGAATCCGGTGCTTGAAGAGTTCCTTCAGACGCTGGCGGCTGACCATCTCGGGCAACGACTTCAGGTAGTGGGTCTCGCCGCTGCCGATGATCTGCACGCGCTGGAAAGCGAACGAGCGGTAGAATCCCGACAGCGCCAGGCCCGGACGGTTGACGGCCCCCTCCGAAATGCGACGCTGCAAGCCCCCGGCCCCGGCCAGCAGCTTGAGCTGCAATTGATTGGCGTGGTGCGTGTAGAGCTGACCAACGGTGACGTTGGGAAGGCTGGATTTTTTCTTCACGGAAAGCAAAGGTAAGATGGAATGGCTCGACAAGTCTAACGTGCGCGATAACAGCGACTTTCGCAATGGAATTATCGCGAGCCTTCAACGCTTTCTTGAGTAAATATCTCGGCCCATTCCAAGCCCACAGCCAGTGGACGGGTTGCATACTCCAGGTGAATCACGCGACGATGGGCCGGAGCGAGTGCCACGGAAGAGGCGTGAAGCAAGAGCGGACGCATGAGTAGCGCATCGCCGGTGCGCAAGTCACAGGTGACTTCCTCTTGCTGCAAGCGAGTCTCGGCGATCTTGGCGGCATTCAATCTGCCGAATCGATGCGACCCAGGAATGACCCGCAAGGCTCCATTCGAGCCATCGCAGTGATCCAAATGAAGACGGATGGTCACCATGGCCTCCAGAATCTCCATCGGAGGCTGGACGTGTGGTACTCCATTCTTCGTTGACCAAGGGCCGTAGTCGGGCAGGTCGAGTCTACTATTAACAGCGATGGAAAGATCCTGATGCCATGGGACGAGCCAATTGGCTTCAGGCGTCTTATCAAAAAAGATGGAACGGACAGGGAATGGTTCTATTCCGAGCAGTTCCCTGAGCATCCTCAGAATTTTCGGCGACACGGCTAACGCCGCAACGTCAGGAACATGCCGCATGAGATTGCGGTGCCCCGGTGCAACCTTCAGAGAACTTAGGGCATCTCTCAGGCTTTCAACTTCACCTTCGGTCAGGATCGAAGGAGCAATTTCAAATCCGTCCTTGCACAACGAATAGGCCATGGAATTTTCCGCAAAAGATCGCTTCCAGCTACCCAGACGCCCCTTCCGTCTCCTCCACGCCCTGAACCTGGAGCAAGCGCGCGGCGCCCTGGTACGTTTCAACCTGGCCGCGTACCACGACCGTGGCGTCGAGCCATTTCTTGGCGGGCACATCAAACGAGGCCGGGTAGATGCAGCGCAAATCGGGCATGCCGTCGATGCGCCGCAGGTCAAACCGACGCAGGTCGAGATCGACGGCGCGCACGCGGCCGCGAAGTTCGACCACCTCGTTGCTTAAGACGGGCTGTTCCAGCCACGCGCGCACTTGCAGGCGCGTCTGTGGGGTGAGCAGGCGCCACGCGCCCTGTTGCAACGCCCGCCCTCCAATCTCCAGCGACGAGACGCCCCGCCGTCCGGATGGCGCCAACTGCCCCACCGCGCTCAACGCCGCGTCGCGCAATTTTGGGTCGGCAAACTCGCGCCGAATCAAATCGTAGGCGTTCGGTTCATTGATATGCTGCGTCACCGCGCCGAGCGTCGTCAGCGCCTGGCGCGACGCGGCGAAAAGCGGGTCGCCGGTCAGCACCACGTAACCGGGGTTCGGCTCCGGCAGGGAAAAACCGAGATAGAGGCTGCCTTGCGCAAAGGAGCTCAGGCCGAGATCGATTTCGCGGGGAAGTTCCACCGCCTCGTTGAAGGAACTCACCAGCGTCTTGATCATCGTGCCGACCTGCTTGCGCACATCGCCCATGATCCCCGTCACCAGCGACAGCCGCGGATTCTCCGTCTGCAACCCCTCGCCGTCGAGATGCAGCAAAAGATCCGAGCGATCCAGGGCCCGCGCAATGGGCATGTCCTTGTCATAAATCTCGTCGAGCAGGCGGTAATAGGACGCGCAGGCTTTCGCCAGCATCTCCTCGTTTCCGCCCGATTCGGTCACCAGCCGCTGCATGGCCGCGATCTGCTGATGAACGAGCTGCGCCCGGCGTTTCAGGACGCTGGACCAGTCCGGGAATGTCGCGGCGCCATTCATAGGTTGATTCGCACGATGCCCTTTCTCGCCCCTTCCCTCAGCCCGAGGGGCGCGGCGTCCTGGGGACGCAAATATTGGAAGAAACGCCGGAAATCACTCAGCCCGCCGGGAAACCCCTCGCACCAAAAATGAAGATGCACGGAATACTTCGTGTAAATCGCATCCATGCCCAGGGCGAAGAAAGGCTCCATCGCGGCAAAGGCCTCCGCGCCGTACCGCGCGCGCGTTTGTAAAATCACATCGATGTCTTCCGGCTGCGATTTGTTGGTGATGAAACCCCCGTCAATGTAGGCATGGGAAAACGCGCCGGTGGCCACGGCCCACTGCAAAAACTCCTGCAACCGCTCCCAAAGCATCTCTCGTTTCGGATTGATCACCAAGCGCGTGCGCAACTCGCAGAGCGTCGTGTCATGCACGCCTTCGGGCAGATAGCCGTGATAATTGAACGGCGGAAGAGGAGGAGGGGCGTCGGGTTCCATAGTCCTCTTCCATTGACTCAACTTTGCCGCGCCAGAAATTCCTTCGCGAGTTCCCGGTAGCTCTGCGCGCCCGCGCCGGACGGATCATACTCGATGATCGACTTGCCGTGGCTGGGCGCTTCGCCGAGCCGGACGGAGCGCGGGATGATGGTCGCGAAAACTTTGTCGCCCAAATGGCCGCGCACGCTCGTCACCACCTCATGGCTCAGGTTCGTGCGCGCGTCGTACATCGTCAGCACGATGCCCTCCAGCGCCAGCGCCCCGTTGCCGCTGATCTGCTTGATCCGTTCGATCATCTGGAGAATCTTCGCCAATCCCTCCAGCGCGAGATATTCGCATTGGAGCGGAACCAGCACCGAATCGGCCGCGGCCAGCGCGTTGGTCATGAGCACGCCGAGCGAAGGCGGGCAGTCGATCAAGACAAAGTCCACGACGGGCTGACTGGCGCGATAATTTTCCAACACCCGGCGCAGGCGGGTCAGCCGATGCTCGTCCGCCGCGAGTTGAATTTCGCAACCGGCCAGATCGAGTTCGGCGGTGACGACGCGCAGACGTTCGATGGAGGTCGGCTGGATTTGTTCCGCGAGCGAGCGCGTCCCGCCTTCGTCGGTGAGGACAGGATAGAGACTCCGGCCCTCCGTCGCCGTCAGGCCGACGGCGCTGCTCGCATTGGCCTGCGGATCGAGATCGATCAGCAACACTTCGCGCCCGACCTCCGCGAGACACGCGGCGAGATTGACCACCGTGGTCGTCTTGCCCACTCCGCCCTTCTGGTTGGCGACCGCAATAATTTTCATGAGGGCCGATCTTTCTCTATCTTTATCGGACGCACCTGTTGCAAGATTAAAGCTGTGTAAGAAAGCACGCCGCAGGCTGCGATAAACTTGACACAGGAAGCAATCCAATTTTGTCTTAAGCTGGCGTTTACTTTTTTGAACCGCTCCATTCCGTTTTATGATCGAAGTTGAAAATCTCTCCAAAACCTACTCCGGATTCCGCGCCGTGCAGGGCATCAGCTTTCACGTCAAGAAGGGCGAGATCGTCGGATTCCTCGGCCCCAACGGCGCGGGCAAAAGCACGACCATGAAAGTCCTGGCCGGCTACCTTCCCCCCACGGACGGAAAAATCCGCATCGCCGGCTTCGACGTCGTAACCGACTCGATCGAGGTGCGCAAGCGCATCGGTTACATGCCGGAAAACGTGCCGCTCTACACCGACATGCGGGTGAATGAATTTCTCCGCTTCCGGGCCGAACTCAAGAAGGTGACCCGGCGCAAAATCAAGGACCGCGTCGAGGCCGTCAAGCAGCTCTGCAGCCTCAAGGACGTGGAAAATAAAATCATCGGCACGCTCTCGAAGGGCTTTCGCCAGCGCGTCGGCCTGGCCGATGCCCTCGTGCACGACCCCGACCTGCTCATCCTCGACGAACCGACCATCGGCCTCGATCCCAATCAAATCCGCGCCGTGCGCGACCTGATCAAGGACCTCGGCCGGAAGCACACCATCCTGCTCTCCACCCACATCCTCTCCGAAGTGGAACTGACCTGCGCCCGCGTGCTCGTGATCAATCGCGGAAAGATCGAAGCTTCCGACACTCCGGCCAATCTCACCAAGCTCGTGCGCGGCGGCGGCTCCATCGTCCTGGAAGTCAAGGCGGCGGGCGCGGACGTCGTCTCCAAAATCAAGGCGTTGCCGGACATCGAGGACGTCGAAATCCTCCTCCCCGGCGAAGGCGAATGGACCCACGCCAAGATTTTCGCGAAACCGGGCATCGATGTCCGCGAGAATGTTTACGGCGTCGTGCGCCAGGCCAACTGGCCGCTGCGCGAACTCTCCCGCGTGAAGGCCACGCTGGAAGAGGCCTTCGTCGAGCTAACACAGGATTAGACTGAGGCAGGATTAACCCGCAGTTCCTCTTAACATCGGAAAATAAATCTATGGCTTTTTGGACCCTTTATAAACGCGAACTCAACGGCTATTTCCAATCCGCGGTCGCCTACGTCGTCCTCTTCGGCAGCGCGATCGCCCAGGGCATTCAATTCGGATTCATCGTCACCGCCGTCACCTCGGAAAATTACAAGGACCAAAGCATCCTCCAGATTTTCTTCACCTGGCCGCTCTTCTGGCTCCTCCTGCTGGTGCAGGTGCCGTTGATTACGATGCGCGTTTTCTCGGAGGAATTTAAGCTCGGCACCATCGAAATGCTGCTGACCGCACCGGTGCGGGAATGGGACGTCGTCCTGGCCAAATTTTTCGGCGCGCTCAGCTTTTTCCTCATCCTCTGGCTTCCCATCGCCCTCGATCTGACGGCGCTCCAGCTCTTTTCCAATCCGGCGCCGCCCGTCTACTGGAGCCAGATCGGCCTGACCGCGCTGACCATCACGCTCCTGGGCGGCTTTTATGTTTCGCTGGGCGTTTTCACCTCTGTGCTCACGAAGAACCAGATCATCGCCGCCGTCCTCTGCTTTGCGCTCGTGTTCGCCGCCTTTGGCGTCTCCCTCCTGCGCTGGATTCAGCATGTCGACGCCAACCTGCTCGCCTGGGTTTCCTACGTCTCGACCCCGGAACATCTGCAAAACGCCGTCCTGGGCATCTTCGACACCCGCCCCATCGTCTTTTACGTCACCGTGACCGCCTTCATCCTGATGCTCACCAAGAGCATTCTCGAAGGCCGCCGCCTCCAGGGCTAAATCAACGGTTAATCTTGCCATGAAATCCGATACACCTTCCGCCCGTTCCTCCCGTCGTTCCGCCGGCCTGCATAGCATCATCAATCTGGTGCTGGCCGCGGTCATTCTGATCATGGTCAATTATGTGGGCTTCAAACATTACACCCACAAGGACCTCTCCCAGTCGCAGTATTACACGCTCTCGGAAAAGACCATCGAAGTCCTCAAAAAACTCGATTCCCCGATCACGATCTACACCTTCCTCAATGAGCAAAGCGGAGTCCAGGCGGAGGAAATCACCAACCTGCTCAAGGAATACCAACAGGCCGGCGGCAAGAACATCATCGTGGAAAAAATCGATACCGCCTTCGACCCCGCCCGCGCCAACGAACTCTATAAAAAGCTTCACTTCGACGCCAACGATCACCTCGTCATCTTTGAGTACAAGGATCGCTCGCCCCGGTTCGTCAAACAGGACGACCTGTTCGAGATCAACCCCATGACCGGTCAGGTCGGCGCCTTCAAGGGCGAGCAGCAATTGACCGCCGCCATCATCGGCCTCGTTGAGGGCAAGCCCTCCAAGATTTACTTCACCGTCGGCCACGGCGAACACGCCATCCAGGACACGACCTCTCCGCAGGGCTATGGAACCGTGGCGACCCTGCTGAAAAACGAAAACGTGGAGGCCCAGAACCTAAACCTGGCCTCCAAAGGCGAGGTGCCCGCCGATGCCGACGCCGTGGTCATCGCGGGCCCCGCCATTTCGTTTTCCGCCGTCGACGCGGAGGCCCTGGACAAGTATCTCGCGGCCAATGGCAAATTGCTCGTCCTGCTCGACCCCTATGTCACGCTCGGTCTTGACGAACTGCTTAAAAAATACGGCCTGAAATATGAAGACGACCTCGTCCTCGAGCGCGGAATGACGGCCATGGGCGTGCAAATGACCGCGCCCCAGGCCATGATTTACCAGGGCGGCTTCGCCCCGCACCCCATCACCACGAAGTTTGCCCAGGCCAATCTTCAACTCGTGATTTTCGACGCCCGCTCGATCACGCTTCCGACCAGCGCGCCGGGACAACCTCCGCTGAAGATGCAATTCCTGCTCCAGACCGATGCGAATTCATGGGGCTGGATCAGCAAGAACGGCATCCCGCCCGCCGACCCGAAGCAACTCACCTTCAACAAGGTCACCGACATCCCCGGCCCCGTGACCCTTGCGGCCGAATACGACGGCGGCACGACGACCGACCCGGTGACCAAGGCCACCCTCTTCGCCACGCGCATCGTCGCCGTCGGGGCGTCCAAATTCCTGGAGAACGACGCCGCCGATTCGGTGGGCGCGAATTTCTTCACCAACTGCCTCGACTGGCTCGTGAAAAAGGACGCCGTCCTCGACATCAGCCCGAAAAAGCCCCAGGAGTACGGCGTCTCCCTCAACCCCATTTCCTACCGCACCGTGGTCTGGTGCGCCGCCTTCTTCATTCCAGGCGCGGCCCTCGTGCTGGGCATCTTCACCTGGTTCTCCCGCCGCAAATAACACCGTCGTTCCGTTATGCTTCGAAACAGTTCCACCTACATTTATTTCGCCGTCGCCGTCGGGCTGTTTTGCTACCTCACGTTCATCGATAAAAAAATTCCCGGCACCAAGGCGCGCGAGCAGGCCGAGACCCAGTTGTTTCAACTAAACCCCGACGACGTCATGGGCCTGGAAATCACCAACCTTCACGGGCTTTTCATCTTCCAAAAGATCAACAACCATTGGGAGATCAAGAAGCCGGTCAACACCCCCGCCGACGCCACCGCCGTCGACAGCGTCATCAACCAGATCGCCTTCGCCCAGCCCCTGGGCCTCCTTTCCCCGGACAAGTTCAACGAGAATAATCTGAAGGATTGGGGCCTCTCGCCCGCCGCTGAGCGGGTGGTCATCCACACCAAGGACAAGCAATATATCCTGCTCGTCGGCCGCAAAGTGGCGATCAATGACAGCGTTTACGCCCGCGCTTCCGAGAAAAAAAAGCGAACCCGTCCGGATCATCCCCAACTCGGTCAAGGACATCCTGCAAAAAGACCTCTCCAATTTTCGCAGCCGCAGCGTCTTCGACTTCGACCTCGACAAGGTGACCAAAGTCGCCACGCGCATCGCCGACACCTCCGCCACTCCCGGTCAGCGGTGCGAAGCCGATCTCAAGGACGGCAAGTGGACCCTCCAACTGCCCCTCGTCGCGCGGGCTTCCGACGCCGACGTGCAGGCGCTCCTGAACAAAATCCTCGCCGTGCGCGCGGTCGACTTCGTCATCGACGACGCCGGCAATCTCAGTCCGTATGGACTCACCTCGCCCGGCGCGACTCTTTCCGTCACGCTCAAGGGGGACAAGGACAAGCCGGACGAGGACATGGTGCTCGAGATCGGCGGCCCCGTCCCGAACAAGCCCGACCAGCTTTACGCCCAGCGGCTCAAGTCCAATTCAATCTTCACCCTCACCCAGAGCAGCGTCGATGACCTCCTCAAAGCCGTGCCCAACGTGCGCGACCGGCATGTCCTGCCTTTCGACCCCAACAAAGCCATCGGGGTGACTTGGTCCTTCGGGACCAAAAAGGGCCAGGTGCGCGCCGACCACGCGCTCTGGAACACCGTGGGCGGCGCTGAAGGCTCCGCCGATGCGGGCAAAGCCACCGACCTCCTCGCCAAACTCAGCCTGCTTGAGACCACGCCCGTCCTCAAGGATTCCGCCACCGACTTGAAACCCTTCGGCCTCGACAAGCCCCAGGGCAAAATCACCCTCCAATCGCCCGAATTCAAACCCGGCGCCCTCACCCTCCTGATCGGCAAAGCGGAAAACAAGCTCCTCTACGTGTGTAATTCCGCCGAACCCTTCATCTACACCGTGCCCGACAACGCGTTCGATTTCCTGCCCGCGGACAATCTCGCGTTGCGCGATGGCCGGGCCCTCAATCTCAAACGCGACCAGGTCAAAAGCATGACGATCACCGCCGGTTCCGAACCGTCCGTCACCCTCACCCGCAGTTCGGGAGGCACTTGGACCGCCGCCAACGTCAAGGACCGCATGGTTGATTCGCTCAAAGCCGACACGCAAGCCAGCCTCTTCTGCCAATTGCAGGCCAAGACCTGGCTCGGCCCGGCGCTCCCCGCCTACGGCCTGGGGAAACCGGTCCTGACCATCGCCGTCCAGACCGACCAACCGGCGCCCACCATCCTCCATATCGGCGCCGCCCTGCCCGACGGCACCCATGCCGCGCAGATCGAGGGCGATCCCACCGTCTTTGCCCTGGCCGACGGCGATTACGCCATC
>Ga0207014_1003_pt1 | contig 53681 bp, 49 predicted proteins | sample Alteio_BWMinCont_56_FD_153495 | JGI IMG/M metagenome (GOLD analysis project Ga0207014, IMG submission 153495) | Enriched cells from forest soil in Barre Woods Harvard Forest LTER site, Petersham, Massachusetts, United States -... | ecosystem: Environmental > Terrestrial > Soil > Temperate forest >...
TAGTAATTTTGTCAATCGAGATATCGAATAAATATGAAGCCGTTTTGGTATGTACATCTTCATTTTTTAAAAAAGCATTAATTAAGTTTTCTTCCTGCGAAAAATACCCTAGAATTCTTAATTCAATTTGGGAATAATCCGCAGATAAAAAAATATAATTTTCATCAGGTTTAAATGCAGATCTAATTCCATAGCCATCAACGGGAATATTTTGTAAATTCGGCTCAAAACTAGATAATCTCCCAGTTGAAGTAGAAACCTGACTAAAAGTTGTATGGATTTTTCCCGTTTTGGAATTTATGTATTCGGGCAATGCATCTACATAAGTACTTTTTAATTTAAATAGTTCACGATATTTTAAAATTAATTTTGGAATTTCATGTAATGCAGCTAATTCTTCCAAAACTTTTTGATCAGTTGAAAAACTTGTGCCTTTTGCGCTCTTTTTTTGCCTTGGCAAATTTAATTTATTAAACAATAAATCTTCCACTTGTTTTGGAGAATTGAGATTAATAGGGACAATGAAATTCAAAAATGATTGAATTTCATTGTCAATTCTTTTTATTTCTTCATTTATTTTAATACTGATTTGTTTTAAAACTTCAATGTCAATTTTTATGCCATCTAATTCCATCTGATATAAAATCTCAGAAAGAGGAAATTCAATTTCTTCATAAACTTTTTTTAAATTCATTTCATTAAGTTTATCTTTTAGAATCTGCGTTAAAATAAAAGTTTGGTGCGCATCTGCAGCTGCATAATTTGTGGCGTCTTGTAAATCTACATAAGAAAAATCTTTTAATTTTTTATCTTTAACAACATCTTCAAAAGTCAGCATTTTTTCATTCAGGAAAAAATTAGAAAGATATTTTAATCCTATTCTTTGGTCATCTTCCATAATTACATTTGCAGCAATCATAGTATCAAATGCAATTCCTTTTAAATTAATTCCTAAACTATATAAAACTAATTGATCAAATTTTGCATTGTGCAAATATTTTTTATATTCATTGCTTTCAAAAATGGGTTTTAATTTATTAATTATTTGCTCTTTAGAAATTTGTTCAAAATTTTTATGCCCAAACGGAATATAATATGCTATTCCTTTTTCCGCAGAGATTGAAATTCCTATACAAGAATCTTTTAGCGGATCTAAACCATTTGTTTCAGTATCAATTGCAAAATTTTTTTTAGCTTTTAAATAATTAATTAAATCATCCAATTCATTTTGCAAAGTTACTGATTTAAAAGCATAACCTTTTTCTTGGGCAAAAAATGGCCTTAAATCATTTTTTTGCTCATGAACTGATTCTATATTTTTTAAAAGTGAATTAAATTCCAAGTCCTGAAATAATGGCTTTGCTTTAATCCAATTATTTGGATCAAAGATCATCGTATCAGTTGTAATATCTGTTTTAAAATATTTGAGTAAAAAAAGAAAATAACTTATAAAGGCATTATCTTTATTTTCCTGCAGAGCTATTCTAATTCTTTCTTTATGAACTTTATCTAAGTTTCTGTAAAGATCTTCAATGTTTTCAAATTTTTTTACCAGTTCTGTTGCTCCAACTTTTCCTATTCCCTTTACGCCCGGAATATTATCTGAAGTGTCACCCAACAGTGCAAAATAAAATGGTAATTTATTAATTGCAAAACCCATTTTTTCTTCGTAGGCAGATGTATCAGTTATAACATCTTTAAATGGATCATAAATAAATACGTTATTATCAAGAAGCTGATAAAGGTCTTTATCAGATGCAATCACAACCATTGAATACCTATCTTTGTAATCCTGTACAAGTGAATTAATAATGTCATCAGCTTCCGCATTTGGAACTTCAATTTGTGGCAAACCTATCATGCTTGCAAATTCAATAATTATTTTTCTTTGTTCAAAGAGATCACTTGGTGGCGCTTGCCGACCAGCTTTATAACCTGAATAAATTTCACGACGTTCTTTTGAGGATGAAACAGAATCCCAAACTAAAATAATTCTATGAGGATCGAAAGTATCAATTAATTTCTTTATCATCCTGCAAAAAACATAAACTGCCTGAACAGGAATGCCTTTTGATGAATATAGAGGTTTCATGCTGTAATATGCACGGTATAAAAAAGTCGAACCGTCAATTAAATATATTGTTTTTTGTGGATCAAAATTTTTTTTCATATTTATTTTTATTTTAAAATAATTATACCTATTTTTTTACAATTTGTATATTAAATTTGTGCATTTTTATATTTATCTGTTGTACTAAAACTAAAATAGTTCGTAAACTATTTATTATGTTTATTCAAGTGCGACTTCTAAGAGGTTATTCGGAACCACTTCTTTATAAAATCCCCGAACACTGGAAAAATGAATATCTTATAGGATCTATTGTAAAAGTGCCTATAAGAAATAAAATTGATTTTGCAATTATTGAAAAAATACAGACTGATGCACAAGGCGTATCTTTTAAAATTAAAGAAGCCATTTCAATAGAAAATTTTCCTGAAGATAAGAACTATAATGAATTTATTAATGAACTTTCAAATTATTATCAAATAGATTCTTTATATTTTATTAAAAGAATTAAACAGTTTTTTAAAGAAAATAAACCCAATAAAAATAAAATTTTACAAAACATTTCAAACAATAATCACAAAAATATAACCTTAACAGAAGAACAACAAAACATTACTAATTTTCTCACAGATAAAATAACAAAAAATAGTTATTGTCCCACATTATTACATGGCGTTACGGGTTCAGGCAAAACGGAAATTTATAAAAAATTAATTGAACATACGATATTAGAAAATAAATCAATTTTACTTTTATTGCCTGAAGTAACTTTAGCTCAACAATTTGAAAAGATATTTTTAGAATCCTTAAAAGAAATAAAAATTTGTAGCTTTCATTCGGGTGTCAATCAAGCTGAAAAAAAAAACTTGTGGAATTTTTTAATTAAAAAAAATCCAATTTTGTTAATCGGAGTTCATTTACCCATATTATTGCCAATTTCAAATTTAGGTCTGATTATTGTTGATGAAGAGCATGACACAGGTTATCAAGAAAAAAAACATCCAAAAATTAACAGCAAAGAAGCGGCTATTTTAAAAGCGAAAATAAATAAAATACCAATTTTATTAGGTTCTGCTACACCATCAATCAATTCATTATTTAATGTTAAAAATAAATACTGGAATTTTTTTCAATTAAAAAATCGTTTTCAAGGGGCTTTTCCAAAAATTGAAATTATTGAATTGAATGATAAAAAACAGCGTAAAAATTTTTGGATCAGCAATAAATTAGAATTAGCCATTAAAGAAAAATTAGAAAAAAATGAACAATCAATTATTTTTATTAATAGACGCGGTTTTAGTTTCTTTGTTCAATGTAAAAATTGTAATTTTATTTTTAAATGTCTGAATTGCTCGGTAAGTTTAACATTACACAAAGATAACTGGCTCTATTGTCATTATTGTAATTTAAGAATGCAAATGCCAAAAATTTGTAAAATTTGCAAAGAAGATCAATTTTTAAAGAAAGGAATTGGAACTGAACAAACTGTTTCTATTCTTCAAAGTTTATTTCCTCAAGCTAAAATAGAGCGTGCAGATATGGATGTCTCTGTTAAAAAAAAGAAATGGCAACAAATAATAAAAGATTTTAAAGAAAATAAAATTGATATTCTTGTAGGAACTCAAACAATAACTAAGGGCTACCATTTTCCAAATGTCACACTTGTCGGAATTCTATGGGGTGATTTAAATTTAAATTTTCCAATTTACAATGCTAGCGAAATTGCATTGCAGCAATTAATTCAAGTTGCCGGAAGAGCCGGAAGGCAAAATATAGATAGTAATGTTATTGTCCAAACAATGAATTATCATGAAATATTCAATTTTTTAAATGAAACAGATTATTTAAAATTTTATAAGAGTGAAATAGAAAAAAGAAGAGAAATTTTTTATCCTCCCATTTCGCGATTAGTAGAAATTGAGTTTAAACATTCAAATGAAACCATTATCGATACAGAATCGAATGAATTTGCGATTGAGCTTCAAAAACAAAATTTTGTAGATTTGCAAATCTTAGGACCTTCAAAACCCATTGTTGAAAAAGTAAAAAATATATTTATCAGAAAAATTTTTATCAAGAGTAAAAATATTAATGATATAGTAAAGATATTTAATAAAATTGAAAAAAAACATTATAAAAGTAAGATAAACTTTGTTCCAAATCCAGTTAATTAAATATATGAAAAAAATATTTTTTACAGGAATTATACTTTTTAATTTAAATTTATTTGGTTATAAGCAAGTTACAATTTTTTTTGACTCTGAAAATATACAAATTTCTTTTAAAATCAATCCACTATTAAAATCATGGGGCCAAATGGGACCAAGGCTAAAGATAATACGCAATGGGAAAAATATCTTTTTTGCAGATTTTATATTTTCAAAGGATTATGATGCAAAAATGGTTGGTTTCTTTGCTTACATTCTAAAAACAAAAAAAATTAAATTTTCATTTATTGCAGCCTCTACGGATTTGATTATACCATGGGAAAACCAATAAAAATAAAACAATTAATTTTTTTTCTTTCAATTAAATCGCAATTACTGAAAGGTGAATTGTATTTAATAAAGTGAAATATTTATTTTTTAGAGTTTATTCCTAGGGAACCGATTCTGAATCAAGAAATTGTAGATATACTAAACAAATTTCATGTAATGGTTTTCATCGATTAGATTTTTTTATAATGCCCAAATTTTTTATTTTGTAAATTCTCAAATTGATTGAATTAATAAATATTCATTATTATTGTAATTCCATTTTAATATTCCTTGAATCTTGATCGGTATATTTAATTCAGCCTTACCTTTCTCGTTCATTCTGATTTTGAATAAATCTTTAAAACCCAATAATTGAAAAAAGAAATCAGAATTAATTTTCATTATTTTACCTGAAAATATCCCCTTAACAGATTCAACAAAAAAGTTATTTTTTTGAATGATATTAATTATTTGGTTTAAATCAGCATTTTCCACATTATTTTTTAAAATTATTTTTAAAAGAAATTTTTCATCCTGCAATTTATGAAAATCACTTTGTTCTATATTCTCAATTAAATCTACTTCACTAATAATTTTTTTTTTGCATGTTTCGCATTCAATACCAGTGATAACAAATTCAAAAACATTATTGATTATTTTTCTCGTTTTATTTTGTTTATAACAACCAGAAAATAATAATAAAAAAGAAGTTAGAAAGAAAATTTTTTTTTGAAAAATAAGCATAGAATAAATTGGCTTTGAATAATTATTAAATTTTATCATCTGGAAACAATTTTTGAAAGAAAATAAAAAGCTTTTTTTAGAATTTTTTTTCTTTATAAAACTTTCTTGACATAAAAAAAACTACTTGCTAACATCAAGCCGTATCTTAAATTTTGAACGTCCCTAAACGAACAATACTTTGTATTGTTCACCCCCCTATCCCTTCAGCTTGTTCTAAGTTGGAGGGATTATTTTTTTTTAACAATTTTCAACTATGGTTGGAGTAATAAAAATGTATTGCTCAAATTCTTTTTTAAATTCAATTGATGATGTAAATAATTTTCCAACCAAAGGTAATTGATTTAAAAATGGCACTTTATTAACGCCTTTTCGTTCATCACAGGTTGATAAACCGCCAATTATGCAGGTTTGTCCATTTTTTAAATTAACTTTATTATGTACTTTTATTATATCTATTATTGGCGGATCTTGCATAATCCCTTTATCATTTGTCCTGGTTGTTCCACCAATTACTTCGGATTCTTCTATGAAAATTTCAAGTCTGATATTTTTTTTATCCGGACTAACTGTCGGGTGAACTTCCAAGGCAATTCCTACGTCTTTATAATTTATTGAAGTAACATTCTGCACAGCAACCGCAATAATATCACTTGTCGTAGCTTGAATTGGAATTGTTGAACCAATTAAAATTTTTGCAACTTCATTGTCGCTTGTTATAATTGAAGGTCGTGAAATAATTTTTACTTTGGATTCGCTTTCTGCAGCATTTAATAATAAATTTAACCTTCTTAGATTTAAATCTGGCCCGCCAAAAACCAATGGTAAAGTTAAAACAGTATTACTTATTTGAAATGGATCAGGAACATTTGGAGATCTAAATACTCTGGTAAATAAATTTATTGCAAAATTTTCAGGATTCACAAATAAATTACCATCTTTATGGCTAATTGGTTCGGTTGGTGTCGGAAAATCATCCAATCTTCCTCCTAATCCTACAAAACCAAATGGAGTCTTTTTTAATTGTATTGTACTTAACCTGTTATAAATACCCGACCAGTTTATCCCAAAATCAAAATTATAATTTTTTTGACAGAAAACAATAATTGCATCAATTCTTATCTGAGTTATAGATTTATCAATTTCTTTTAAAAAATTTTTAAATTCTTCGATATGAGCGACATCAGCCCGACAAAATATTTTTTTCCGGTCAATATCTATATAAATATTTGACAAGGATTTTTTTTCCGCAACAATATTGTTCCACGTTTTTTCTATTAAATCTTTTAGCTTATCATTTATGATAATATGATTAATTTGAAAAACATTCGAAACAAAATTCGGCTTTAATTTATTATTTGATTTAACAAATTCTTCGGCTTTATTGCGCAACAAGATTCTCCAGAAATTCATATCTTTGACTAATGCAAGTGGAGGTTCATTTCTGGATAAAATAAAATTCAAAATATATCCCGGTGTTACATCTTTAAAATTTAATTTTCCTACATTCCCTTTTACATCCTGATCAATGATAAAATCAAGATCAGCAATTTTACCTATTAATTCAATTATGTCTTGGATTTTTGATGCTCCGGATTGAATAGATATTTTTTTTGTGTTTAATTTCGGATCTCTAAAAATTTGCGATAAATATGGTGAGGCTTCGGAAATAATTTCTTCACTTACATTTTCATAAGCTTTAATTTCCGAAATTTCTTTGATATCAGTTTTTATTTCTTCTTCTTTTTTTTCTTGAGATGATTTTATCTTTATTGGAAACTGAGTCGAATTTTTATTTGATAAAACATCAGTTTTGACACTAAAATCACTCAATTTTATGTCATTTGTGTAAACATAAAAAATAAACAAATGAACAAAAAATAATTTTTTCACCCTAAATCTCTCCCCTTAAAAGAAATTTATAAATTATAAGTAATTTTTTTTTGCTCCATAGTTTCTAAATTTTCTATTTTTATGTACTTATCCGTTACATTTATTTCAATTAATTTCCAGTTTTTAAAAGACTCATTCATTTTTACTGCATATGTTTCATCATTTATATTAATGGAAACAATTGTTTCATTTGGGCAGCTTATCACACCCTTAAGAACAATTTCATCAGTTTTAATTTTGCGAGCAATATTAAATGGATTTCTGATATAATTTAATTCACAAAAAATTAATTTGGCCTGCATAATAATCATGAAACAAAATAATTTTCTGAACATTTTGTCTCCAGATTTCTGTTATAAAATTTGTATAAACATTCTATTAACAATTCATCTTCATTAATTCTGGTTACATTAAATTTTTTACAAAAACTTAATTTTTTTAATAAAGAAATTTGTTTTAAAAATTCAAGTAATTGATAAAAACTTCCTCTTAAATTAAATGACACTAAATCTTTTTTATAAAATGGTTTATTTGTAATTTCTTTATTTTTACAAAAAGCAAGCAATATTTTTGCATTACTTGCGCTCTTTATAATCATATCTAAATTGTCTTGTTTATTATCCTTATCAATTATTTCACTTATTTGTTTGCTCAAAAAATCAATCGTTAATTCAAATTCTTGTATTTCACTTTTAATTCTTTCAAGATTATTTTTTTTCTCCTGCAAAAGAAAAATCTCATTTTTTATGTTCAATTCAATCGAGTCAAATTTTGTATAAAAATTTATAAACCAATAGGTACCAATTATTAGAATAATAAAAAAAGTGAATAAATATCTTAAAAAAGGATTTGAGTTGTAAAATGATGAATAAAATGAAAATTTTTTGCGAAATGAAAAACTCAACTACTCTCCTTTTTTAAATTATTTAAAAATCACATTTAGTCCATTGTAATGGATCTACCTGAACTCCTTTTTCTCCGTCAAAAATTCTCATTTCCCAATGTAAATGTCTTCCCGTTGTATATCCAGTTGCTCCCATTGGTCCTACTGGGTTTCCTCGTTTTATTTTGTCGCCAATATTTATATTAGCAAATTTATCCAAATGAAATAATAGAGTAAAGATTCCCAAACCATGATCTATAACAACTGTATTTCCGCTTCGTGCAAATCTGTCTTTAATTACAACAATTCCATCTTGAGGAGCCCAAACTACAGAATTTCCGATAATGTCCACCGCTTTATGCATATAGAAACCTTTTTCCTGAGTTATTCGCTTCATTCCAAAATCGCATGTAACTTTTGTCATTTCCATCGGAATGTAAAATTCACCCTGCCATAATTTTTGCTTTGGAGATTTTCTATATAGACTTTCCATTTGAACTTCTAATTCGTCCTGTTTTACTCCTGCATCTGCTTCTGCTTTCACTTTTTCTGCATTAACATTTAATACGTGTTTTTTAAAGGGATATGGAATTATTTGAAATTTGCCTGCCAGTTTTACAGTATTTCCAGTCTTATCAATAACTTCAATAGTAAATGGATATTCAAGAGGTGATTCTTCACAATCAACCGGAACAAAACATTCAAAAATTGAAGAAGATTTTGATTCCTGATAACAATCATATGACTTTGAAAGTAATTTTATTTTAGCTTCCTTAATTTCTTTGTTTACCTGAAATTGTATATGCAATGTTCTTCCCTGAAATACTTTATAGTCCGCAGCTGGTCTTACAAATGCAGCTTGCAAAGGAGTATTATCAACATAAAAAGCAATTTGTTGTTGAGTTTTATTTTTGCTTATTGAACCATCAACTGCTTCAACTTTTAACACATGTTTTCCATTTGGAAGTGATTTTGTTGGTAAAGGTAAAGGATGTTCAAATTCTTTTCTGTTAATTTTAAATTTATTAACTATTAATTTATTATCTAACCAAATAGATATGTCTGAAACTTTGTAGGAATCACTACCTTTTATTATGCACTGACAATCACCCTCATAATATCCATTTTCTTCAAGTCCATAGACTGCTAATTCAGGAACACTCAAATCAAACAGGTAACTATAAGCAGTCCAACCTATCCAAAAACAAAGCAAAAATAAGATTGGCACAATAATTGTTTTAGGTCTTATGATCATTATTTTCTCCGTAAAATTCTATTTTATTTGTTCCGTTATAGATTCAAAAAGGTCAAAAATTAACGTAATTTTGACTTTAAATATTTGTTAAACCTGCATTAAAATATAGATTTTTTTCATAGATCCGTAAATCAAAAAGTTCAGATTCATACAAAATCAGATTTGATTAATTTTTTAATTTCAATTAGAATTTTAATATGGATAAAGAAAAAATAAAAACATTGCCAAAATTGCCCGGGATTTATCTGTTTAAAGATAAAGAAAATAATATAATTTATATCGGTAAAGCCAAATCTTTGCGCGACCGTGTAAGTAGTTATTTTCTTGATAACGATAAAGATTGGAAAGTAAAATTACTTCTTGAAGAAATTGATGATCTTGAATATATAGTTACAAAATCAGAAGATGAGGCATCACTTCTTGAAGCTCAAATAATTCAGGAAAAAAAACCAAAATTTAATGTACTTTTAAAGGATGGTCAACCTTTTATTTATTTTCTTTTTACAGAATTTGATATTAAGAGAGATAAAATCCCAGAATTAAAAATTGTTAGAAACAAAAAAGAAAAAGGAACATATTTTGGTCCATTTATTAGAAAACAGGAAGCAAGAAAAGTTCATGAATTTTTAGTGCGCAACTTTCAATTAATAATTTGTGGCAAAAAAATGCAAAATGGATGCATGGATTATCACTTAAATTTATGTTGCGGTAGTTGCAAAGATGATTTTAATTTACAAGACTACATTTTCAGATTAAATCTAGTAAAAGAACTTTTGAAAGGAAATTACAACAAATTAACTCAAATAATTAAAGATGAAATTCTAAAATGTAATTTAACTCTTCAATTTGAAAGATCAAAAAAATTACATGATTATCTTTACAGCATGACAAAAGTTATAGAAGTAATGAAAACGCATTTTACTGAAAATAAATTTATAAAAGAAGTTGCATATGTTTCATCTGAAATGTCTAAACAAAAAATTCCTGCAACTTATATTGGTAAACAATTAAAAGAATTTTTAAAAATTGAAAAAGAACCAATTACAATTGATTGTTTTGATATTTCACATTTTCAAAGCAGATTTATTGTCGGTTCTTGCATCAGATTTACAAATGGAATTCCTGAAAAAAATAAATTCAGAAGATTTAAAATTAAAAGTTTAGAAACTCAAAATGATTACGCTGCTTTACAAGAAATTGTCCAAAGAAGATATAAAAATACTAATGAACTTCCTGATTTAATTTTAATTGATGGAGGAAAAGGGCAATTAAACTCGGTAAAAACATTGTTCCTAAACATTCCATTTATAAGTATTGCAAAAAAAGAAGAGATTCTTTTTAGCAATGAATTTAAAGATGGAATTCCTTTGGATATTAAAACTGAAGAAGGCAAATTATTGATCGCTCTTCGCGACTATGCCCATCATTTTGCTATAAGTTATCATAGACAAAGACAGCTTAAAAACGTCGTAATTTAAGCCATTTTTACTAATTCTATCTGAATAAATTTCAACAAAATCTTAATAAAACCATTGTTTTTCATATTTTGACTATGTTACTATTATAAAAAATAGGAGCAATATGAAGAAATTAATTTTAATTTTAGCAATTTTATCGATTTATTCAGGTATTAAACCTGTTTCGTCTTTAAAAATTCGAAATGAAACAGGTTTTGATGCAAGAGGTTTATATTTTACTAGAGGTTCAAATAACAACGATTTTTCGGTTGCGAATGGCGAAACGATAGAAATAAATACAAATGGACCGGATATTATTAGCGTTGGTATGTATTCAGTTATTTCAGGTCATCAACCTTGCGGAATATACAGAGGCCAACAAACTTATAATCCTGACAAAAATTTTTATACTGCAAGACTAACAAAAAATATGAGAGAACCAAATAGATGTTTCGATTGGTATGTAGTTTTAAGATAAGTGGAGAAAAATATGAAGAAATTAATATTAGTTTTAGCAATTTTATCAATAAGTTTAAATATTGATGCTCAAAATCCGGAAAAAATTAAATTCATTAATAATACATCAATAACATTTAATGGTCAGTGGTGGCATAGTAAAGATATACTATTTTTCACCATAAATCCAGGGGAACAAACAATAAATGTTCCCCCAGGATTTTATGGATTTTTAATAGCAGGCGATTATCAACATCCAGAACTCGGTAAATGTTATATTAACGGTTCATCAAGTTTTTTCAATCCAAACAATAATAATCCTTTAGTAATGACGTATACTATTAATCTTTTAGACTGTGTACCTGTTACTAATTTGGCTGATTATCCATGTGCATGTAGAATAAGCATTCGATAATTATGTAAAAATGGAGAAAATATGAAAAAATTAATTTTGGTTTTAGGAATTTTATCAATAAGTTTAAAAATTAGTGCTCAAACAGAAGGTCGTAAAGTCAGAATTAAAAACAATACAAGAGCCTTTATCGAATTACATTTTAGTCCATCTTTTGGTAGGCCTATTGAATTATCAAGAAGGATTCCTGTGGGTCTTGAATCTGAAATTAATTTAAAAGAAAATACAAATTATTGGGTACAAACTCGAATTGACGCTGCGCCTCAAGGACCAAATCTGAGTCCAGAAAAACCTGAAATTACCAGTGACACATGTAATTATAATATAGGTACATATGGAGGAACTGAACTTCCAATTAATCATGAAAGATTCGTTTTAAATGCTTTTGAATGCTTTGGCGTGGGTTCTACTGGTTATTGTAATTGCCCGATGACTCTAGAAAGATCGTAATTAAAAATGGAGAGAATTTATGAAGAAGTTATTATTAGTTTTAGCAATTTTGTCGATAAGTTCAAAAATGTTCTCAAGAACAGTTAATGTCTTTAATCCATTTAATGGAAGAATTCAACTTGTTGTTGATGGCAGAAATTATAATTTAATTCCTGCAAAACAAACTTCAAATATAAATATCGGGTCTTACGCACAAATATTTATCACAACGGATAATGAAAATTTAAAACCCGATGAAATTCCAGCAAAAACATGTACTTATACATCTGAAGGCCAACGTTTTCAATTTACTGAATCAAATAGATATATTATTAGACTAGATAAATGTATTGAATCAATGGCTCCGGGTGGATGTACTTGTTTTTTTAGACTTGAACCGAGACCATAAATTGGAGAAAATATGAAAAAATTATTTTTAATTTTAACATTTTTATCAGTAAGTTTAGAAACGAATAGTAAGATTATTACGTTCAATAATAATACAAGATTCAAAAATTTGAGTGGTGCATTTTCAACTGACATTTCTGAATTTTATACATATTTTAAAATTAATGGGCCTTCAACATCTATTCAAATTCCTGACAACATTTCAGAACTTGCTATTTTTTATCCTGAACAACCCCCTAAAGAATGTGTTCATACGAATGGTGTTGCGCTGACTTATAATAATGAAGATATTTTAGATATAAATGAAATTAAGGAAGATTGTGATTCATCGCGATGTTTACTTTGTAAATTAACAATCACATAAACTTTTTAAGAAAAGGAGAAAACATGAAGAAAATAATATTTTTTATAATTATATTTACAACAAAACAAATACTTTCTGTTAATTGTTGTAATATACGCAATTCAACAAAAAAATTTTCGATTTCGGTCATGGTAAAACGCGATAAAATTAATATAGATCAAGGCACAGCCAGAACAGTTTGCGCTCCATATGATTCAAATATTGTTCAATTGCTAATTGTTAATGACTCAAATCCAGATTTTGGAAAAATAGTTATTAATAATCCAAAAAAAGATTCTTATGAAATTGGTTGTGATTGGATTGAAAACTTCTGCGCACTCACTTTACTATGAATAGAAAAATAAGAATGGAGAAAATATGAAGAAATTATTTTTAGTTTTAGCAATTTTATCAGTAAGTTTAAAAATCGACTGTCAAGGCAGAAAAATTAAAATAAAAAATAATGCTAAAATTGCACTCAGTTTTGTGTTTACACAACAGAATAATGCTGGATCATATTATCATTATCAAACATTGCCTGTGGGTGAATCTGAAATTAATTTGCGTGAAAATGATAATTATTTCCTATTTACGGATGTAAATAAAATAAATCGAGATACAGATAATTGCTTATATTCTTTTCCTGTAGCTCCGTTTTTACCAGTTAATCAGAATGAATTTGTTATAAATATTTCTGAATGCAAACCGTCTGACATTGAAAAATGTTGGTGTAGATTAATATTTTAGAAGTAATAAAAAAAGGGGATTTATGAAGAAATTAATTTTTTTAATACTTTCAATTTTTATTTCATCAAATTATTTAGTTTCAAAAGCATATCAATATCCTAATTGTCCAGATTATCCCGGTATTTGGACGAGTGGGTTTGGTTGTCACAAGCCTGACTCAACACATTGTGAAAGAATCTGCAAACAACAAGGTGCAGTTGATTCCTGTTTTGGAATTCCAGACTGGGTTGGTCAATGTAATACAATAGCCGATTTACATTGTGCATGTAGATTTAGGTCCTAATAATTAATGGAGCTATTTATGAAGAAATTATTTTTAGTATTGGCAATTTTATCAGTAAGTTTTAAGATTAGTGCAATATATAATAGAATTCAGTTTGATAATTTAACTAAGATGACGGTTAAACTTGAATGGAAAGATTCGTCCGGAAATATTCGCAGTATCGACAGGCATCCTAGTTTTTCAACTTTAGGGACTGGTGAAAAAGAAATTAAAAGCATAAATTTATCGCTGAAGAATTGTCCTCAAGTATCAACAGGGTGGTGGGATCCAAGAAAACAACTAAGATATAACATTAATTTAGTGGACCAAAATTGTGGTCAAAATCCATGTAGTTGCACATTAAGAGTGGATTAATTAAAATGGAGAGAAAAACTCGAATAAGCAAGATAAAATCCAATAAAAATTCTTCAAAATCCCCAATCAATTAGGCTATACTAGTAATTGGAGGGAATCATGAATCCGGAAAATTTTACTAATGCCAGCCAGGAATTACTAAATAAAAGCGTTAATATTGCAATGGAATATAAAAATCCAGCATTATTGCCTTTACATACTTTATTTGCGGGATTAGAAAATGAATTTTGCGCAACTATTTTTCAGGCATTATCAATTCCAATTGATCAACTAGCTTTAATAACTCAAGATGAAATTCAGAGATTACCAAAAGTTCAGGGTGCTCAGATTGCAATGGATTTTTCCATGCAAGAATTTTTAACTAATTTGCAAAAAGAAGCTGATTCTTTAAATGACTCTTATATAAGTCTTGAGCATTTTATAATTGGCTGGGCGTCAACTTATAATTTACCCAATTCGATTAAGCAATTTTTTAACAGATTTAATTTTACAAAAGAAAAAGTTCTCAGCTACATTCAAAATATTAGAAAAGGCAAAACTGTGAAAGAAAAAGGCGCTGAATCAAAATATCAAATTTTAGAAAAATATACGCGCGATTTAACAAAACTTGCTGAACAAGGCAAATTAGACCCGGTAATTGGAAGAGATGAAGAAATAAGACGTGTAATTCAAATTTTGTCACGACGAACAAAAAATAATCCTGTTTTAATTGGTGACCCCGGCGTTGGTAAAACTGCAATTGTAGAAGGGATTGCACAAAGAATTATAAATAAAGATGTTCCTGAAAATTTACAAAAAAGCAAAATTCTGTCATTAGATTTAGGCCTCTTGATTGCTGGAGCAAAGTATCAAGGTGAATTTGAAGATAGATTAAAAGGTGTTTTAAAAGCTATCGAAGAATCAGAAAATCCAATAATTTTATTTATTGATGAACTTCACATGCTTGTCGGTGCTGGAGCAGCTGGCGGTGGAATGGATGCATCTAATTTATTAAAACCTGCACTTGCAAGAGGAGATTTGCATTGCATTGGCGCAACAACGTTAGCAGAATTTAAAAAATATATAGAAAAAGATGCAGCGCTTGAACGTAGATTCCAAAAAGTCTTAGTTGAAGAACCAACAGTTGAAGATACAATTTCAATCTTGCGTGGATTAAAAGAACGTTACGAATTGCATCATGGAATTAGAATTAAAGATCAGGCATTAGTTTTTGCAGCAAAATCTGCTGCACAATATATTCACGACCGATTTTTACCCGATAAAGCAATTGATTTAGTTGATGAAGCAGCTGCAATGGTAAAAATGGCAATAAGTTCAAAACCCGAAGACATTGATAAATTAGAAAGAAAGATCAATCAATTAGAAATTGAAAAAGTTGCATTATCAAAAGAAAAAGAAAATGGAGCAAAAGAAAGATTAAAAGAGCTTGAAAAAGAATTAGCAAATTTAAAAGAGCAATATCAAATTTTAATCAGCAGATGGAAAGCTGAAAAAGCACCCTTAGAAAAAATTAATAAATTAAAAGAACAAATTGAAAATGCAAATTATAAATATCAACAAGCAGTGCGTGAAGGTGATTTTGCAAAAGCTTCTGAAATTAAATATGGTACATCAGTAAAATTAGAAACAGAACTTAAAAAAGAACAAGAAAAATTAAAATCTTTAAAAACAAATATTATTAAAGAAGAAGTTGATGAAAATGATATTGCAATTGTTCTTTCTCGTTGGACAAAAATTCCAGTTGAAAAATTAAAAGAAAGTGAAAAAGAAAAATTATTAAATATGGCCAATATTTTAAAAGAAAGAGTTATTGGTCAGGATGATGCAATAGAACAAATTACTCATGCAATTCAAATTCACAGAGCAGGTTTAACAGCTGCAAATAAACCAATCGGTTCATTTTTATTTTTAGGACCAACAGGTGTTGGAAAAACAGAAGTAGCAAAAACTTTAGCAGATTTTTTATTTAATGATCCACAGGATTTAATTCGAATTGATATGTCCGAGTATATGGAAAAACATGCAGTTGCAAGATTAATTGGGGCGCCACCGGGTTATGTTGGCTACGAAGAAGGTGGACAATTAACTGAAGCCGTAAGACGAAAACCTTATAGCGCTGTTTTATTTGATGAAATTGAAAAAGCTCATCCGGATGTCTTTAATATATTTCTACAAATTCTTGATGAAGGCATGTTAACTGATGGACAAGGAAAACATGTTTCTTTTAAAAATTGCATCATTATAATGACATCAAATATTGGAGCGCAATTAATTTTAGAAGCTGGCAAATTAACTGAAAAAGTAAAAAATGAAATTGAAAAAATACTGCAGAAAACTTTTAAGCCCGAATTTTTAAATAGAATTGATTCGATAATATTTTTTAAAAATTTAACAGAAAAAGACGTTGAAAAAATTGCAGAAATACAAATTAATGAATTAAAAAATAGAATTTTAGAAAAAGGTATAAAAGTTACAATTTCTGATAAGGTTATAGAAAAAGTGGCAAAAGAAGGTTATGTTCCAGAATTTGGAGCAAGACCATTAAAAAGGGTTATCCAAAAAGAAATTTTAACCCCAATTTCTCAATTTATAATCAAAAATCCAGAGATTAAAGATATCAATATTGGCCTGAAAAATGACCAGATCATTATATCATAATTTCCCCTGTTTACATCTGTATTTTCAATAATTTCAGCCTGAAAATAACGACTTGTAATAATTTTATAATTTGTTATTCTTGTATTAAATAACTACTTAAAAATAATGAGATTTTATGTATAAGTTTTTAAAAATTTTTGTTGTATTATTTATCGTTCAAAATTCCATGACAATGGAAAAAAGAATTCAAGTTCTTGAAGCACAACGATCTGCTTCAGCACCAGGACCACAATTGAATGTGGAAGATCGTCTTCAACCTCAAAGAAATATTACAACTCCATTAACTGCAAAAGAAAAAGAACAATTAATATTTCGCACAGCAGCAAAGTATGTTGCTTTAGCTTGCCAAGACAAGGGATTCAATGCTGACGAACCTCTAAAGTTTGGCGATTGGGATTTTAAAAATCATTCTCAGGAACCCGATAAACTCATCTCACAACTTAAAGATATTATCAAATCAGAATATCACAACCAATTAAAATTTCTTAAAAATAATCTTTCAAAAATATTTAATTTGATTTTTAAATATGATGAAAATGGAAATTTAATAAGTGTAATTACTAATGAAGAATTAAACTTATTACAGAAACATACTTTATTATTCAAAAATAAAAAATTTAATAAAACTTATTTTAATATTGCAAAACAATTAAAAGATGACGATTCACATTTTTGCTCTTGTGTAATTTTATAATTAATTTCTTCTTTTGTTATCTCATTTATACCCTCTCAATTATTAAAATCTATTTTAAATATTTCAAATACTTTTAAAATAATAAAAAAATATTATAATTAAATTATTTTTAATAGATTTCAAAAATCTAAATTAAACAACAAGAGGGACGTTCGTGAAAATAAAATTGTTAAGCTTTTCTTTACTGATAATATCAGTTCAAAATAATGTTTTTGGAAGTGAGACTCTTACTATTGATCCAGAGGCAAAAGCTGCTGCTTATGAACAACAACTTTCTTCTCACCGTTCTACTGCATCAACAAATACTGAGACTCCTACCCCTTCATCCGGTCAATCGCAATTACGATCACCAACACCAAAAAAAATTCCGGCGCAAAGAACAAATTCTACACCTCCATCTTCACCCGGTGATGAATTAAATAAAAAACATAGATTACCTAAAAGAAGATTAGCTACTGCACCATCTAAATATCCAAATGGATTTAATCATGACAAATATATAGATCATGGTATTGATAGAAATCGAGATCTTACTGAAATAAATCTAAATGAATGGCAAACAGATTTGGAACAACATATAATTCGTAGAAATGGTCTAGGATTAAATCAATTGCCGGAAAGTTGGGATCCAGGCGAAAAAGACACGAGCGCTATTCACGAAATAGATGCAATAAAATTTATTTATCTTCAACATTGTGGTAATTGGGATTTAGAAATACCAAAAAATATTAATCCAGAAAATCTTCAATTATTGAGAAATCAATTAAAAAATAATTGGATAAGAAATTTAAATTATCTAAAGAACTCAAATAACAATATATTCGAATTAATTTTTAAATATGATGAAAATGGTCAACTTATTGAACAAATCACGACTCAGCAAATACAATCATTATTTATTGCAAGTCTATTGTTCAGTAGCGATGAACAAAGAATTTTTAATAAAGAATATTATAAATTAGCTTGTTTAATGAAACAAGAACAAGACAATAGTTGTCCTTGTGTAATTTTATAATATTATAAAAATTTCAAGCGCTTTCAGATTCTTCTTGAAAGCGCTTGTTTACTACTTTCCAATTAATGTTTTTCATAAATGCGTCAATGTAATCCGGTCTTTGAGTAGCTTGATAATCAACCATATAAGCATGTTCCCAAACATCCATTGCTAAAATTATTTCAAAACCGGCAATATTTCCAACTTCGTGATCTTGCACAAAAACATTTATCAACAATTTTGTTTCAGGATCTAAATATAAAACAACCCAACCAATCCCGCGGGTTTTTCCTGCTTGAATAAAATCATCTTGCCAATTTTTATATGATCCAAAAGAATTTTCTATAGCCTCTATTAACTCTTTACTTGGTTTTTCTTTTGAATTATCTAGATTTTCAAAATAATATTCATGTAAAACCATTCCATTGTATTCAAAACCAAATCTTCGTCGTCTGTCTGAGTAATCTAGTGTATTACCTTTTCCTTCTTGCCTTAATTTAACTAATTCTGAATTTAACTTGTTAACTTGATCAACATAACCTTTGTATAGTTTCCAATGTTGTTCAATTTGCTCTTGTGAAATATCAATTAAATTTTTTGGCTTTAAATATTCTTTAACTTTATAGTCAGGAATATTTAATTTATTTTCTTCCAATTTATTTTTTGATTCATCTACACAATTGATTTTTGTAAAACAATAAAATAAAATTCCAGCAATTAAATATTTTTTCATCATTTTCTCCTTAAATATAATTTTTAAAAATATACAAACAAAAAAAAGAATATATAATTTTAGTATATCTTTTTTTAGGGGACAAAAAATTTATGCAAAATCTTAATAAAAATCTACTTTTTTTATCTTTATTTATTTCCAATGTTTTTAATTTATTCGGCGGAAGTGGTTTTTCAAAACCATCGATTGAAACATATAAAGAACGTCTACAAAATTCTATTAAACCATTATCTTTAAAAATTGAAAAAATTTTACAAGAAAATCACAAGGGCAATAGTTTTTACGTAACAGTGTTAATTAATTATTTTGGAAAAGAAAAAGCAAAAAAATTTTTAAATACAGGAAAAATAAAAACAAAAAGTAATATAAAACAAAAGCATATTGGTGAAGTAATAAATAAAACATATGCAGAATTTCTAACTGGCCAGATTAAAGAGATTGATGAATTTAAATTTATATTTGGACAAGGTGAGGATGTTAATAGTATTATTACAACAATTTTAGAAAACCAGGCAAAACTTTTTCGCAAAAATGAAGCTGCAAACTTAAAAACATTAGAAAATAGCATAATTAAATTAATGTTAGAAAAATTGAATCAGACATTTTATGAAAGTTTTTAATTTTTATTTATTATTTTTTTTAAATTCAATTTTGTTTTGTGCAGAATTTAGACATGTTCCAAAAATTATAAAAGCTGATCATTTAATTTTAAAAAAATGTTCCGATATGGCTGAAGAATTTTATCAACTTTTTGATAAAAATAAATTTATTTTTGATTTTCTTCCATATTTTGACAATGAAGATGTCAAAGAAAAAGATCAAATAATTCAGAAATTTTCAAAAATCTTGTGTAATAATAAAACTTTTATCTTAAATTTTGGTGAGCATGATACTCAAGCAGCTGAATCTATTATTCGCAATTTATTTGAAATTAATTATAAAAATAATCAATTAAGCACAGAAGAATCTCTCAAACTAAATATTTATTTAACTTTAGTAAAACTTGAAACAGCTGATTTTAATTTTTAATTATTTATTCTGCCAATTCTTAGTTTGATCATCGAATCAGTTTTCAAAACTTTTTTAACAGCTTCCTGGACATCTTTTATTGTAATTTTTGCCAGTTCAGCAGATCTGTTGTCAAAAAAATCTTTATCAAAATTGTAGCGTCTTAAAAATAAGAATGCATTTGTTATTTGTTTATTAGTTTCAAAATTATCTACAAGTGAATTTATTAAAGCATTTTTTGCCTGAGTGAATTCTTCCTGAGAAATATTTTCTGAAGCTATATTTATCACATTTTCAATAGCTTTTTCAGCTTCTTTCAATCTATCCATGGAAACAATTGTTTTTATAAAAAATATTCCTGGTTGATCATCAGAACGCGCTAATAGTGATCCACCAATGGTATAAAAAAGTCCTGACTGCTCTCTTAATTGGAATAATCTTGAACTCATTGAACCCAGAACGCCTCCACAAAAAATTTGGTCAAAAAGAAATAATTTATCATAATCAGGATCTTTTCTTTTTATTGAAAGACCTCCAAAGCATAAAACAACCTGATCACGATTTATATAATGATTTACTTCCCCTTTTTTTATTGAGTTAATTGCAGGATAATAAACATCATTTATTTCAGGACCTTCCCATTTTCCAATAGTATTTTCTAATAATTCATTCAAATCAATTTTTGATAAATCACCAACAATTGCTAATCTTGAACCTTTTGGAGAAATATATTTTTTATAAAATTCCAATAAGTCTTTTCTTGTAACAGCAGAAATAGTTTCATTTGTTCCTAAAACTGCTTTTTTATATGGATGTTCACCATAAATTTGTTTTCTAATTAATAAACTTGCAAATTGAGAAGGATTATCCCAATAATCTTTAATGTCAGAAATAATTTGTTCTCTCACTTTTTCAATTGCATCCTGATTAAATGTAGATTCAGAAAGAATTTCAGTTAAAATTTCTAAACCTTTTTTAAAATCAGAACTTAACATACTCATTGAAACATAGCCCGGAGCAGAATCAAGCGACATTCCATTGCTTTCTATTTCATCTGATAATGCAATCGAATCTTTATATTTTTTTGTTCCTTCCAAAAGCATAATGCTTGCAAAGTTACCTAAACCTTCTTTTTCAATAGGGTCGTGATAATGCTTTGTTTTTAATTCAAGAATCAGATCAATTTTTGGCAAATTTTTATTATTGTAAAATAATACTTCTAAGCCATTTTTTAATTTGATTGTTTCATATTTTGGAAAATTAAATTTTTCAGAAGGTTTGATTTTAATGTCATGTACTTTAACTCCTTCTTCAACCTTAATCTCACGAGCTTTTTCATTTAAAATTTTTGCATCATGTTTATCAGTTGATTCCTGCATTGAAAGCCAATATTTTTTATCTTCTTCTTTTAATGGGAGCACTTTCCCAGAATGCATTAAAGAAGATCTAAAATAAGTTTTAAAAATTTCCTGAATTTTATTTTTTAAATTCGAATCATTATCTTTTAAATAATCAAAAATATAATTTTCATTTCCTGTTGCTAAATAAAATTTTCCAATTGTATATGCCTGTTTTTGATTACTTTCAAGCAATGATAAAAAATCTGTTTCAACTTTTTTAATAGCTCTTTTTAATTCTTGTTCTGTGGGACCATTTTTAGCTAAGTCAGAAATTTCTTGTTTAATAATTTCAATAATTTCATCAATTTTATTTGCATCTTTTGGATTAAATTCAATTAAAAAAAGTCCTTGATCAAAAAGATCGTAAGAAAAAGATTGTAAGTCGGTTACTAACTGAAGCTCATCAACCAATTTTTTATATAATCTTGAACTTCTTCCAGCGCCAATTAACCAAGAAATTACGTCTATTGCAAAATCAATTTTTTCTTTTGCTCCGGGAATTGTAAAAGCTACCAAAGCTATTGGTTGTTGAATATCACGATAAAGAGTTACACTTTTTGATGCAAATTCTTTTACAACAGGATACTCATCTTTTTTATAATTTTGGTTAGAAGGTATTGAGCCAAAATGCTTTTGCGCAAGCTCAAAAACCTCATCCGGGTTTACACTGCCAACAACCACCAAAGTTGCATTATTTGGAACATAATGTTTTTTATAAAAGTTAACTAAATTTTCTCTGTTTAAGTTCCATAAATCATGTTTATAGCCGATTATTGGATGCTGATAAGGGTGACCCACAAAAATAGAAGCTATTAAGTCTTCAACCAAAGTTGATGCATAATTATCGTTATACATCTTGAGCTCTTGAATTACGGCTTTTAGCTCAGAATTTAATAATTCTTGCTTAAATGTGCAATTTTGCATGCAATCAGCCATTATTGGCAGAGCTTCTTGCCAGTGATGATTAGGGAAATCAAAAAGATAGCCTGTATAATCATAAGAAGTAAAAGCATTACAATAACCGGAAAGCTTATGGGTGATTAAGTTTATATCAGATTCGGAAAGGTCTTTTGTGCCCTTAAAAATCATATGTTCAATAAAGTGAGCTATTCCTTTTTCATTAGATTTTTCGTCTTTTGAGCCGACATTATACCAAAGCTGAAGTGATACTTTTGGCACATGACTAGTTGGTCTTACTAAAATTGTAAGGCCATTTTTTAAGGTTTTTTTGATTACTCTTTGGGTTTCTAAATTCATACTATCCTACTGATCTGATCTGATAAAAATTGATTATTTATAGGATAATACAAATTGAAAAAATAGGCAAAAAAGGCAATAAAAAAAGCCTGGCAAAACCAGGCTTTAATTTAAAATTAAATTTATAATGAACTTCTAATAGATGATTTTTGGAGTGCAGCAGTTAATTCTTTTAAATAAGCTGAATCACCAATTGAATCAGCAATTAACTTTTCAAATTTAGCATTTCTGATTTCAGCTTCAGCTCTTGCTAATTTAGTTTTTTCTTTATAATATTCCACAAGATCTTTTGATGCGTTATCAAGCATTTTGTAAAACTCTTCCTCTTTGCCTCTTTTTTTATAAATTTCATGTGTCTTATATAAATCAGAAATAAATTTCTCGATATGTTTATCTGAAGCTTCCCTTAAATCCATAGCTTGAATTTTAAAATTAAACAAATTTAACACTGAAAAAAGCATAAGTAATCTTAAAAATTTCATAAATAACCTCCAATAATATAAAAATTAACTATAATAAACAGTATAAACTATTATAATAAACTATTATAAAAAAATTTCAAGTAGTAATTTTTATTTCAATTTAAACCTGATTTTGTTAAAAAAATGTGGCAAAAATACAATAAAAAAGCCTGGCAAAAAACCAGGCTGATTTTATTGTATTATAACGAGCTTTTTATTTTACCAGATAGTTTTGATCTATATTTTTTAACAGCTTCTCTTACAGCTGCATTTTTTTTATTATATAAATCGCACACTTCGAGTTGGGCTATAACAAGATTTTTTAAACCTGAATTATATTCTTTTTCTATTTGCTTAATTTTCGATTTACATTCTTCATCAGCGATATCGATAGCTGCTTCAAATTCCTCAAGTGCTTTTTTTTGGTCAATTTCCTTATTTATTTCAGCGGAAAAATTTAAAGATGGGATCAAAAAAGTTGCTGCAAAAATTAAACCAAATATTCTTCTATTTTTCATAAGTAACCTTCCATTTAAATTTTATAAATTACTTCTTATATGCGTTTGAAAATATTTTGCCGGAATTGGAAATATTTCCATTCTGTCATCACGAATCATTTTTAATATTTTTTCAAATATTTTAATTAGTTCAATAATTTGTTTTTGATCTAACAATAATCCTTCTTCAAATAGCTTAGGATTTGGCCTAACATAATATTTTTTTATAAATTCATTAAATTCATTAACCATTTCGTTAAATTTAATTAATTCTTCCTGAGATAATTTATTTTCAAAAACGTAACCTAATCCAAACCCCAGATCACCTACTGAAGGAACATTTTTCATTTCTGAAAAAAATTTATCAAAAGTTATGAATCCTTTTAAATGTCTATTTAGTATATAAAGTCTGTAATATCGCTCATAATATCCAGCATTCAAATAAACTAGATAATTACCAAATTCACTTTTAATATCTTTTGAAGCATTTTGATATTTTTCAACAAATTGACATATTTCTTTTTCAACTTGTTGATCAACATCAGCTGAATAGCTTAAAACTGGAACCAGAAAATTTGCTGCAAGTATTAAACCAAATATTTTATTTTTCATAAGTAACCTTCCATTAATAAAATGATTATAAACTTGATAATAAATTATTCTAAAAATAAGTCAATTAATAAATAATAGAAATAATATAAAATTACAAATAGAAACTTTAGATTTTACAAGTTTTACATTTTTCCAGAACTTTTTTTGTAGCCAATTCAAGCGCAATTTCACGCGGAATTTTATTTTGTGCATTTGAAAGTTCTAAAACCTTTAATGTATTTTTAGGAATTGTTTTTTCAATTCTTTCATAAACATCTTTTTCAGATCCATTAATATATTCAATATAAGAACTTATTACACCACCTGCATTTGCAACAAAATCTGGCACAATCCAAATTCCTCTTTTGTGTAATAATTTTTCAACTTCTAATGATGCAGGAATATTTGAACCTTCAACAATTAATTTTGCTTTTATGCGATAAATATCTTTTTCTTTAATTCTGTCAGGTATTGCTGCCGTGATTAAAATATCAACATTAGCATCTAAAATTGCTTCGTTTGATAAAATTTTTGCATTTGGATAATTAATTACTGAACCAGTTTGCTCAATTGATTCAATCAATTTTGAATATTGCAAACCTTCATCTTTATGCACCATTCCGGAAAAATCTGAGACATCTGTCAAAATTGCACCGGCCTGAGTTAAATATTTTCCCGCAAAAGAACCTACATTTCCAAAACCTTCAATTGCAACTCTTTTGCCTTTTAAATCCATTGCTAAAAATTCGCAAGCTTGTTTAGTTGCTAAATAAACTCCATATCCGGTTGAACCAATTTCATGCGGAATCCCGCCAATTTCTTTTGGTTTTCCTGTGCACGCTTTCATATCTCCAATTGTTTGCGCAAAAATTTGCATTTCAATCATTGTTGTTGAAATATCAGGACCAGCAACATATGAATCAGGAACAAAATTTTTTATAGCATTTGCAAATTCCTTTATTAATTCATATTTGTGTTCTTTTGTAATTAATCTCGCATCTGTTAAAATTCCAGATTTTGCACCACCAAATGGCAAATCAGCAAGCGCACATTTGTAAGTCATTGCCCGTGCCAAACTAGCAACTTCTGAAAGTGAAACTGTTGGTGTAAATCTTATTCCGCCCTTACCAGGCCCAAGCGCTGTGTTATCTATTACCAAAAATCCTTTAAGGCCAACTTTTGGATTATAAACTTCTAAAACTTTTTCCGGTCCTAAAGAATCAAATTTTATCATTAAATGGTTTCCTTATTTCATAAAATCTAATTTAAATAGATTAAAAAACAATAAAAAACTAATCAATAAAAATATTTGCATAATTTAAAAATTTTTAAAAATAAATTATTATATAATTATTAATGTGAATTAAATTTTTTTTTAAATGCAAAATATTTTTACACAGCTTGGCTTTATTCCGATAAAAATACATTTTTTTCAAAAATTAACTTTTTCTTTGATTTTAGGAATTATTTGCTTTTATCATAATTTTTATTTTTTAATCATTTTGCCTCTTTTATATCTTTGCTTAATTTTTCATTCTCTCTGGAAAAAAACAGAAAATAATAAAAACGTAGAAAATTTTTTAATCATTTTAATTTTCTTCATTGGAGGTTTATTAATCAATCGTCAAAAAAACAATTTCAACAAATTCTATCATGAAACCAAAAACAATTCTTTTGATTTAATTGGTTCAGTCATTGATAAATCAAGAATTGAACATTTGAATCTAAAAAATTGTTTAACTTTAAAAATCGAAAAAATAAAAAATAAAAATTCAACTGAATGGAAATATTGTGATCAATCAATTACAATTTACGTTAATAAGGCTACAGGTTTGACTGTTGATGACGTAATAAAAGTTAATGATGTTCAATTTAAATGCAATGAAAATGAAGATTTTCAAAATTATTTAATGAAAGAAAACTTAGTTGCCTCATTATTTTTGTATAATTTTTCATTCAAAAAATATTATCGTCCTTTTTTTTCAATAAGAAGATTTATTCATAGAACAAAAAATAATTTATTTTATAAATTAAAAGACAAAATGAATCCCGAAACATTTGCATTATTTTCATCAATTTTTCTTGGAAATAAAAATTTAATAAAAGAATTAATGCATGAGCCTAAAGATAAATTCCAAATTTGGGGACTTTCTCATTATTTAGCCAGAGCAGGATTGCATTTAACAATAATTATAGCAATTTGGCATGCACTCATGTCGTTATTTAGATTTTCCTTTAAAATTATGCATTTTGCTACTTTTATTTTAATTTTAATTTATCATTTTTTAACCTGGCCTAGCATTCCTTTTGTAAGATCATTATTTATGTTTATTCTCTATAAAATATGCATTTTATTCGATTTACAAATTAATGCTTTGCATCTTTTAAATATAACGATTTTTACAATTTTATTTTTTAATCCAATTCAACTTTTTTCATTAGATTTCCAACTAAGCTTCGGAATAACTTATGGTTTAATTTGGCTTTCTTATGCGACATTAAGAAACAAACTGCAAAAATAAAAAAACTATTGCATTGCAAAATTTTTCTTTTTTATTATTGATTCAAATATTGTTAATAAAAGGAAAAATAAATGAAGTTAACTCTCAAAATTTTCATTTTTTCTTTTTTTTGTTTTATTAAAGCTAATGAGCAACTAAATCTAGAAGCAATACTTTCAAATTTAAAAAACCATAATGGAATTGAACATAACTTTGATATAAATTTGCTTAAAAGACAGGCAAAAAGAAAATGGACAATTTTGTTGTATGCTGCGGCAGATAACGATTTACATTATTTTGCATGGAATAATATTAAACAATTAGCTACAGGCGCTAATGAAAATGTATACATTATTGTTCAATTACATGAACCCGGAAAAAACAAAAAAACTCAAAGATATTTAATTGAAAAAAATAAAGCACTCTTGTTAAATAAAGAAAATCAACAAAAATTGGACAGCGGTGACCCAAAAACATTAATTGATTTTTGCATTTGGTCGATCAAACATTTTCCGGCCGATAATTACATGTTGGATCTTTCAAATCATGGAAGCGGAGTTATAGACCGAGGACTAGCTAGATTGATAAATCCTTCAGAACTATTTGTACTTAATCCATCTAATTTAATGCTTGAACTGGATAGAAGTATTGAGTTTTTGGAATATTTAGAATTGAGACAATATAAAAATTGGTTACATAAAACCGGCGATTGCAGATGTCCGAAAAATAAAAATGGAAAATGCATAATTCTTGAAAATCAATTCCAGGACCCAAGAGGCGTTTGCTTTGATGAAACTTATCAATCGTATTTAACAAATCAAAAATTAGACTATGCATTAAATGTCACCTGTAAAGAAATTTCTTCATTTTTAAATGAAAAAGACTTTAAGTTTCATATTTTCGGTATGGATGCATGCTTAATGCAAATGATAGAAATTGCAAATATCGCAAAAAAGTATGCAAAAATTTTAGTGGCTTCTACAGAAGTTGAACTTGGACCTGGATGGGAATATGTCAAAATTTTAAAACCACTGGAAGAACACAATCTTGACCCTAAAGCTTTTGCTAAACACATCGTAAAATCATACGAGGAAACTTATTCAGGAATTACTAATGAATATACACTCTCTGCATTAAATCTAGATGTAATGGATAAATTAGAAAAAAATGTAAACCAAATAGCAGCGACATTGATTGAAATTTTACAAAATCAAAAAGATAATTCAGCAAAAAACGTCATAAAAAAATGCAAATCAAACATTGCATTTGAAGAACCGAGCTATGTAGATCTTGCCAGTTTATATATCAATTTAAATAACAATATGAATAAATTTACAATGAAAAATGCAGACTCTGAAAAATTAAAAAATACTTTACAAACTTTAATTGAAGAAGGATTAAAAATAATTTCGGAAACCATTATTGAAAATGTGGCTGGCAACAATGTGAGTTACTCCAAAGGATTATCTATATATTTTCCTGAAAAAAGAATACACACTTCTTACCACAAAACAGAATTTGCCCAAACAAATCAATGGATAAATTTTTTATTACATTATGTCGCCTTGTAAAAATTATCAAAATTTAAAAAAATATTAACCCAAATAATTAAAATAATTCAAATAATAAATAAATTTTATGTGGATAACTATGTGGATAACTATGTGGATAAGTTAAAATTTTTGTGGATAGATATTTCGAAGTAATGATTTGTAGCATTAATTAAAATATCGACCTTGAAAATACTGACCCAATCTGATTATTAAGGGTCAGGAAAAAGTTGTCCACATTTTATCCACAGGTTATCCACATAAAATTCGCCAATTAATAAATCGATTTGGTCGTCAAATCCAGCCAAAAAAATGTAAGTTATCCACAAAAAATGGCTTCGCCTATTATTATTAATATATATAATATTATTATAAGAATAATATTAATAAGCTATGTGGATAACTCAAAAAAATATCGAAGTTGGTCCTTTTATTTTTTTTTAATTCTGATAAGCTTTAAAAAGATCTAATATAACTTATATTACAAGCATATTTTTGTGTTTTTGGGGTAATACTGTGAATTTAAATGACGTAATTAATCAATTAGTTGAAGAAAAAGGATTAGATCGCAATTTGTTGAATGCAATTATTTGCGAAGGTATGCTTGCTGCTTATAAGAAAAAATTTCCAGATTTTGATTTAAGAGTTGATTATGATAAAAAAACAGGCGATTTAGAGACCAAAATAAAAAAGATCGTTGTTTCTTCTGTTGATGATGAAGACAGAGAAATAAGCTTAAGAAAAGCTAAAAATATAGATTCAAAGGCGGAAGCGGGCAATGAAATATGGGTGCCTTTTGAAGGAAGCATTGGTCGAATAGAAATACTTAAGGCTAAACAGGTAATCGCTGATAAAATAAGATCGATTGAATCCGAAATTGTTTATAAAGCATTTAAAGATAGAGAAAATACTATAATTCAGGGAACGATTAACAGATGTGAAAAGGGAGGAGCATTAATTAAAATACAAGATGCGCTTGCTTTTTTGCCTAATTCATTATCTATTCCCGGCGAAAAATGTATTGTAGGTTATCCAATAAGAGCTTTACTTAAAGAAGTTTTAAAAGAGCCAAGAAATGAAAGTCAGTTGATTCTTGATAGAAAATCTCCAGAATTTTTAAAAGAGCTTTTTGAACTTGAAATTCCAGAAGTATTTGAAAAATTAGTCGAAGTAAAAAAAATAGTTAGAAGCGCGGGATATAAATCAAAAGTCATAGTTACATCAAACGATCCTAATATTGATCCTGTAGGAACGTGCATAGGTGTGGGTGGAGCAAGAATTAAGCCAATTTTGAAAGAAATTGGCGGAGAGAGGATCGATGTTATTCATTGGAGTGACAATCCTGCCGCTTTGATTAAAGATGCTCTTAAGCCGGCTCAAATTGAAAGAGTTGAGATAGAAGATAGGGTTGCCAAAGTTTGGCTTGATGAAGATCAAAGATCTCTTGCTATTGGAAAGATGGGTCAAAATATTAGTTTAGCTTCTCAGCTTAGTGGTTATGAGATTCAATTAGTAGAAAAAGCTAATAATAAAAAAAAGGAAATGGAATCTGAAGAGCAGGAACAAGTATACGAAGAATAATCTTATAAAATTAAGAATTGAAAAAAATTATGCGAGTCTATGAGTATTCAAAGCAATATGGAATTCCAAATAAAGAACTCTTAAAGATATTACAAGAAGGTGGTTTTAAAATAAATAATCACATGTCTGTATTGACTCAGGAAAGCATAAATTTTTTAGAAAAAAAAATTAAAAAAGGTTCTCAAGAAGAACAAAAAAAAACTGATACTCCTTCAAAACAAAAAATTGGAGAAAAAAAATCAGCAGAAGAAAAAAAAATTAATGTCTCTCCCGTGCAAGCTCCAAAGCCAAAAATTGAAAAACCAAAAGAAGAAGAAATAGTTGAAGAAGAAACTCTAGAAAATGAATTGGAAAAAATAATTATTCCAATCAAAGCAATGTCTCTTGGGGAACTTTCTGAGAAATTAAAAAAACCGGTTTCTGAAATTATTTTAAATCTTCTAAAGAAAAAATTAATTTATAATAAAAATCAAATCTTGCCTATCGAGTTGGTAGAGTCATTGATAAGAGAGTTTGGCGCTGAAGGAATCAAGCAAAAAGAAAAAGAAATTACTGTTTTAAAATCATTTGAAATAAAAGTTGGAAAAAAATTAAAAAAAAGATTGCCAATCGTGGTTGTAATGGGTCATGTTGATCATGGAAAAACCACCTTATTGGATTTTATTAGAAAAACTAGAGTTGCTGCGAAAGAAAAAGGCGGCATTACGCAACATTTAGGGGCTTATCAGGTTAGATCAAGTCAAGGAGACATGGTATTTTTAGATACGCCAGGTCATGAAGCTTTTTCGATGATGAGAATGAGGGGAGTTAGAGTTGCTGATTTAGTTATTTTGGTTGTAGCTGCTGATGATGGAATAATGCCTCAAACTGTTGAAGTTATCAAAATTACACAATCAAAAAATATACCAATATTAGTGGCTATAAATAAAGCTGATAAAGTAGACTCTTCAAGAATTGAAGAGGTGAAATCGCAGCTTGCTAAGCATAATTTATTATCTGAAGATTGGGGTGGACAAACTATCTGCGTTCCAATTTCAGCAAAACTAGGTCAGGGAATAGATCAATTATTAGAAATGATAGCTTTGCAATCTGAAGTTATGGATTTAGCGGCAGACGAGACAATTAATGCGTGTGGATATGTTTTAGAATCCAAAATTGAAAAAGGCTTAGGTCCTGTAGCTACATTCATTTCTCAGCATGGAATTTTAAAAGTAGGAGATTTTTTTGTTTGTGGAAATACATTAGGTAAAGTTACAGTTTTAATTGATTCATTTGGGAACCGCCTTAAACAAGCTGGGCCGTCTTTACCTGTACAAATTTCTGGATTTATGGATCTGCCTCAAGTTGGAGAATTTTTACAAGTTGTTTCCGAGGAGGAATATAAAAAAGCAAAAAATAAGCCCGAAGAAAGAAAAAATTATAATTTAAAATCAATTCCTCAAGAAGCAATTAATATTATTATTAAAACTGATAATGAATCATCAAAAGAAGCTATTTTGGGTGCAATTTTACAAAATAAAAAAAAGAATAAAAAAGAAATTTATGTTATTAATTCGGGCGTAGGGAATATTTCAGAAAATGATGTAATTTTAGCTTCAAATACCCTTTCTGTTATTTATGGCTTTGGAGTTAAGGCAGATTCGAATGTTAATAATTTAGCTTCGCAATTTTCAATTTCTATTCGTTTATTCGATATTATTTATAAATTGCTTGATGATATACAAGAATTAATTAAAAGCAGACAAGATATAGAATATAAAAAAGAAAAAGTAGGGGAAGCTGTTGTAAGAAAAGTTTTTGATATAAAAGGCATAGGCGTTATTGCCGGTATTTACGTTAAAGAGGGAAAGATTTTACGTGGCGCCCAAGCTCAAATATGGAGAAATAATAGAAAAATTGGTGAAGGTCAAATTAAAAGTTTACAAAGAGATAAAAAAGTCATGAAAGAAATTGCTGCTGGATTTGAAGGTGCATTTCTAATTGATGGTTATACTGACTGGAATGTAGAAGATAAAGTTGACTGTTTTATTGAGACGCCAATTAATCAATAGAATTTATCCATGATAATGGATTTATTTAAACAGAATTTAATTTTACTATTTTTTATTTCGTTTTTAGTTACTTTCCTAATAATCCCATTTTTTATTAATATTGCTTTTAAATTCAATATAGTTGACAAACCTGATGGTAATTTAAAAAAACATAAGAAAATAACTCCTTATCTTGGTGGAATTTCAATTTTTTTAGGCTTGACTATTACATCATTCATTGCTTTGCAATTTAAGATGTTTCAATTGCATCTTCCATTTTTTTTATTTTTAATTGGTATTTTCCTTTTGTTAGTATTGGGATTAATAGATGATATTTATGTTTTAAAACCAATACATAAAATCTTTGGACAAACAATTGTTGCAATTTTTTTTATTTTATCCGGATTTGTTTTTAATCTTTTTTCAATCCAATGCTTTAATATTTTTTTATCTATTTTTTGGTATTTAACTATTATGAATGCCTTTAATTTAGTTGATGTTATGGATGGATTAGCTACTACTTTATCAATTTCTTGTTGCAGTTCTTTTATTATTTTTTCATTATTTATGAATAATTTGAATCTAGGATTATTTATGGTTCAATTATTGGGTTCATTATTAGCTTTTTTAATGTTTAATAGACCTATTGCTCAAATTTATTTGGGTGATTCTGGTTCATTATTTTTAGGTGGTTTTTTTTCAGTTATTCCATTTTTATTATTTAATCCGAATGTTATGACTGATTTTCATTATTTTTTGATAGCATTTCTAATTTTGTTTATTCCTATTTTTGAATTAGTTTCATTAATTATGATTAGATCATATAAAGGAATACCATTTTATTTAGGAAGTCCCGATCATTTCTCTATTATTCTTCAAAATAAAAATTGGTCAAAGCAAAAAATTTTATATTATGTGGTTTTGGGAAATTTGTTTCTGTTAGTTTCTGCAATATCTATTTTGTTTCATGAATTGTGGTTATTAATATTTTTTGGAACATTTATTATTTCCTGGATAATTAATATATATAAATAACTCATAAATAACTCATTATTTAGTCTTTTTAAAAAATCTTGTTGCTTTTTTGTGTTTTTGCAACAAATTAAGTCAGATTTGTTATAAATTTCCTTTAAAATCAGTTTTGTTTGTTGTTGCAATTTAATTAATTATTATTTCTTTGTTTTTTTTTAAATATCTTACAAAGTTATATTAATTATTGTGAAAATAATTTGTCTTAATTCGCTATTCCTAGTTTAAATTTAACTGAGGGAAAGTGGTTAGACTCACTGCTTAAAAGGGAATTGAATCATCAATTCCCTTTTTTATTAGATATTGTTCCAGCAAATTATTTTTTATTAAATATTTATTTTTATCTTCAAGCAAATTAACAATCAATTGTAAATCTTTTTTATAATCTTCCAAGGTGTCAACTGGAGTTTCAAGTATTTTGGGAATATCAAAAAATCTTTCGTCATTAAATAGTAATTCAAAACTGTTTATGCCTATCTTGCCTTTACCAATAAATTCATGTCTATCTAATCTTGAACCAATTTCATTTTTAGAATCATTAATATGCATGACTTTTATTAGTTTTAAATCGAGTATTGATTTTATTTCATTCCATAAAGAATCGTATGCCGATCTATTATTAAAGTTATAACCAGCTGCAAATGCATGGCACGTATCAAAACATATGCCGATTCTTTTTTTATCTTTAATTTGTGCAATTATATTGGCTAAATTTTCAAATTTATATCCTATGCTTGTTCCCATTCCAGCCATATTTTCTAACAAAATTGTTGTATTTCCTGGCACTTGTATAAAAATATTATTTAAATTTTCTGCAATTTTTTTTAGGCAATCAATTTCTGAATTTTTTTGATAATTTCCCGGATGTAGAACTAAATATTTTAAACCTAATTTTTCGCATCTTTCCAGCTCTTCTTTTAAAGATTCAAATGATTTATCATTAATTTCCTTATTTGCTGCGCCTATATTAATCAAATAACTTGCATGAACAACGACTTCTTTAATTGAAGATTTTTTTAAAGTTTCCTTAAAAATATTTGCTTGTTCGTCTGTAATGTTTTTTGAATGCCACTGCCTATTGCTTTTTGTGAATATCTGAATTGCGGTACAGCCAATAGACTCTCCCCGGTATATGCTCTGATCTAAGCCTCCTGAAACTGAAACGTGTGCTCCTAATAATAAAGTCGAATTATGCAGGTTCATTTAATCCTCATTAATTAGCAAATTGTTCTTATTTATAAGGTATTTTAATCTATATTAGTTTGACAAAAAAATATAAAATAATATAATTTTATTGCTGGTCAAAACAAGCTTTCTATCCTTATGTTTTTAATCTACGTAATGGCTACAAGAATGTTTCGGCTTTAAAAATCCATTTTAATCTTTTTTGCGAAATTAAAAAAAATGAAAATAAATAATTTTTTTTTAGCTCAATTAATAATTCTATTTGGTTTAAATTCCAGTTTTTTATTTTCGGAAAAACTTTATGAAAAAAAGAAAGATAATTTAGAAGAGAAAATTGATTTAGAGAAAAGTGAGTTAGAAAAAAGAATTGAAGAATTAGAAAAAAAATTAGGTTCAGATGAAAGAACAATTTTAGAACTAGAAAAAGATAGTTACAAATTTAAGCTCTCTTTTAAGAACAGAGCTGAAGCATTTTATGGAAGAAGTCTTGAATTATTTAGCCGTAGCACATTAGATCAAGTTTTATATTGGCAATCGACATGGGATCTTAAATTTTCAACTTCTGTTGGAAAATGTTTAAGATCAGACATAGTATTACGTAATAAAGCACGTTGGGGAAATATTAACTCAATCAATCATGTTACTGAGAATGAAGTTAAATTAAAAGATGCTGTTACTGGTAAGCATAAACATGCTTTAGGCAAATTATTTTTCTGGATGAGAGAAGGTTGGGTTGAACTGTTATTAAATGATGCATTTAATATTCAAGCTCAAAATAGACATTATTTAAAAGTAGGAGCTTTTCCTTTTAAACTTGGTAGAGGAATCTCTCTTGGCGAAGCTTATGCAGTTTCAGCAGGTTTATTGGGGTTCTATTCAAATAACGTAATTGATCAATACGCTTTTGGCATTCTTTATCATGGTGATTTTGTAAAAGATAAACTCAGCTATGATATTTATGGTGCAATTCTTGAAAATCAATCTGACAGTTTTAATAATGTTAATGATAAAGTTTATGCTATGGAAATTGGTCGCAGGGATAATCCGGAAAGAGGATTTGGTCACATAAACTTTCTTTTTGCAAGCAAATTAGATTGGATTTTGCATCCTTGCGATGTAGGTAATTTGACCGTTGAGCCGTATATTCTTTTTAATTTGAATCCGGAGCAAAAAATTGATTTTCCATCAGATGCAAGCAGTAAATTAGCAACACCCGGTTTATATGTTGATTATGAAAATGATAAATTTGAATTCGGCGTAGAATATGCAATGAATATCGGACATCAAAGCGTTAGGGCATGGGATAGAAATAAAGTTCTTTTAGATAGAGCAAGCGATGGAACGGCAATTTTTGATTATAGTCATGTGGTAACAAAAGACCCAAATGTTGTTACAAATCCACCTAAAGCTTTAGAAAGTAGTAAAAATAAGGATATTGTAAATAATTCGCCACAAAATCCAAATGATAATGGAAAGCAAATTGATTCAACTGGATTATATAATAGCATTACAAGATTCAGAAAAGCTTATATAAATAAATACGCCGGTTTTATGATCGTTGCAGATGCTGCATATTGGTTCAATGATGATTTTAAAGTTGCGGCTACAATAGGTATGGCTTCCGGAGATGAAGATCCAAATCAGGATGTGGATGATCCTAATGATAGTGATGTTGATGGTGTTTATTCAGGCTTTATCGGATTACAAGAAATTTATAACGGTAAACGCGTCCAATCAGTTTTTGTAATTGGACCAAATAGAATTCCTCGACCATTATCTTTCCCATCAAATGAAGTTCCTGATGAAGATTTATTTGCTTCAAATGCCAGTGGTTTTACTAATTTAGTTTATGGCGGTGTGGGTCTTGAATGGACTACATGCGGATGCAAAAAAGAATTTACTTTACGTCCGAATCTTTTAGCATATTGGCAAGAAAGTCCAACAAAGAAATTCTCTATCGCACAAAAAATGACTATTAACCAATTTGCTAATAAATATCTGGGAACCGAACTGAATCTATTTTTAGACGTTAAATTATTAAAAAATTTAAAAGGCTTTTTTGTTGGAGGCATGTTTGTTCCTGGGCAACATTACAAGGATGTTAGAGGTAAGCCTTTAAATGCAGATCAACGAGAAATTTTAGATGACTTAGATAGTACCGGTGAAAATAATGACAATAGTGATCCTATTCTTGGAACAAATACAGCTTGGTCATTAAACTGGGGTTTTGAATATCAATTTTAAACGAGGCAAAAATGCAAGGGTTTAAAAGAACTATCAGTTGTGGTTTAGTAACGCAAGATTTTTTAAATAAATCTATAAATTTATGCGGTTGGGTTAATAAGCGAAGAGATCATGGTGGATTGATTTTTATTGATCTGCGAGATCGTAGTGGTTTAGTTCAACTAGTTTTTAATCCTGCAATTTCGCAAGATGCATTAAATTTGGCTCATTCGTTACGTTCTGAAGATGTAATTTCTGTTGAAGGAGTTGTGGTTGAAAGATCCTCTGGTACTATCAATAAAGAAATTGCTACAGGAAACTTTGAAATTCAAGTAAATAAAATTGAAATATTAAACAAGGTGACAAAAAATTTACCATTCACTTTAGAAGAGGCTGATAAAGTTGAAGAAGAATTAAGATTAAAATATCGTTACCTTGATTTAAGACGCGAAAATGTTAGAGAAAAATTTGATTTAAGAAATAAGATTATTTTTGCAATGCGTGAACTCTTGCAAACTGAAGGTTTTTACGAAGTTGAAACACCAATTTTGACTAAAAATACGCGTGAAGGTGCAAGAGAATTTATTGTTCCTTCAAGAATTCATCTTGGTTCCTTTTATTCCCTACCTCAATCTCCACAACTTTATAAACAAATATTAATGGCAGCTGGTTTTGAAAAATACTTCCAAGTTGCCAGATGCTTTAGAGATGAAGATTTGCGTGCAGACAGACAACCTGAATTTACTCAATTGGACATTGAAATGTCATTTATTAATGAAAATGATATTCAGTCTATTATTGAAAGATTATTGCAACATATATTTAAGAAAATCTTCAATGTGACGCTCAACTTACCATTACAAAGAATGCAATATAAACAAGCTTTTGAAGAATATGGAGTTGATAAACCTGACTTGCGTTTTGAATTAAAAATTAAAGATTTTTCATCATTATTTAAAAATACTGAAGTTAAATTTTTAAAATCAGTTTTAGATCAAAATGGAAAAATTGGCGGTTTAATTGTTAATGATAAACAATTTACACGTTCTGAATTAGATGCGCTAGTTGAAAAAGCTGTTGGGTTTGGCGCTAAAGGTTTATTGTGGATTAAATTTACTGAAAACGGTCAACCAGAATCTCCAATTGCAAAATTTTTGCCATCAGATTTTTTTGAACAACTTAAAAAATATAATCCTAAAATTACACACTCGGATTCTCTATTTTTAATTGCTGGACAATATGATGAAGCTTGGCCATTGTTAGGCCGATTAAGATTACAACTTGGACATGATTTAAATCTCATTAAAAAAGATGAATTAAAATTCCTTTGGGTAACTGATTTCCCGATGTTTGAATATGATAAGCAAGATAAAAAATGGAATGCTATGCATCACCCATTTACAAGCCCACAAGAAGGTTGGGAAAAATTAAATTTATCTGATGTTAAAGCCAGAGCATATGATATTGTTTTAAATGGAATTGAATTGGGTGGCGGTTCTATAAGAATTTATAAAAAAGAATTGCAAGAAAAAGTTTTTGAAATTATCGGAATTGATAAAAAAGTTGCTCAACAAGAATTCGGTTTTTTACTTGAAGCACAAGAACTAGGATTTCCACCCCATGGTGGAATTGCATTAGGGCTTGACAGATTTGTAATGCTGCTATCAGGCGGGGAATCAATCAGAGAAGTAATTGCATTTCCAAAAACTGCGCGAGGCTCTGAACCTATGATGGAAGCTCCATCACCAATCGATGAAAAGAAATTAAAAGATTATGGATTAACTTTTTTACCAAGCGTTAAAAAAGTTGAAAAATAATACAGAAACTCTTGCACATAGATCATATTCTTTTTTAAGAATAATTTATTTTTTAGGATTCTTTTTCGAATCTATTTTTTCTTTTTAAAAATATTTTGTAACCAAGCCACGTTAAGCCAAGATACGATCCAGCAAGCATTAAATTTGCAAATTCATTTTTTAAATTTAAAAATTCTGCAGCTCCGGCTGTCACAATCATAAAAATTTGAGTTTTGTAAGGAATTAAAGGTTCAAAAGAATTTATTTTGTGAGATAGATTAAAAATCAAAAAAAAGATCAAAAAAAATCTTATGAATACTTTTTTAAAATCATTTTTCATAAATCATTTCCATTAATTTTGTAAATTTCTGTATGCTTTATAAAATTACCAGATTTTAAGATTATGAAAATAAGGAAAGTATTATGAAAATTGTTAATATTATTGGCAAAGAAATTCTGGATTCTTGTGGAATGCCCACAATTGGTTGCGAAATTCATTTAGAAAATGGAGCAGTTTTTCAATCGAATGTTCCTGCCGGAAAATCAAATAATAAATATCAAGCATGTGAATTAAGAGATGGTGGAAAAAAATTTTTTGGCAAAGGTGTGACAAAAGCAATTGACATAATTAATAATGAAATAGCTCCGCAATTTTTAGGAAAAGAACCAAATGCTATTCAGATGGATTTAGATATGATTCAAATGGATGGTACGCAAAATAAATCTAAATTCGGCGCCAATTCTATTCTTGCAGTTAGCATGGCAATGTATCGGGCAAATGCGTATATTGCTGAATCTGAATTGTATGATTTTATTGCAATTGTTTCAGGTTCTGACACTGTTTCTATTCCGCTTCCAATTATTAATTTCGCAAGCGGTGATGAAAATGTTTTTGATCAATATCTTTTAATTCCGTACGGCGCGCAGAATTTGAAATCAGCATTGGACAAATCCATTCAATTATTTCAGACATTCAAAGAAATTTTAATTAAAAAAAATATGATTACTTTAACTTCAAGTTCAGGAGCCTTTGCATCCAATTATTCATCAATTGACCAGCCTTTTGAATTATTAAATGAAACCATGTCAAAATTAAATTTTAATTCAGATTTATTTTCTATAGGAATTGATGTTTCTGCTTATAAATTTTTTGATCCAAAAAAAGAAACTTATAATATTGCCGGTTTAAAAAAAACAACTGAACAAATGGTTGAATGGTATTCAATATTATTTGAAAAATACAATTTATATCTGATTGAAGATCCTTTAGCTTTAGAAGATTTACCAGGATGGATAAAGTTAAATGATGCTTTGGGACAAAATATGCATATTTGCGCTGATGAATTATTTGCTACAAATCCTGAAAGAATTTTAAAAGGAGTTGAATATAATATTGCAAATACTGTTGTTATTAAACCAGGACAAATTGGAACAGTAACAGAAACTTTGCAATCAATCCAAGTTTGTAAAGAAAATGGATTATCAACAATAGTTTCGAGCAGATCGTGTGAAACTTGCGATTCATTTATTGTCGATATGGCTGTCGGTGCAAGCTCAAATTATATTAATTGTGGCGGACTTTCACGCGGTGAAAGAATATCAAAATATAACAGATTATTAGATATTGAAAATACATTAACAAACTTAGTTCTTAATGAGTAATTAAAGGATTTTTTTCATCTTTAATTATTTCTTTTAGATTTTTGGTTTGTTTTTTTAAAATTTTTGGTTCATTTTTTTTAGGCTCTATCGGTTTTACCGGCAAATCCTGTTGCGCAGCATCAAGCGAATAAACTGCTTGTTGCGCATAATAATCAAACGCTTTGTCTCTTGATTCTGTCATAGGAGCAAAAAAGAATCTCGTTATAGGGTCTTTTAAATTTTCAAAATTTTTGCCGACGATTGCTTCTTCAGAATCTCTTAAATCTGCTTTCATAAAATCTATTTTATCTTTTGAATAATCACTTAATGCGCCTTCAAGTCTTGGTTTAATAATTGTCGGTTTAATAAAAATCATTAACATTGTTCTGAGTATTGTTCTGTCTCTGCCTTTAAATAACCATCCGATAATTGGAATTTTTGACAAAGGTGGAGTTTCAAATTGAGTATCCACAACATCAGTTCTGACCAAACCTCCAATTACTAAAACTTCATTATTATTAACATTTGCATTTGTATTAATTTTTCGTGTAAATCTTGCCTGCAAAGAAGAAACTACATTAGCAAAATTATTTGAAGTCACAGAAATTTCTAAATTAACTTCACCTTTTGCTGTATCTGCTTTAGCAGTAACTCTTGGCAAAATATTTATTGATAATGCAGCGTTAATAAACGTATTGTTAATAGTGACAGGACCACCAGTACTAGCTGCATTAACTGCTCCAGGAACAAAGTGACTCGAGTTGACTGCTACATTTGCCTGTTTATTGTTTTTTGTAACAACATATGGATGTGCAAGAATTGTGCCGGTAAAAATGTTTCTATCTAAAATTCTTAACATATGAGAAACACCATTACCATCTTTAAAAGTAAAAAGTGTTTCACCTGGTGGTGGAAGAGCTGCCAGATAAGATTTTAATACGTTACCATTTGAGTCTCTCGTCAAATATGGTTGACCTAAATCAGCAGCTATTCCGGTTGCGTTATTTATTGCAAAAGTATTGGCTCCTGTTGATATAAAATTTAACCAAGGCACTGAACCAACTTGTCCAGCCGCTGCCGCTGCCTGTCCAAGATTAGCGGTTTGAAATTTAAGGTTATTATTATCAGGATTAGTAATATTTCTTGTCTGTGCAGCTAAAGCTTTTTCATCATCAATTCTTATTTCTGTAATTAAAACATCAAGACCAATTTGCATTTGGGGTTTATCAATAGAATCAATTAAATCTCTTATAAAATGATAATCAGATGAACGCGCGGCAACAATTAAATTATTCGAACCCATTATAGCTCCTGTTGTAGGAGCATTAGAACTTGGTTCACGCGTTCCGGGAGCTGCAGTTGGTGTTAATGCAGGCGCTGTAACTTGTTCTTCTGCTACAATAATTGCATTAGCAAGTCCGTCTTTTATTTCAGACTCGGATTGGTCCGTTTTTTCTTTTACAAGAGCCTGAATTACGGGTGCTAATTCTTTTGCATTTAAATATTCTACTCTTTTTACATGAATAATTGATTTTCCTGTTTCAATAGCGACATCAAGATTTTTTGTTATAAAATCTCTTACTTTTGTAACAGATTCTTGTGAGCCTAAAATAGCAACTGAATTTGTTCTTTCTATGGGCACCACTTTTGTTGCTTCGGAAAAATATTGTGCGCCAACTCTTGGTAATCTTGGATAACCAAATCTATATTGTTCTGTTTCTGCAGGCATTAATTTTGATAAAATTTCTGTTATAAAACTTGCTTTTGTGTGCAATATTGGAATTACTTCAATAGCTTCGCGGAAACCTGTTTTGTCTAATTCCTCAATTATCCGCATTATACCTTTAATTACGCTTGCTTTAGCAGAAATAATTACACTATTTGAAGATTGGTCAAAAACATAACTTGGTTCGGGCTCATTAATTAACATATCTTTTAAAATTTGTTCTAAATTTTCAAGATTTTTATTATTGCCGCGCGCTTGAAGACTAATGTTATCAAAAAAATAAATGAACCTTATTTTTTCATCTGTATTAGGGATTTGTTCAACTACATCAACGTAAATGGGTAGAGTTTCTCTTATTACAGGTTCTTTATTTGAAGAAGATGTTGGTACAATGTGATAAACCGAACCTTTTTTTACAATACTGAATCCGGCTAAATCAATAACTGTTTGAATTAAATTCCATGCTTTATCAATTGTAACTTCTTCGGAAGTGGTAAAATTAAATTTTACGTTAAATTTTGAAGGAGGTTGAGGGAATATGATATTTATACATTTAAGACCTGCAATCTGGTTAATTACATCCGTTAAATCTTCATTTTCAAAATTTAAATGTATTATTTTACACTGCTCTTTTTTTTCTTTTTCAGGAAGTGTTGAAGGTTTAGCTTCAAACTCTTCTTCCATTTTAATTATTTCTTTTAAATCTGTAGGATTTTTTAGTTTTTCATTTTTTAATGTTGCCTGAATACTTTCAGAAATAATATTTTTATTGGAATCTTGCGAAATACAATTAAATGTTATTAATAAAAATAAAAGAAAAAATTTTTTCATTTAATTTACTCCGTCAATTCTTCGGTTTCGGGTTGCAATGTAGCAATAACTATTTCCACATCAATTGTTGGAGTTTTGGCTGATTTTGTAATTTCTAAATTCTTTGTATAAATTCTTGCGTTTTTTTCAAATTCGTCAAGCAACTCAGCAAGTTGTCTGGTGTTTAAATCGGCTAACGTTGCATTGACTCTGACCTCTTTATATCCTTTTGTGTTTAATATTTCTAAAGTATTTTCCGAAGTAGTTGCGGATTTAACATTTTTATCAATTGCCAATTTAGATGTTATTGAATCAAAATATGCTAAAAGTTTAAATGATTTATTTTCATTTAATATTTCGTCAACAATTGCTTTTTGTTTTTTTACCTGAATATCTTTTGTTAATATTGCCTGCGCTTCCTGTCTTTGATAATTAATTCTTTGTAACTCTTTTTTTAATGAAGAAATTTTTGAAAAATGTCTGTAAATTATTAATGCAAAAAATAATATAGTTACAGTTAATAAAATATAAACATATTTTAAAAATTGTTTTTCATTTAATGATGAAACAAATTCCTGAACCTTATTTAATATGTTCATAAGGCTTCCTCATTATTTTTATTTAATGTTATTTTTATTGTAAATTTAGTTTCCTGAGGCACAGAAATATGGCTGAATAGTTTTGATTCACTTAATGAATTTTCTAATATTTCAAGTCCTTTAAAATCTTTTACTTCACCTTCCAATGTAATTATATCAGGAGTAATAGTAAGTTTTTTTAAATCAAGACCAATTGCCTTACTATCAATTAATGAACTGAGTTCCTGCAAATATTTTAAAAATGAGAATCTTGCCGTTTGAGAAAAAGCAAACCAAATTGCTTGTTCTTCATTTATCTTTGTGCTGGCTTCCTGAATTGTTAATTGCAAATTTTTTAATGTTGAAGGATTAGATATCTCAAATGTTTTTTTTAACACGGTCAATATTTCATTTTTAGAAGAATTGACTTCATTTCTTAATTTTTTTATCTGATTTATGCTGAATGAAATTAAAATTATAAATACTGAAAGAAATAAAACTAATGAAACTAATAATTGTTTTTTTAGTAAAGAAGAATTAGTTAATGCTAATTCTTTTTGCAATAAATTAAAATTTTCAGCAATTGCAGATGGATAAGCAATTGCAAGACTTGTTATGCATGCATTAGGAAAATTTCTTTTTTTAATTTTGAAATTTTTGGATTCAATAACAGAATTTATATTTAAAATCTCACAATCTGTGTTCAATTTATTATTTATTAATTTACAAAGATCTTTAATATCTACTACGTGTCCAATTAAGATAATTTTTTTAATTTCCTGAAAATCCGGCAACAGTGTTTGAAATGAATTAAGAGTAAATTGAATTTCTGACAATAAATCAGAAATTGCCTTGGTTATGGCATTATTATAATTGCTGTTTTCTTTTGTATGTTCTAATCCATACCGGAAAATAAGTTCAGTAGTTTCATCAACACCCATTTTTATTTCATCAGAAATTTTTTTTGCCACATTATAAATTCCGTGATTCAAAGATCTTATTAATTTAAGTTGTCCATTTTGTAAATATGCAATGTTGATCAAATTGAATTCAATGTTTAGTAAAATTGTTCCTTGTTTATAATTTTGAAATTTATGAATTGCTTTATAAAGACCATAAATTCCTAAAATATCAACAATAACTGAATCAACATTAACTCCAGCATTTTGAAAATGTTTTAATAAATCCTGAACGTCCTTTTTGCGGGCAATTGCAACTAAAACGGTTGTTTGTTTATTTTTGGAATCTTTATTTAAAATTATAAAATCTGAAACGGATTCTTCAATGGGAAATGGCAATGCAGATTCAATTTCAAATTCCAATACGCTTTTAATTTTATCAATATCCGTAAACGGAAATGTTAATTCTTTATAAATTGTCAGATAGCTTGGAAATGCAACTTTAATTTGATTAAATTTATCAGTTTTATTCAAAATATTTTTTATTGAAGCGGCAATATCATTTTCATTTGAAAAATATTCTTCAATATATTTTTCTATTGATGTCTGTAATTTACCCGTAACATAAATTTGAGTTGCGCTTATTTTATTTTTTGTAATTTCAAAACCAATAATTCTTTGCGCAATGAGATAATAATTGCCAATTTTTTCAGGAATAAGAATGTCTTTTATCATTGGCAACCCTTTTTAACACTATTCATCAATACCGAATTACATGTTTTAGGTTTTGTTTTTTTAATTTCAGTTCCATTTTGAGCTTCCATTTGCTCTTTTATTGGAACAAATTCACTTACAACATCTATGTTTCTATCAGTGAATTCCTGTTCTTTAAAGAACCATCTATTAATTGGATCACGTTGGTTATATGTTTTATTGATATCATACAATTGCTCAGATACAATAGATGCTTTATTTTTTGTATATGCGGTAATATTTTCACGGTGAGCTTTTATTTTTCTTGGTGAAATAAATACAAGTAAATTTTGTTTAATACCCACGACACTTTTATTTTTAAAAATTGTACCAATTATTGGAATACTACTTAAAATTGGAACTTTTGTTTCAACAATTGTATCATCTGTTCTAATTATTCCACCAATTGCTAAAACTTCTCTATCACCTAAATTAGAGTTTGTATGTAATCTTCTTTCAGTTTTATCAGCATTACTTAAACTGTTTGGACTTGCATTTGCTGTTGCAAGAGGTGTGTCAAAGTTATCAAACACAACATCAACATCTAAATTTATTATGTTATAGCGGCTTATTTGTGGTGTAACAGTAACTTTTAAATTAGCTTCAATGTCACCAAATTCATTTGTGGTAGGTGATGTTCCTCCCTGGACAGTTCCTATTGGAACACGCCTGCTTTCACCAACAGAAACAACTGACGTATATTTATTAGTTACAACTAAAAAAGGATTTGCGATAATATCAATTTCCTGAGTTTCACTTATTAAACCTAAAATTGCCCAAACATCAACTTTTCCTAAAGTAAGTAAAGCAGTCCCTGAACTTGCAACCTGAGCTAAGTTGATCAAATTAGCAGCAATTGTATTTGCAGTAGGATTTACTTGTATTGGTTGAGCACCAGTTCCTAAGGGAGGTAAACCAAAACCGGAAGTTTGAAAATTGAGTTTTCCTGGATTTTTGTTTCTTATTTGAGAACCTGTTCCTTTAGATTTAGTTAAATTAATTGCAACTACCAATACTTCAACTGCGACTTGCTCCTGCATTTGATCAAGTTGATTAATGACATCTTTAATTGTTTCATAATCTTCTTTATCACCCCGGATAATTAAATTATTTCCATCTTTATCGGCACCAAAATGCATTCTGTTTAAATATTTTTCACCTTCTCTTATTCCGCCGAATTTTCCCGCGTCAGATTCCGCGCCAAATTTGGTTACTTCATTTAAAATAGTTGCAATCTGTTCTGCAGGAACATAATGTAATTTGTGTGAATGAAGTTTGCTTGGTTGGTTTTTTAATGTTTTATCAACATGTTCCGTTACAAATTTTTCAAGTCTTTGAACTGCATCTTTTGGGCCCATAATTATCAAAGAATTTGTTCTTGGTTCAGCGATAACACGAGTATCTTGTGTAATTTTTAATCCTTTTTTAGTTTCACCAAAAGGATTAAACAGATCTTCTTTGCCTTTTAACGATTCATATAATTTGGCAACATCTGTAGCATCAGCATTTTTGAGTTTTAAAACTGATAAAATTTCTGGAAGTTCAGTCGCGTCTAATGCTTTTACAATTTGCATCATTGCTTTTATGTTGTAACCAACATCAGTTAAAATTAAAGCATTTAATTCCTGGAACATTTCAATTTGAGCATTCTTACTTAAGAATTTAGCGATAACCTCCCGTATTTGGGCAACTTGTTTGTTTAACAAAAAATAAACGTATCTGATACGTTCGTATTGTGGTAAAGTATCCGGTTCTATTCCAAAAAAAGTTGATAAATTAGATTTATTTGCAATTGTATTTGCAGTTATTCTATAAAAATTGCCAGGCATTCCTGGTAATTGGATTCTTGAAAGTCCTGCTATTTCTAAAATAGAATCTAGGAAATTCCAGACTTGTTTTTGAGTAAATGATTTATGAGTTTTAAATGTTACTCTTACGTCATTTATCCCTTTTAATTTTTTTTCATCAGTAATTGCATCATCTGGTAAGAAATTAACGTCAAAAAGATCAGAAATATAATCGAGCACATTTCTTAAAGCAGCGTTTTCAAAATTTAATTCGAATCTATCTTTTAACTTATCTTCTTTTTTTTCTTTTTTAATGGGATTTTTGAGTTGAGCTTCTTTGACTATTTCCTGAGATTCTTTTTCTTTTGTTTCTTTTATTTCATTTTCTTTTATGGATGATAATATTTTGCTCGATTCAAGTTGTTTTGAATCTTTTTGATTTTCACAAATTGTAAAAAATATGAATGATAAAATTGTTAAAAAACTTAATTTCTTTTTAATCATATCAGTTACACTACTCATTTATTACTGATTGTTGAAGTAAATTTTTTTGTTTCAACATATTTTGTTTTTCTCTTAATCTAATTTCTTTTAATGTGGGAGCAAATTTATATTTTTCCTGTAAAATTTTTTCTTTTTCTTCCTGTGGGCTGATTATTTTTTGACTGACAATTTCATTTTGTTTTGTTTCTTCGTTCATTTCGTATCTTGGTTTTTTAAGTGTAATTTTTTTAATTTTATATGTCAGATTTATTGAGTTATCATTTCTTGAAATTTCAACATTTACATCATCATTTTCATCTAACGAAGATATGTTTTTAAAAATTTCATATCTGTTATTTGTATTATCTGCCAGAATCCCATTAATACTTTTAATAATATCTCCTGGCATTAATCCCATTGCAATACCAAGTGAATCAGGTTCTAATTTACCAATTCTGCTTCCGACCATCACTCCCTGTTTGTAAGCAGTAATTAAATCTAATGATTCTATAAACTCGCCTAAATTATTTACATAATTTGCAAATTTTATTGGATCAATCTGATAAACATTTTCAGTAATTTTTTTAACAATTTGATTCAATGGAATTTTTTTATTCTCATCTTTAATGTCAGCTTGTCGAACAAAAAGAATTTCTTGCTGTCCATTTGATCTCACTAAAATGACTTTGTTTTTAAATATTCTGATAATTTGAGCATCTTCAATTTCATCATTAACTTTATAATTATTTTGTTTAGATGATCGGTTATCCTGAATTATAGCTATATTTTTTGTTTCATCTGTATTGACAATAATTCCTGTTAATGTCAATGGCAATGGTTCTAAAAATTGAGGTTCAGGATTTTCAGGAGCCATTGTGATTAAAGGTTCTGGAGCAGATGGCATTTGATTAGAAGTTTCAGGAGTTTCAATCGGTTTAACTTCAGGTTGAAGGGTATTAAACAAATCATTTTGATAAATTGTAGAAATATCTATTTTTCTTGTTTCTTTTTTTTCTACATCCAGATTATAATCAGGCTCGATACTTCTTCTTGCAGTAACTTTGACTCGCATAAAAAAAACGAACCATAAAACAATAAAAAAAATGAATAATAACGCTAAGTTTGATATCCAAAAAGGTTGTTTCATGCAAGAGTTCCTTATAATATTTATGCTCAAACAATACCCCTGCAATTTAAATTTTGTCAAGCTCAATTTATTTTTAAATTCCTAATATTAAATTTAAAAATTTTACGGCGTAGGAATTAAATCTAATATTTTTTTAGTTATAAAATCAGGTGTTATTCCTTCCGATTGAGCTTCATAAGTTAATGCAATTCTATGACGTAAAATTGGATAGGAAACAATTTTTACATCATCTGGAATTACAAAATGTCTTTTTTTTAATAAAGCATGGCCTTTGGCTGCGTTATAAATAGAAAGAGTAGCGCGTGGCGATGCGCCATATTCTATAAATGTTTTTAAATCTGAACCTTTGAATGTTTCCGGCTTTCTTGTAGCTGCTACAATATTGACTATGTATTCAATAATTTTTTCATCTACATAAATAGTTTGTATTAATTCTTGAAGTTTTAAGATCTCTTCTTTCTGAATAATCTTTTTTGTCTCATTTTGAAACATTGATTTTTTTAAAACTTCTTTCTCTTCATCTTTTGATGGATAATTTACTAAAAGTTTAAACATAAACCTATCGAGTTGCGCTTCTGGCAATTGATATGTTCCTTCCTGCTCGATAGGGTTTTGAGTAGCAAATACAAAAAAAGGTTCATCTATTTTAAATGTTGTTGAACCAATTGTTACCTGATGTTCCTGCATTGCTTCAAGAAGTGCTGATTGTACTTTTGCAGGCGCGCGATTTATCTCATCTGCAAGAATAATGTTTGCAAAAATCGGACCTTTTTTTGTTTCAAATTCCTGGGTTTTTTGATTATAAATTAAGGTTCCTATTAAATCTGCTGGCAATAAATCCGGCGTGAATTGAATTCTTTTAAAAGCTAGTCCCAATGAATTTGAGATTGTTTTGATAAGCGTTGTTTTTGCAACTCCTGGAACACCTTCTAATAAAATATGTCCATTGCATAAAATTGCAATAACAATGAAATTAATTACTTCATTATTTCCAATAACTGTTTTTGAAATTTCTCTTTTTAGTAATTCAATTAATTCTGAAGCAATTCTTACTTCATTATTAATATTAATCTGATTATTTATTTGTATATTTTCATGTTCAATATTGGAGCTGTTCATCTTACTCCTTGCAAAGCTAAACATTTATTTGAACATATTAATTTTATCATTTTAATAAAAGTAAGACAATTTTTTCTTTATTGATTATGTCGTTTAAGAAGCTATACTAATTTACAATCTAACATTTAAAAGGAAGCAGTATGAAAAAAAAAATAATATTTTTGTTATTTTGTTTTTTTTCTTTTCTTATAAATTTATCTTTTCAAATTAAAGCAGATGATTTTTCAAGCAGGTCATTTTTTTCGGTTCAAAGAATATTTGGCCCGACAACTCCGGAATGCGTTTCAATAAAACATGATCAAATAAGATTGTATGAAGAAGAGAAAAGGTTTTCTTTTGATGCAACAGCATTTGGTGGAACAACTTTTAATGAAGATGATTTAGCAAAATATTTTTTACCTTTTCAAAAAAAAGAAATTATTGCTGGAGAATTAGGATCAAAAGCTGTAATGCAAGGTGATGTTGATGTAATTGCCAATTACTTTGGTGTTTTAACTTCGAATTTTTATACCATCGGTTCACCGGTCAATGGAACATTTAATAATTATACATTTCAAAGTAAAGTAAAATTTGCACCAAGACAAACTTTTGCAGGTGTAACATTAACTTATAAACAACATCTATCAAGATATTTGGATAAAGGTTTTTGGTTTGAACTTGTAGTTCCAATCGAAACTGTTACAAATACGATTGGGATGACAGAAGAAATTACAACTGCAGGAGGACCAAATGGTAATAATCCAACAATACCGCCAGGATTTGTTCCAAACATGACTGCGGCATTCAGGCAATCTACTTGGAGATTTGGAAAGATAAATGGACCTCAATCGGCGACAGGAGTTGCTGATTTATATTTTAAAATTGGCTATTTAACATTAAAAGAAGAAAATTACTTTTTAAGAAGTTACGCTGGTTTAAGTTTTCCAACAGGAAATCAGGTGACAGGTGAATTCTTATTTGAGCCAATTGTTGGGCAAAATAAACATGCTACACTTTTTGGAGCAACCTCTATTGGCTTTAAGGTCTGGTCACGTTGCGATAAATCTATATATATGGAATTAGATACTTGCGGAACTTTATTTTTTTCAAACAATCAAATTCGTTCATTTGATATAAAAGATAAATCATGGAGCAGATATATGTGGGTTTATCTTGACAGCACAACGACAACAACTTCTCCCGGAATAAATGTTTTTACAAAAAATCTTAACGTGCAGCCAGGAACTGCCAGAGATTTAAATACTGCGTTAATTTATCGTGACGGTGATTTTCAGGCGGAAGGCGGATATCACTTTTATTCGCGACAAGCTGAAGAAGTTAAATTTGCAAAACCATGGCAGGAAGGCCCGGGAATTGCTGCGATTTACAATAGCGCAAATGAATTTATTTCAGGCGGACAAACGCGAGACAATGCAACAATAAAACAATATACTGGAATTGACAATGACACAATTAATGGAAATTTTGTTTTTAGAGAATTACAAGAATCAGATTTTGACATGGAATCCGCATCGCATCCAGCATTAATTGCTCATACAATTTATGTAGCGCTTTCTGGTCATTGGGATCAATGTGGTAGACATCCTAAATTTTTTGGCGTTGGCGGTTCTTATGAATTTTCATCAAATAATGCAGCTACACAAAGATGGATGGCATGGGCTAGATTTGGACTTTCTTTTTAGTTAAAATATGCAAAGAATAAAACTTATTTTAATGATTTGCTTTATGAATACACAATTTTCTTTTAATTCGCCGACAATTCTTATAACAGGCGGGGCTGGGTACATTGGCTCGCACACAGCATTTTTAATGTACAAAAAAGGTTACAAAGTAATTATTTTAGATAATTTCTGGCAAAATCAATCTTTCAATCATAATTGGGCACAGGTAATCAAAGGAGATTTTGCTGATAAAAAAATTCTTGAAAAAATTTTTAAAGAAAATCAAATTGACGCAGTTATGCATTTTGCAGCTTTTATTGAAGTTGGTGAATCAGTTAAAAATCCTTTAAAATATTATCAAAATAATGTTGTAAAAACATTAGATTTGCTTGAAGTAATGTTAAAACATGATGTTAAAAAATTTATTTTTTCATCAAGTTGTGCTATTTATGGAATTCCGCAATATTTGCCATTAGATGAAAATCATCCGAAAAATCCGATAAATCCATACGGAAAATGTAAATTAATTATAGAAGAGACTTTAAAAGATTTATATAATTCTCATAATTTAAAGTTTGTTTCTCTGCGATATTTTAATGCAGCTGGTTCTTTATTTGGGGAAAATCTTGGCGAACGACATTTAAATGAAACTCATTTAATTCCATTACTTTTAAGAGCAGCAAAAAAAAATAAAACTTTTACGATTTTTGGTGATGGTTATAAAACAAAAGATGGCAGTTGTGTGCGCGATTTTGTTCATGTTTCAGATATTGCGCAAGCGCATGTTTTAGCTCTTGAATATTTAAACAAAAATGAATGTTCAGATTTTTTTAATTTGGGAACTGGCAACGGATTTTCTGTTAAAGAAATTGTTGCAGCGGTTGAAAAAATTCTAACAACAAAAATAAAAATTAAAGTTGAAAAAAGAAGAGAGGGTGATCCTGCAATTTTAGTTGCTGATTCATCAAAGGCAAATGAAATTTTAAATTGGAAACCGAAATATTCTGATTTAGAAAATATTTTAAAATCTGCCTTGCATTTTGAAAATATTATTTATAAAGATAAAAATTATTCTGAAGAAGTACAGAAATTTTAACTTTTGGTTTTACCAGTTGTCATTTCTTCAATTTCCTGTTTTGTTAATAATGATTTAGCTTCTTCAAGTAAAAATTTTGCAATTTCCTGATAAATATTCACAATAATCTTTTTTCCACTTTCAGCATCATATACTAATTCCGGTGATACTTCGCGGCCAAGATAAACTGCAAATTGATATGGCGACCGATTAAAATGTTTATCTTTTTTTGTTAATAATGGAATTAATATTTGTGCATGACCTTCTTTTCTTAAAGTATTAAAAATTATTTCTATTACTTCAATATTTTTAAGCAAAATCGCCTTCGTTAACGCATCATAACCTAATTCATTTTCAAGCCCTGGTAGTGCTCCTTCTTTCAATAAATATTTAACAACTTCGGGTCTGTTATTTTCTACTGCGATCATTAAACCGTCTGAAAGTTCAAAGGGTTCAGCTTTTTGTGCCAATTTTTTAAATTTTTGACCATCTTTTTTATTTTTGAATCCGGAAGCGGCAATTTCAAAAAATTTTTCCGACTCTTCTTTAGTTAATGCAGGTTTAATAAATATAAATGGAACATCTCTGCTAATAGGATTTATATTTGTAGGGAAATCTAGCGGAGGAAGCATTTCTTGTAAAACGTCAGATTCAGTTTCATATCCCTCGATTATATTTTCATTTTCTGAGTCACCTTCCCCTTGAGATTCATAATCAGATGCAAAAATCGACAAATTACCAGAAATAATTGTTAACAATAATAAAACTTTAAATTTCATAAAAATTCTCTCTAAAATAATTTCTATTATAAAATTATCATAAAAATAGATTAAAAAGCAATAGTTTTGTTAAATTTTCAATTTTTGAATATCCGAAATACCTTTTTTTTGATTCTTTATATCTAATTTTTCCAATTTTTTCCAGGTTAAAAGGCCACTTTTGGCATCTTGAAAGCATGCAACTGAACTTGCATTTAAAATGGCATAAAAAATGGCTTTTTCTATTGTTTTTTTTGTGAATCCATAAATTCTGTAAAAAGGTTGATTACAGATTTATAATCTGGTGTATCTGTTTGAATTGGAAACCATTTAATTCCATCTTTGCTGTACATAATGTTATTTTTTTGAGGAAAATCGGTAGGAATTAGAGGAGTAGTTGTGGGCGCTTCATACCAATGGATTCCATCTTCACTGTACATGGTTTTGGGCGGAATTTCATACCAATCAATTCCGTCCTGGCTATACATGATGGTGTTCGTTGGTTTGTAAAATACTGCTGTAAGATCTCCTGATTGATATGTTTCTAAGCTTAAAATAGATAAATTACTTAAAATAACAGTTAAAAATAATAAAAATTTGAATTTCATAAAACCTCCATAAAATTACACATAATTAATTTCTATTATAAAATTATCATAAAAATAGATTAAAAAGCAATAGTTTTGTTAAATTTTCAATTTTTTAATATCCGAAATACCTTTTTTTTGATTCTTTATATCTAATTTTTCCAATTTTTTCCAGGTTAAAAGGCCACTTTTGGCATCTTGAAAGCATGCAACTGAACTTGCATTTAAAATGGCATAAAAAATGGCTTTTTCTATTGTTTTTT
>Ga0207014_1008_pt1 | contig 49868 bp, 60 predicted proteins | sample Alteio_BWMinCont_56_FD_153495 | JGI IMG/M metagenome (GOLD analysis project Ga0207014, IMG submission 153495) | Enriched cells from forest soil in Barre Woods Harvard Forest LTER site, Petersham, Massachusetts, United States -... | ecosystem: Environmental > Terrestrial > Soil > Temperate forest >...
TTATTATAATCATAAATATTTTTCGCACCTATTTGCGACATAATTTCGTATCTTTTTTCCATTTCATTTACCAACCATTTCAGGACACCTGTTGCAATTTTGGCCATTGTGATAATTGGAAAAAGTAAATGTGGAATATCTGAATAATGAATAAATTCTAATCTTTTCGGGTCAATTAAAATTAATTTTAAATCGTCAGGTTTGCATTTACATAATAAACTTATAATCATTGAATTGAGTGCAACAGATTTTCCAGAACCTGTTGAGCCTGCAATTAATAAATGTGGCATTCTGGCTAAATCAACAATACTTTTATTGCCAATTGTATCTTCGCCTAAAATTAGAGGTAAATCGCCTATAAAATTTGAAAATGTTGAGGACTTTGCAATTGATGAAAAATAAACATCTTTTCTTTGCTTATTTGCTATTTCAAATCCGATCACAGATTTTCCAGGAATTGGAGCAATTATTCTTATGCCCGTAGTTTGTAAGGCCATCGCCAAATCATCTTCCAATGCAGTTATTTTACTAATTTTAGAATCCATTTGTGGTTGATATTCAAATAAAGTTACAACTGGACCATGTTCAATAGAAATTATTGAACCATTTATTCCAAAACATTCTAATTTTTCTTCCAAGATTTTTGATAATTGCTCAAATTCTTTCTTAACTTTGATAACGTGATTATCATCATTATGAGTAAATATATTTAAATCGGGTAATAAATAACTCTTAAATTCAATAATTGTTTCTTTCTTAGTAACAGAATTGTCAAATTCCTTAAATTCAACTTTATTCGGTTCAATCTTATTTTCTTTATTTAAATCTGAAAATTCATTTCTCAATAGCTCTGCATATTCGACTTGAAATAATTGCTCATTAAACTCATCAATATTTTCTGAAAAAAACAAAGAATGAAATTTTTGAGATAAAAAATTTATATATTTTTTTAATGGATTAACTATAGTATTGATTTTTAAAAAAAATACTGAAAAACGTCTCCAATATAATTTTTGAATCGGATCAATAAATAAATATTTTATGAATTTAATAAATGAAAAACGTAAAATTAAAATTAATGAGATAAAAATTACAAAATTTATAAAAAATAAAAGAATTTTTTTATTATAAATCACGCTCAAGGCACAATCTAAAAAGTATTTTCCAAGAAAACCTCCACCAATAAAACCGTGAAATGACATTTTATAAAACTCAAATAACATTGATGAAAAAATAAATAATGCAATAAATCCACAAATCCTATCAACTTCAGTCTTAATTTCTACTTCTCGAAGAACTATAAAACAAAAATAAAATAATAAAAAAACAAGAATCAAAGAAGAATTGCCAAACATCAATGCAAAAAATGCAGCAAAATTTGCACCGATTGATCCAAGCATATTATTAATTTTATTATTATCACTTTGATAAAAAATGAATGATGAATCAAAGTGGTTATACGATATTATCGATAAAAAAATAGCGATCACGCAAAAAATAAAAGAAAATTTAAACAAATTGGTCAATGTAAATATTCGCTTGATCAAATTAATCATTTTTTTCTCCAAATTTTAATTTGTAATAATTAAATCACAAATTATCTTGCAATTTGAAGATAATTATCATAATTTCATTAAAATTAATTATTTAATATTTTTAATCTGCAATTATAACATTAATTATTTTAAAAAATTTATTAAAGAAGCAGCTAAAACAATGTTTAAGTAATTAAATATAATGCTTAAGTCGACTGGAAAAAGAATTTGAAAATTGAAATATTTACTTTTTACGATTGACAAGAGTATATTAAAAAAGCTTAATTTATTAATGCTGATTTTAAATAGTTGACTTGCATATTGAAATATATTAGCGTTTGATTAAATTATGATTAACAAAGAAAGTTAGAGTTGTTATTAATTACACCTTAGTTTGAAACGAAAGGAGGGAAGCACAACGAAAAAAAAAGTTTGTAAGGTGTTGTTATAAGTTTTCAATTTCTTTCGTATTTTCCTAATAAAGGAGTAACATATGAAATTTTCGCTAAGAGGGATTTTTAGCATTCTGTTACTCGCTTCAGGTTTAGTAATTCTTGACGCGAGCGCAGACAATAGATCTTGTCCAACAGAAAATTCTTTCTGTCCGGACGAAGCACAATGCAATGATAATTGCACTGGTGACGTTTTTGGTAAAACACATTTCTCTTTACGTCCGCAAGATTTAAATGGCGCGCGTAAATTAGTTGGTGTAAAAGATAAAATTCATCTTTATGGTAAAGAAGAATTTTATGGCGTTGCAAGCGTAGGTTTAATGTATCAACAAACATTTAGCCGTGATAATCATTCACTTGGAAAATGGTTTTCATTCAATTCAGCATCAAATAGCAATGGCACAAGCTGCATGACATATGGTAATGCATGCGATGGCACATTTGATATTTATGGCGCAAACTTTGGTACAACTGCAAGTGGTACAGTTTGTTTTGATCCTGTAATCAGAAACTTCATTGCAGATTTTGATTTCTGGATGGGTTGGGATGAATTCATTTGTGGATTATGGACAAGACTTGATATCCCAGTTAACTACACAAAATGGGATTTAAGACTTTGCGATTCATCTACAGCTGGAACAACAACATTCACAGCAGGATTCAATAATCCTACTACCAGCGGAACATGCGATGCTTTAGTAGATCTTAAAGCTGGTTGGGCTGGTTCATCATTCTGTTCAGCTCCTGCATTAAAATGCGGTAAAATTTGTGGCGCTCAAAAAGACACACAAGTTGCAGCTATTCATTTTGATTTAGGATATGACTTCATTAAAAGAGAAAGAGGTCATGTTGCGGCTAGTCTTCACTTTGTAGCTCCAACAGGAACAAGACCTAGCGATGAATTCTTATTCAACGCAGTTTCTGGCCCACAACGTATGTGGCAAATTGGTGCAACAGTTGATGCTGGATATCAATTATGGGAAAACTGTGACGGCGATCAACGCTTAACAGCTTATTTAGATGCAGTTGTCACTCACTTATTCGGTGCTAAACAAAATAGATTATTTGGTCTATTAGTTAATGGCCAATCAAGCCCAGGAAGCTCATGGTTACTATTAAAACAATTTAATGCTGCGGGCGAAGTAATTGGTTTAGAAAGAGCTGCAAATCTTCTTTGCTGCTGTTCTAAAATCGAAGCAGGTGTTATGGCTGATGTAACATTAATGTTACAATATGATTGTGGATGCTTCTCAACAGGTCTTGGTTGGAACTTCTGGATGCGTAGCAGAGAAAAAGTTAAAGAATTAATTGGTTGCAGCTTAGAAAGTGGCAATTACGGTATTAAAGGTGATTCACCTTATAATACAAATACCACACAAAGCAAAGCAACAATTGGAAAATGCGGTTCCACAGACGCTACTCCAATGTATTTAAAAAATACACAAATCGACATTTGCCCAGCAATTCATCCATCAGCTTTCTCTAACAAAATATTTGGTTACTTCGGTTACAATTGGAAAGATTGTGACTGGCAACCATTTGTAGCAGTTGAAGGCGGCGTTGAATTCGGTCAAGACAATAGAGCAGCTAACCAATGGGAAGTAATGCTCAAAGGTGGCGTTGCGTTCTAATTTAATAAATTAGATAAAACTAGTACTAAAAAGAAAGGCTCAGATATTGAGCCTTTCTTTTTTTTTGCTAAAATTATCCATGGTTTAAAAAAAATTTGAAAAACGAAAGGAGAAAAGTATAAGCATCTAAAAAAAATCACACATCTAAAATAATGTTTTGTTAAAATATTTTTACAGACAAAGGAATAACATAATGAAACCTATGCTAAGAGGTTTTTTCAAAGTCTTGCTTCTTGTCTCATTAGTTTCTTTGACAAAAGCAGATAGTAGTTGTAATAAAACTTGCAGCACAACATCATGTAACACTTGTAGCACAACTTGCAGCACAACGCCGTGTAACACAAATCAATCAATATGTAATGACACTTGCAACGTAAATAAATGTGATGGCGATGTTTTTGGTAAAACACATTACTCAATGCGCCCTCAAGATTTAAATGGTGCACGTAAATTAGTCGGCGTTAAAGATAAAATTCATTTGTATGGAAAAGATGAATTTTATGGAGTAGTAAGTTTAGGATTAATGTATCAACAAACTTTTGATAGTAAAAAACTTGGAAGATGGTTTTCATTTTCTAGAACTTTCACCACATCTACATCAAGTTCAAATTGCTGTAACACAAGTTGTTCAACAGATTGTAATCGTTCAAATTGCATGACGTATGGCAATAAATGCGATGGTACGTTTGATATTTATGGCGCAAACTTTGGAACAACAAATAGTGGTACTATCTGTTTTAATCCTCAAATAAGAAATTTTATTGCAGATTTTGATTTGTGGATGGGATGGGATGAATTTGTTTGTGGTCTATGGACCAGAATTGGTGTACCTGTAAACTACACAAAATGGGATCTGAGAGCATGTGACTCAAATTCAACATCAACTCTTTCAACTTTCACAGCTGGATTTATGGGAACAGTTGATGCAGGTACTGTCAATGGATTTGGTTCATTATTGCAAGGTTGGGCTGGAACAGCATTTGGTTCAGTTCCCGGTTTAACTTGCGGAAAAATTTGTGGATCTCGCAAAGATACACAAGTTGCAGCGTTGCATTTTGATTTAGGTTATGATTTTTATAGCTGTGAACGCGGACATGTTGCAGCAAGCTTACACTTTGTAGCGCCAACAGGAACCAAACCAAATGATGAATTCTTATTCAATGCTGTATCAGGTCCACAACATATGTGGCAAGTCGGCGGTACCGTTGATGCAGGATATCAACTTTGGGAAAATTGTGATGGTGATCAAAGATTAAATATTTATTTTGATGCAGTTGTTACACATTTATTTGCAGCAAAACAAAATAGATTATTTGGTTTACTGATTAATGGCCAATCAAGCCTAGGCAGCTCCTGGTTATTATTAAAAACATTTAACTCAAGCAAGGAATCAACAGGGCTTCAAAGAGCTGCAAATGTACTTTGCTGCTGTTCTAAATTTGATGCCGGCGTAATGGCAGATGTAACTTTAATGCTGCAATATGATTGCGGATGCTTTTCATCAGGTCTTGGATGGAACTTCTGGTCTCGCAGTAGAGAAAAAATTAAAGAAATTAATTGCGATCTAGCAAGTCAAAATGTTGGAATTAAAGGTATGACACCTTTACAAAATGCTGACGGTTCAGCAAACAACGATACAGAAAGCAAATCAACAATATCAAAATGTTCAACAACAGAAACAACACCTGTTCTCTTAACAAATGATGATATTGATGTTTGTCCTGCTCTTCATACAAGCGCATTCTCTAATAAAATATTCGGTTTCTTTGGATATAATTGGAGAGATTGTGATTGGCAACCATTCTTATTAATTGAAGGTGGTGCTGAATTTGGTCAAGATAATCGTGCAGCTAACCAATGGGAAGTAATGCTCAAAGGTGGCGTTGCATTCTAATTTAATTAAATTAGAACAAAAAAAGAAAGACTCAAAATTTGAGTCTTTCTTTTTTTTTAAATAAAAAAATTTAAATATTTTTTTGAACAGATTTATTTTTCACACAATCGACAAGATCTTTAACGCAAAATATTTTTTCTGATTCCTCATCACTTATTTCAATATTAAAAGATTCTTCAGTTCTCATTAAAATTTCAAATTGATCTAATGAATCCATTCCTAAAGCGTCAAATGTAACATTTTGTGAAATTTTATTTTCATCCAATAAAAATTTATCAGAAATTATTTTTGCAACTTTTATGTAAATTTGATCAGCTGACATTTTTCCTCCTTGATAAAAAATTATTTCTTTAAAAATTCAAGAAAAGCATTTAATCGATTAATTGATTCATCTTTTGATAAAACTGCTAATAATTCAAATACCCCAGGACTTGTAATATTTCCTGTTAAAGCGATTCTTATTGGTTGAGCCAAATTCGGTAACTTAATTTCTAATTTTTTACAAAGAGATTTTATTTTCTCTGATAATGTTGCTTCAGTCCAATCATTTATAGATTTTAATTCATTAATCAATTCTTTCAGATAATAAATTGTTTTTTCTGTTACAAATTCGTTAATAGCGGATTTTTCATAATTTGCAGGTAGTTTGATCAATAAAATAATAATTTCTGAAAGAACCAATAATGTTTTTGATCTTTCTTTATATAAATCAATTAATTTTAAAATTTGCTCATTATTAAAAAAAGATGTTTTGTTTCTAAAATCGCTATTCACATCAGATTCAATAATTTTTAAAAGCTCTTTTGAATCTTTTTGCCTGATATAAATGCCATTCAACCATTCCAATTTTTTAATATCAAAAATTGATCCACTTTTGCCAACATGCTCTAAACTAAATAATGTAATTAATTCTTCTCTTGAAAATATTTCTTGATCTTTATGAGCCCAACCTAAACGCACTAAGTAATTAAAAAGCGCATCGACCAAAAAACCCTCTTTTTTATATTCAATTACAGAAACAGCAGCATCTCGCTTGCTTAATTTTTGACCACTCTCATTTAATATTGATGGAACATGTGCAAATTCGGGAGATTTAACCCCAATAGCATTATATAATAAAATTTGTTTTGGAGTATTGCTAATATGGTCTTCACCCCTAATTATGTGAGAAATTCTCATAAAAATATCATCGGCAACCACAACAAAATTATATGTAGGAGTTCCATCTGAACGCAAAATCACAAAATCATCAAATTGATCCAATGGGAATGTAATTTTTCCATGAATTAAATCATTGAATGAAATTTCAGTTTTATCGTTAGGAATTTTGAATCTGATAACAAATGATACAGAATTGTCTTGTGAGGTTAAATTTTTGCATTTTCCAGAATATTTTGAATAAGAACCTTCAATCTCCTGTTCATCCCTTTTTACACAATAACATTTATATGCAAAACCTTTTTTCAATAATTCTTCTGCTAATTTTTTATGTTCTTTAAATCTTTTGGACTGAACAAGAATAGGTTCATCAGGATCCATTCTCATCCATTTGAATGTTTCCAAAATCGAATCAGTATATTCCTGTTTTGATCTTTCCAGATCAGTATCTTCTATTCTTAAAAGAAATTTTCCATTATTATGACGCGCAAAAAGCCAATTGAAAATTGCTGTTCTTAAACTGCCAATATGTAAATGTCCTGTCGGAGAAGGTGCAAAGCGGACTCTAATTTCCAAAATATTCCTTAGCTTAATTGTTTTAATTTTTCTTTTGCTGCATTAATCCAAGGAGATTCATTTTTGGAGTCTTGAGAATCAATAATTTCAAAATATTGTTTTGCTTTTTCCAGATTATTGATTGACCAATAATATTCACCTAAATAAAAATTTGCCATATCATTAAAAGGATTATTTTTATCGGATGCCAATTGAACTAAATGATCTAACCCAACTTGTGTTTCATTATTGTCAATTTCAAATAAAGCTAAAGTGGTTTGATATAAATAATAAAACAAATTATTTTTTTTGATCTTATTTACAGCATCTTTCAATATTTCGTATGCTTCATCATATTTATTTTGTTCAATCAACGCCTGCATTTGATAAGCTAAAAAATATGGCGATAAAGTGGAACTTTTACTTTGTAAATATCCTGTTCTGAAAGCAATTTCAGTTTCTTCCCACATACCTTTTTTTTCTTTTTCAGTAATTTCATTGGAAGTGTTTAAAGCAAAAGCATTTTTATAAACTTCCATGGATTCTGAAAATGTTTTTTGTGCAAATTTTTGTATTTTTGCTTGTCGCAAATCATAAATATATTTACCACCAAAACCCGCTATCCCCACAATTACTAATATTGCAAATATCTGAAAATCTCGTTGTCGCAAATATTGTTTATAATCTGTGAAATCAAAATTCATTAACCGCTCCAATTTTTAATTTTATTCTTGTTCCTGATTGGTTTCTTGTTTTTTAGCTTTCATATTTTGCTTTGCATTACGGCTTTGGCCTCTTTTTAATGCCCTATCCATTTTTGTTTCAAAAATTTTTACGCCTTTATAAAATCCGCAATTATCACATGCTTGATGAGGCATAATTGCAACTTTACAATTGTTACAACTTGTTATTGCTTTAGGCTTTAAACCTTTATTTGCAGCTCTTGATCGAATTCTGGCTCTAGATAACTTACGTTTTGGTACTGGCATCGTGATCCTTCAAAAATTAATTAGCTTCTTTATTTAGGTATTTAACTTATCAATAACTATATAAATTATATAAAAAATTAAAAAAAAGGCAAAATTAAAGGCCATTTTGCTGCCACATCCCGGCAAAATTCTGTATTATTTTACCATCCAACTGAAGCTGAAAAAGTTTAAATTGCAGATCATTAAGTGATATCTCAAATTTCTCAGATAATTCTTCTATAGAACAGGGATCCTTGCAATATTGAATTATCTTATCTTCAAATGATAATTCTACTATCTCTGTTTGTTCATATTTGCCTGTATCATCATTTTTTAAATTTGATTCTCCAAATTCTTCCAAAATATCATTTGCACAGGTTATTAATTTAGCTCCTTCCTGAATTAACTTATTGCATCCAGCACTTAATTCATCATCAATTGATCCCGGTATAGCAAACACTTCTCTCCCTTGCTCAAGAGCGTATAAAGCTGTTATTCTTGTGCCACTTTTTATTCCCGCCTGCACGACAATACAACCCTTTGAAATTCCTGAAATTATTCTATTTCTCGCAGGAAAATTTTCCGGATATGAATCACAATTTAATGCAAATGAACTAATTATAGCACCATCATTTTCAACAATTTTTTGAAATAACTTTTTGTTCGAATATGGATAAGGCTTTAATAAACCAGAACCTAAAATTGAAATAGTTTTACCGCCGAATTTTAGAGCGGCTTCATGAGCCATCGTATCTGCACCAATTGCTCCCCCACTTACAATTGTCCAACCGAATTCTATTAATGAAAGCGCGATATTCTCAATCATTCTTTTTGAATAATCATTGGCCTTTCTTGAACCGATAATTGATATTAATTTTTCGTCCGCATTTAATTTTCCCTGCCAATAAATTACAGAAGGAGGCAGATGAATATTTTTTAATAATTCGGGATAATTATTATCTAAAAATGTTGACCAATTAATTTTATGCTTTTCAATTAAAGAAATTTCTTCATCAAAAATATTTTTATTTTCAAGCCCCTCTTTAATTTTTTTTGCCTGAATTTCTGATAATCTAAAGAAATTAGTTAATTCATAAATTGAAAGTTGGTAAATTTCATTAATATTAAAATTTAATGGCTTTTTTTCAATTAAAGATTTAATCGTTGAAGGCCCAATGCCATTGATCAATGACAAATGTAAAATTACAAATCCAGAACTTTGTTGCAAATTTTTCCAAATATTTTAATTATTCTTCTGATTTATCTGAATCTTCATTTACTGTTTCTACTTTTTCATTCTTCTTATCAGAAATTTTTTCATTTTTTTCTGTCTTAGCTTCAACTTCAGTTGTTTTATTGTTTTCAGAATCTTCCTGAATTGCAAAAATTGAAGATAATTTTTGTCCATCATCTAACTTGATCAGTCTAACACCAGAAGCTTGTCTGCCCATAGTTCTTATTTCTGAAGATGGAAGTCTTATTATTTTTCCGGAAATATCAATCAATAAAATATCCGAATTGTCACTAACCATGACAAGACCGATTACTTTTCCATTTCTTTCAGTTGTAGGGATTGTTCGTACTCCTGAACCGCCTCTATGCGCAACTCTAAAATCAGAAATACTTACTCGTTTTCCATATCCATTTTGAGTAGCAAAAAGAAGATCTTTGCTCGCGTCGGAAATTATTTCCATACCAACAACATTATCCTGCGTCTTTAATCTAATTCCCCTTACTCCAGCTGCTTGACGTCCCATTGAACGCACTTCATCTTCTTTAAAATGAATTCCTTGTCCTTTTGCCGTTGCAAGAACTATAGAATCTTTTCCTGTACTTACTCCACAGAAAGCCAATTCATCCCCATCATGCAATGTGATTGCTTTGATTCCGGTTGCACGGATTTTTGCAAAAGCAGTAGCTTCTGTTTTTTTAATTGTTCCTTGTTTTGTGACCATCACTAGATTTTTATCTTCCATTCCACGCATACACAGCAACTTAACAACAGTTTCGCCTTGCACTAAAGGAAGAAGATTAATTATTGCACGTCCCTTTGCTGTTCGCCCAGCTTCCGGAACTTCAAAAACGCTCATACTATAAACGCGGCCCAAATTTGTGAAAAATAATAATTCATCGTGAGTTTTTGCAACGAAAAGATCTTGCATAACATCTTCAGAATCTTCTAAAGATGACATTCCCATTTTTCCTTTCCCGCCTCTATGTTGAACGCCATAAAGTGCAAGTTGAACTCTCTTTATGTAGCCTTTTTTAGTTAAAGTTACTACAACATCTTCTTCAGGAATTAAATCGGCTTCAGTTAAAATATCTATTGCACCTTCAATTCTACTTTTTCTTGTATCTGAATATGTTTTTTTAATTTCCTGCAATTCTTTTATTACTTCGCCTTTTAAAACTTTTTTATCTTCAAGAATTAATTTAAAATTTGAAATACTTTTTTTTAGTTCTTCCATTTCAGTAGCAATTTTTTCTTGCTCTAAACCGGTCAAACGTTGTAAACGCATTTCAAGAATAGCTTTTGATTGTTCTTCACTTAGCATGAAACGCTTATTTAATTGTAAAATTGCATCTTCTGCTGTTCTTGATTTTTTAATTAATGCAACAACTTCATCAATATTTTGTAAGGCTACAATAAAGCCAGCTAAAATGTGTTCTTTTTGTTGTGCTTTTTTTAAATCAAAATTTGTTCTTTTGTAAACAACTTCTTCTCTGAATAAAACGAATTCACGAATAAATTCCCTGAAAGTAAAAATCATCGGCCTGTTATCAAGCAATGCCAACATTAAAATTGAAATACTTGATTGTAATGGCGTATATTGAAATAATTGATTAATTACAAGATCAGGAGTTTCACCACGTTTTAAATCTATTACTAAGCGGATTCCTTTTTTATTTGATTCATCTTTTATATTAGCAATGCCTTCAATTACCTTATTTTTAACTAAATCTGCAATTTTAATAGCTAATTCAGATTTATTTACCTGATAAGGTAATTCTGTAACAACAATTGATTTGCCTTTTTTTGTTTCTTCTACATCTAAAACCGCACGCAATATTAAATTTCCGCGCCCAGTTTTATATGCTTTTATTATCCCGCCTCTGCCACAAATTATTCCACCAGTTGGAAAATCAGGCGCAGGAACTAATTCAAATAATTTTTCATCAGACACTTCAGGATTTTCAATATATGCCAAACAGGCATTTATAATTTCTCCTAAATTATGCGGTGGAATCGATGTTGCCATACCAACCGCAATACCAGAAGAACCATTAACTAAAAGATTTGGCAATTTACTAGGCAATACAACAGGTTCCGTTGTAGACTCGTCAAAATTAGGAACAAATTCAACGGTTTCTTTATCTAAATCGGTTAAAATTTCTTGAGTAATTTTTTCCATTCGCACTTCAGTATAACGCATAGCTGCTGCGCCATCACCATCGATAGATCCCCAGTTACCCTGACCATCGAGCAAAGGATAACGCTTGGAAAAATCTTGTACCATCCCAACCATTGTTGAATAAACTGCCTGATCACCGTGCGGGTGATATTTACCAAGCACTTCACCAACCACACGGACTGATTTGTGATATGGTTTATTATAATGAAAGCCAAGATTGTTCATTGTATAAAGAATTCTTCTATGAACAGGCTTTAAACCATCGCGAACGTCAGGAAGAGCACGGCTTACAATAACCGACATTGCATAATCAAGAAAAGAAGTCTTGAGTTCATCTTCTAACAAAATCGGGGTAATTTTTTTATCCGCAGATAATTCTTGATTATTAGAATTATTAGCCATGAATTTTTTCCTTTTTATTTTTTAGAAAATGCCTATCAGCAGGCCATATTAACATTATAATTTAACAATAAAAAAAGACAAGTTGTAAGTAAAACTAATGATTAAAATATTTTTTTTTGATTTTACAAATTTATCAACCCGATGCCCAAATATGTCCTAAGACGGCAAAAAAAGCCATAACAGAAATTATTATTGCAAAACTTGAAACACAAACCACCCTTCCTTCAGTTCTTTTAATATCATTATATTCAAGTCTCATCGTTTCCAAAATTTCTCCAAATTTTGAAGGGCTAACTCTATCACCAGGTTTGTATCCTGTCTCCAAATCTTGTTCATCAATTATTAATCTTCCTAATTCTAATCCCCCTGCTGTACCATAATTTCGAGCCAAATTTTCCCTATTCATTCCATAATTATACTGAAAAATAAGAAATAAGATTAATAGTAAAAATTTATTCATATTTATTTTAAATTTTAATTAATAATAAAATAAACCATTATTATAACTCAAAATAACGTTGTATAATATATTTTTCCTTCAAAATTTCTTAAAAATCAATATAATTATTTTATTATGACAGATATTAAAAAAATAAATCTCAAAACATTTAGTCCGGATAAAATCAGAAACTTTTCTATTATCGCTCACATAGATCATGGAAAATCAACTCTTTCTGACCGACTTCTGGAAGAAACTGGGACACTTTCTGACAGAGTAAAACATGAACAATTCTTAGATAAACTTCAAGTAGAAAAAGAACGTGGAATTACCGTAAAAGCTCAAACTGCTTCTATGTTTTACAATTACAAAGGCGAAACTTATCTTTTAAATTTAATTGATACGCCCGGACACGTAGATTTTAATTATGAAGTTTCCAGATCGCTTTACGCATGCCAGGGAGCAGTTTTGTTGGTAGATGCAGGTCAGGGCGTTCAAGCGCAAACTATGGCAAATTTTTATCTCGCGTTTGATCAAGGTCTATCAATAATTCCTGTAATAAATAAAGTTGATCTGGCAAATGCACAACCTGAGCGCGTGATTAATGAAATGCATAAATTATTTGAATTTGACAAATCTCAAGTAGTAAAAACCTCCGGAAAATCGGGAATTGGTATAAAAGATTTACTTGAAGCAATTATTCAAAGAATTCCTAGTCCTCAGGGAAATGTTGATGCAAATTTGAAAGCATTACTTTTTGACTCATGGTTTGATGATTATAAAGGTGTGATCTGCTTAATTGCATTAAAAGATGGTGTAATTAAAAAAGGAGATAAAATAACATTAGCTCAATCTCAAAATGATTATGAAGTGTTAGAACTAGGCCTGATGTATCCTGAACAAACTCCAATGGAAGCGCTTTATGCAGGTCAGGTTGGTTATTTAGTTGCAGGAATGAAAACTGTAAAAGAAGCTCGTGTTGGTGATACAATTTTTCACACAAAAAAATTAGTAACTCCTTTTCCAGGATTTAAACCGGCAAAACCAATGGTTTTTGCAGGAATTTATCCTGTTGATAATAGTGAATTTGAAGCGGTCAGAGATGCAATTGAAAAATTAACCTTAAATGACGCAAGCGTTCGCGTAGAAAAGAAAAGCTCACAAGCATTAGGTCTTGGTTTTAGATGCGGATTTTTGGGTCTACTTCATATGGATGTTTTTAAACAACGCTTAGAACAAGAACATAATGTTGAAGTAATTGCAACTGCGCCAAGCGTGCTTTATAAAATAAAATTAAAAAGCGGCGAAATTGAAGATGTTGAAAACCCGTCAGATTTTCCTGAACCAAATAAAATTGAAGAAATCTTAGAGCCCGTAATTGAAGCTACGATTATTGTTCCAAAACAATATCTTGGTGTTATTATTGAACTTTGTGAAAAAAAACGCGGCAAACAAAAAGAAATGACATTTTTTGATGAAGATAGAGTTATTTTAAAATACACTTTACCTTTAAATGAAGTGGCAACTGATTTTTATGATCAATTAAAATCATTAAGTTCAGGGTATGCAAGTTTAGATTATGAAGAAGCAGGTTATGAATCTGCAAAATTGGTAAAATTGGATATTTTATTAAATGGCCGTCCTGTTGATGCATTTGCAACTATTGTTCATGTTGATAATGCATATTACATGGGAAGAGAACTTGTTGATCGTTTAAGAAAAGCAATTCCAAGACAAATGTATGAAGTTGCAATTCAAGCAGCAATTGGCGCAAAAGTAATTGCACGTGAAACAATTTCAGCATTTAGAAAAGATGTTACAGCAAAATGTTATGGTGGTGATATAACCCGTAAGCGTAAACTTCTTGAAAAGCAAAAAGAAGGTAAGAAAAAGATGAAACAATTTGGAACTGTTGAATTACCTCAAGAAGCATTCCTTGCTATATTGAAAAAATAAATCTATTCCGAAATTTTAAGTTGTAATAAATAAATATTTATTAATAGTCCAAACTTTTTCACTTCCCCAGTAAATCTTTGTATCAAAATCGGGAAAACCTTCAGAAGATAATTTAAGATTTACTTCAAAAGTATTTGCAACTTCAGATGGAGCTGTCAATTTTAAATTATCTTTACTATTTGGCTTTAAAATCAATTTGCCTGTTACTGCGGGTGCACCTTCTGCCTTAGAAGGAATAGCTGTTACATTTACTTGAACATCTGTTTCATTTATAATTGGAAATAACTTTTCATTACAATTGACAATTGAAATTAAGTTTAGACTTAATAAAATAATTTTTTTAATCATAAATCTCCTTTTTCATAAATTACTTCTTTTATGTTTTAAATGATAAATCAAGCCTTTTACGTATTTTACGTGGCTTAAAACTTCCCCACTTCATAAGCTCTTCACCAGGCGAAAAACCCTTTGAATATACTTTGATTAATACTTCATCTCTTTTGTCTTTTTTTGGCATCTTACTTGTTAGTGTTAAATTGCCTCGGCTATTGGAAGCTAAGTTTAATTTTCCTTCAACTCCGTAAGTAGTGTCTGATATTATATCCACTGGAACATCTGTTTCATTTATAATTGGTACCGTCATTTCACTGCAATGTGCCAATGAAATTAAACATAAACTCACATACATTATTTTTTTAATCATAAAAATCGCCCTTTTTCTATAGCAAATTATCATTACTTAATTCTAATAGTAATAAACTCTTAATCGAAAAGGCAATAGTTTTAATTTAAAAAGTTATAAAATAATAATTTAAACCCAAAAAAGGTCCATTTTTAACAGGTTTTTGACGCTTTAGCACTTGCAAAAATTTAATGGGGAAATTTCAGATTCTACACTTCTGATAGGCTTTATCTTATACTTTGAAAGGATCGGGTAATTTTCGGTCTGTTATTTTTAAATATTTGCCAATCTGACATCATGAAGCTGATTAATTTTATTCATTGATAAACGCTCAAGCATTTGTCTTTCCTCTTTATCTTTTTTTACCAACTTATCCTTTTCCTCTTTATTTAATTTCATAAGTTCTTTCACATCAAATTGCATCATATCTATCTTTAATTTTGTATTATCAGAATTTGGTTTGATTTGAATAATCCTTGAATTAAGATTTACCCTAGTTACTTGTTTAGAATCATGGAGTTCATTCATTTGTTTAGTGATTTTCATTCCAGGCAACAATCCACCTACTTTTGCATATGTTTTTGATGAAATTAAAAAAGAATTCTGATTATTAGTAACTAAAAAATATGGCAGCATAATTACAAAAGCATAACCAGGATCGACAGAAAATTTTTGATTATTCCAACTGGCACTGTTAAAATATACTTCGAAATCAACAGATTCATTCAAATAATTTTCAATTTTATAAAAAAGAAAACGACAATTAATTGTCAAAGTCAAAGTTAAAATTAAACAAATAAAAATTACTTTTTTAAACATCAAATCCCATTATTTATAATCAAATAAACTATTAATTCTAATTGTAATAAAGATTGATTAAAAGGTCAATAGCTCTTTTCACAGGTTATATCCTAAAATCGTAAAGATAATTTTTTCTTTTGATCCATTGTTCTAGCTAAACTCACAATTTTAAAACCAGCGTACATTTCACAAGCAAGTTTTGATTTTGATTCGTCATCCATCTTAATTAGAATTTTTCTTGAATTGAGGTAAAAAGAACCATCAATCTTCATACATGGAAGAGGTTGTTCAATTTCTTGATCATTTGCTGAAATTAATAAGTAATTTTTGGAACTATTGAATGGGGCATAGGGAATTATGATTTCTTTAACATTATTAGGTTTTAATTCAATTGCTTGATACGTCTTACCATGCAAATTTATTTTAATTTTAACAATATTTTCACTTAAATTATGAATTTCATAGATTGTTGTACGGCAATTAATTATTCCAATAAAAAATGCACATATAAAAATTATTTTTTTAAACATTTAGGCCCTAAATAATTATTTTTATTTTTTTATATTTCAATTGTAATAAAGAAATAATTAAAGGCAAATATGTTTATATTTAAAATTATAAATAACAATTTACATTAAAAGATGTTTGCCACTAAAAACGTTACATGTGCTGCATTTATTTCCGCAACCATTTTCACAATCACAGAAACATTTTTTAACACAATCTACAATCATTTGAGGTCTATCGCCTCCAAATTCTTCAGTGCATTCGTCAATACAATTTGTTGTGGAAAAGATTAGTTCTGAATTAATTAATAAAATACAAGAAAAAATTAATTTATTTTTCATTTTTGAATTCCTTTTAAATTCTATTATAAATTATACTTCTAATAAATAAAGAAATTCAAGAAAAATGAAATCTGACTTAAAATTTATAATTTACTTTTAATTCTATTTGCTTCTTTTTCAAGCAATTTTAACAATTGGAGAACTGATTTATTACCTGATTTTTTTAGAGTCAAATTATAAACTGTTTTAGAATTATTTTGCGATAAATTAAATTTAATTTCATCATTTTCCTTTTTAAAAGTCCCATCCTGATTCTTTAAAAATTTAAATGGCAAAAGAAATTCAAACTGCTCATGATTCATGCAAACATCAATTTTTATCATCAAATCTTCAGGATTTATTTTTACTCCAAAAACTTGAGAATATTTTTCTGCCAATAAATTACCGTAAGTTAAAATTTGGTCTTCTACTATTGAAGCATCTGCATAAACATAGAACTCACAAGAGGTTATAGATGTGATAAATAAAATTGCTAAAAATATTATTTTTTTTAGATTCATAAATTTCCTAAATTTTCAACTTAAAACTTAAATAATTTAGAATAAAATTAATTTTTAAGCAAAAATTGTCTTTAGGAAAAGATTTTATAAACAAATCTTATTTTTATCTAAATATTGCAATCGGGTGCATCAATTGTCTACCATTAATTTCCCCGCGATTTGGAATTCCTTTATGAAAACATCGTCTGCATTTGCCGCGATCATCCATTACGTCAGTACATGGACAATCGCAACGTACATAATGATATTTTTTAAAATCTCTTGGTTTTTCCATATGATAAGAGTTATCCATGCAACCAATAGAGCATTTTAAATTAAAAATTAATAAAAAAAAGATTAAAGAAAATAAAAAAAGCTTTTTCATTATGTTCCAGTTGATTTTAAACTTAAAGAATATTTTTCTAAATTAGAAATATCTCTTAAGGTTATTTTTCCTTTTGCTAAAAGTTCTTTTGCCAATTTTGTCGGGCATGAATAAATTTGAGTAACAAAACAAAATAAAAAAGTTAATTTTAAGATATTCATTTTATTCTCCTTCAAATTTAATAATTGCACTTATTGTAAATATAATATCAACATAAATTAACAAATCGCAATATTTTTAGAAATAAGTAAATTTTATATTATTTAAAAAGAGAAAATTTAACTATGTTCTATTGTTTTTGAATTATCGTACAAAAATGAATTTAATGTGTTTAATTCAGAAATAAATTTTTCAATATGCGGAGCTGCTTCAGGATCTTGTGATGCAACGCCTATTACTGCTTTTGCCCAACCAATTGGCGTACCAATATCATATCTAACGCCTTGAACTTTATAAGCAAACACCTTTTCTCCAGAGCGGATCATATGAGCGATTGCATCAGTTAATTGAATTTCACCTTCATTATTCTGAATTTCATTGATAGATGCAAAAATTTTACTAGATAAAATATATCTTCCGATAATTGCCAAATTTGATGGAGAATTTTTTGGATCAGGTTTTTCAACCAAACTCCCAACTTGAAAAAGATTTGGCGTAATTTGTTTTTTTACAGAAATTATTCCATAAGATGAAACAGTTTGAACAGGAACTTCTTGAATTGCAATTACACACGCTTTTTCTTGTCGGGCAACGCGCAACATTTGAGCTAATGCGGGAGTCTTAGAAATTATAATATCATCAGGCAACATGACGGCAAAATATTCTTTACCAATTGAATGTTGCGCCATTGAAATTGCGTGTCCAAGACCTAATTGCTCACACTGTCTAATATAAGAAAATCTTGCCGCTTTAATAATTTTTTCTAAATTAATAATTAAATGTGACTTATTTTTTTCCTGCAATAATAGTTTAAGCGCCTCGCAAGTATCAAAATGATCTGCAATTGATTCTTTACCTTTTCCCGTGATTATAAAAAAATTATCAATTTCTGAATTAAGTGCTTCTTCAACAATATATTGAATAGCAGGTTTGTTTAATAATGGAAGCATTTCCTTTGGAATTGTTTTTGTAAGAGGAAGAAAACGAGTACCTAAACCTGCGCAAGGAATAACAACCTTTTTTATTTCCATTGACTCTTCCTTTTATTAAAGATTTATTTACTTAAATTGCTCTAGAAATTCAATTTTTCCTGAATTTAAAAGACGTATATCATTTATTCCATATTTTAACATTACTAATCTTGTTAAACCAAAACCAAATGCAAAGCCTGAATATTCTTCAGGATCAATATCACAATGTTTTAAGACATTAGGATGAACTAACCCGGCTCCCATAATTTCTATCCATGTGCTTTTTTTGCAAACGGAACATCCAGATGTACAAAATGGACAACGCATTGCTACGTCAACACCTGGTTCAACAAATGGATAATAACTCGGACGCATTGCAATGTCTAAATTTTCTCGTTCAAAAATCATTTGTAAAACAACTTTTATTGTTGCAAATAAATTAGACATAGAAATATTTTTACCAATTAACATTCCTTCTGCTTGCATAAAAACAAAATCATGTGAAGCATCCGTCGCTTCATTTCTGTAACATCTTCCTGTTGCAAAAATTGCCAAAGGTGGTTTTTGTTTTTTCATTGAATGAATTTGCACTGGTGAGGTATGCGTTCGCATTAATTTATGGGGCAATTTCAACCAGAAAGTATCCTGAATATCCCTTGCAGGATGATCTTTAGGAATATTAAGCGCTTCAAAATTATAAAAATCATCTTCTAATTCAGGACCATCTGCTATTTTGTAACCCATCGAAATAAAAATATTTTCAATTTGCTCTATGACATGCGTGTAAGGATGAAGAGATGGTTTTAAAGCAGAAAATTTATAAGCTGTAACATCAAAATTTTGTTTTTTTTCCTGGGCTGATTTTAATTTTAATTCAACGATCTGATTTCTTTTTAATTCAAATAGTTTTTCAGAATTTGTTTTTAATTCATTTAATAATGGACCAAAAATAACTTTTTCTTCTTTTGATAAATTTTTGATTTCATGCATTAAATTAGAAATTTCCGCATTTCTTGCAAGATATTTAATTCTTACGTTTTCAAGCTCTTGTTCGGAAGAAACTTTATCTAAATCATTTGAAAAATTTTCTCTGATTTTACTGATTTTTTTCTTTAAATCTTCCATTATCATCCAAATCAATTATAATTAACTTAATTTCATCTTATCAAAGAGCTTAAAATTGACAATTAATTTGACAAAAAAGCCTTAAAAATATAATATTTCTAATATTTTGAAATCCAAAACGCCGGGGTAGCTCAGTGGTAGAGCATGTGCCTGAAGAGCACAGTGTCGGTGGTTCGATCCCGCCCCCCGGCACCATGCTTCGCATAAAGCTTCGCATGGCGAGCCAGTCAAAGGAATAAAGAAGCATGTCCTTCGTAGCTTTAGCGTAGTAGGACAGTCTTCGCCCGAATGGGCTTCGTCTGGCTCCGCCAGTAATGATTTTGTGATTTTTAATATAAATTCTTTAAAGAAGAGACAAATCTTTTGTTAATTCTTTTTTGAATGGCAAAACTATTATGTGAATTAATTTTAAAATTCATAATTTATCATAACTATCGTCAACGACAAGCGCCATTATGACATCTTCCTCTAACGTTCCAACAAAACTCGCGTGAGCAGCGTCTGTAAGTGCAATTTTCTCCATTGGCTTTACCCTGACAATTTTGGGCTTTTACTTCGCCAAGAAAACCTAAAATAATTAAAATTATTAATAAATTCTTCATAAAATCTCCTTTTTATTTAGAATAACTAATCTTAAGTCAAAAAAGCAATATTTTACCTATTCTATCTGAAAATATCTTTAAAAATATACTTATAAAACTATTATTTTCATATTACTATTATCTTACAGTTATCATGGACTAATAAAAAGAAGGAGAAAAAATAAAAAAATTATTAGTTTTTTTAATCAATATAATTTTCGTGTCATCTGTTTTTTTAAATGCACGCATTGAAAAACAATTTGATAGTTTAAATGCATGTTTACAGAATTGTGATAATTTCTGTGCTAGTAAAAGCTGCTTTAGTAGCGACAATGTCTGTTTCTGTAATAGTAGATGCCATGGTGATAATCTAGGAAGAACTTGTAATATTGGCATGAATTGCGTTACATGCTTTTGTGGTTCGATCTGTTTTGGGAAGAATTAATTTTGATTATAATTTCGATCTAACCTGTAAATTCTGAATCCACTCTTTTAAATCAATTTTTATATCTTCTTCAATCTTATTTTTCACTTGAATATATTTTTTTAAAACATCATGAGATCGGTTTTCCTTTGCTCCAGGATCAAGCCAAATTTCATTTTCTGAAACTTTTCCTTTTCTGAATTGATATAATTTTTCGAAAATCTTTGCGTCAAACTGCCGCCTATACTCAAAATCAAAGACTTTATAAATTTCCGCAAATGCTTGCCAATAATTTTGAGCTCTTACTAATTTACTTTTCTTTTTTAATAACTCTTTCGAGAATTCTACAGCATCAATAAATGCCAAATTAGACGAATAAATTTGAAAATTAAATAAAATTGTAAAAATTAATAAAAATTTTTTCATTAATTCACTCCTTTTTATTTACATGAATTTATTGCTGGAAAAATTTTTTTATGTAGATATTTTATAATGAGTAATTATAAAGGAAAGATAAAATGTTAGTAAAGCAATAAAAAAGGAATAGAAATGAGGCATGTTCCATATGATGATAAACATACCATTGCTTGGTTTAAATTAGCAGAATTTGTCTCAAGAGGTGAAAAAGAGAGAGCTTTAGGAATTTATAAACTTTTAGTTTTATCAATTGATGATCCTGCTTTTGCATTTAAATTAGAAGGAGATATTCTTTATTCCTTTAGAGATGAAGTTGCAATAGAAAAATATCTAAAAGCTGCCAACATTTATCAAAAAGAAGAAAGATTCACCGAAGCGGTTGCAGTTTACGAAAATCTAATAACTATTAATCCTGATTCCCAGGAATATCTTAAATCATTAATCGAACTTTATAAAAAATTAAATTGCATTCCAAAAGTTATCTTTAATTTAAAAAGACTTTTTTTATTAAAAATAAAAGCAAATGAAATTAGCAATTCATTAGAACTTTTACAAAATCTAGAAACTTTTTCTCAAGAAAATTTTGGCCATCTTTATGAACAAATGTCATTTGCATTATTGCAAAATAATCAGGAAAAACAAACAATTTTAAAATATTTACAAAAAACAGTCGATGATTATTTTTTAACAAATGATAAAAATTCATTACAAAAATTTCTTTCAAAATTAGAAAATACTGATCAGAAATTTTATAAAGAAATAATAAAAAATATTAAAGAATAAAGTAGTAAATGATTCTTAGAATAAATATCAAAGAACGTTATCTCTGGTTATTAATTCTATTTTTTTTAATTTTATCATTTTCAATAACTTCAAAAAAATTCTCTTCATCAAATCTTGATACTCAAACATTAAGAGAATCGGCAGAAAAAAATAAATCAATAAAATTAGTGATGTTTACTCCCAAAGATAATATTAAACAGGCGATTTGCGATTTAATTAAAAATGAACAAAAAAAAATAAGAGCAGCAATTTATTTTTTGACAGATAAGATAATTGCTCATGAACTTATTCAAGCCAAAAAAAGAAATGTTGACGTTGAAATCGTGACATGCGCATCAAACTTAGAGAATGAATATAATAAAATTTGGCTTTTGCATGAAAATGGGATTTCTGTTTATATTTTTGATTTGCCTAGAAAAATTTCCAAAAAAAATCGATACAGTAACAATAGATTAATGCACCACAAATTTATAACGTTTGAAAAGAATATTGATGGCAAAAATATCTTAATTAATGGTTCATTCAACTGTACTGTTTCTGCTCAAAAAAATAATCGTGAAAATATTGTAATTTTAGATGATAAAGAATTGTTTGATCAATTTAATGCTGAATATGAAGAAATTAAAAAAAGTTCAAGACCACTTTCTAATTATTTACACAAAAAGCCAATAATTGAAAAAGATGAACCTGAAGAATTAAGCCTGAAGTTATCTAAAAAATTCTGGAATATATTCTAATTTATCCCTTATAATCAAGATTTTAAAAAACTATTGAATTTGCTATTTGTAATTTGATATTATTATGATAGTTAGAATAGATAATTAAAAAATGAGAGAAAATCAATGAAATTTAAATTAATTTTAATAATTTTACTAATATTTATAGAACAAGAATTAAATTCACAAATTCCATCTGGAACTTATCAGCAGACTTGTGACAGTATTTGGGTTTCTAGAACTGGAATTCTACATGCTCGCTGTAAGACTGGTCGATATAATGGGCACGTGGCGATGCATCGAAGAACTCAATTACACAATTCTTGGGATTGTGCTGGTTTTATTGAAAATCAAAGTGGAGATTTAGTGTGCAATAAACCATAAAATGGAGAAAAATCATGAAATATAAATTAATTTTAATAATTTTATTGATATTTATAGGACAAGAATTAAATTCACAAGTTCCACCTGGATCTTATCAAAGATCGTGTCACTACTGGAGGATGCGCGGCGAAACTTTAGTAGCATGTTGTGCAAACGTCCCTCAAAATTGCGATTTTGGTAATGAAACTTCATTACCAAATGCAAGAAGTTGTAAAGGAGATATTGAAAATAGATTTGGGCAACTTAGATGTACAAAATGGTAAAATTTAAATCTTTCTTCTATCTTCTTTTTCTTTATGTCGAAGTGCTTGAATTATTTCATCAAGATCGCCTTCAATAATAAAATCTAATCTATTTATTGTAAGTTCTACTTGATGATCTGTTACGCGATTTTGCGGAAAATTATAAGTTCTAACCTTTTCAGCTCTCATTCCTTTACCAACAAGTTCTTTACGCTTTTGTTGCATTTCAGCTTCTTGTTTTTCTTTTTGATAAGCAACTAAACGTGATTTTAAAACTTTGAGAGCTTTTTCTTTATTTTTATGTTGCGATCTATCATCCTGACATGCAACCACAAAACCTGTTGGTAAATGCGTAATTCTAACTGCAGATTCAGTTTTATTAACATGTTGTCCGCCGGCGCCACCTGCTCTATAAACATCAATTCTTAAATCAGCCGGTGAAATTTCAATTATAGATTCGTCTTCAATTTCAGGAAAAACTGCAACTGTAACAGTTGAGGTGTGAACTCTTCCTGCTGTTTCTGTTAAAGGCACTCTTTGAACTCTATGAACACCTGATTCAAATTTTAAATGTCCGTATGCACCCTTGCCCTTAATTTGTATAATCAAATCCCTGAAACCTTTTAGATCCGTCTGGCTAAAATCAATTATGTAGGCATTCCAACCTTTTTTTAATGCATAATTGGAATACATTTTCAACAAATCACCTACAAATAATGCAGCCTCTTGCCCACCTGCTCCTGCCCTAATTTCTATAAATGCTGAAGATTGATCTAATTTATCAGGCGGAAATAATACATTTTCTAATTCTATTTCCAGAGCAAAAAGTTTTTTTTGTAAGGAATCAACTTCTTCTTGAAATAATTGCTTAAATTCATGATCTTCTGCTGCTGCTAACTGCTTTTTAGCTTCGGCTAACGAATTTTCTACGTCGACAACTTCTTTATAAACTTTTATTTTTTCAGAAATAGATGAAAGTTCTTTTTGTAAGTTATTTCTGTCGGCAATATTTAATTGTTCAAATGAAAGCCGCTGCACAAGATTATCATATTTTTGTTGCAGCTCATTAAGCTCTTGGGATCTCATTATTTATTTTTTTGCTTTTTTAGCTTTTGTAGCTTTTTCAGTTTTTTCAGCTTTGGTTGCTTTTTCTTCTTTTGCCGATGCTGCTTTCTCTGCAGCTTTTTTATATTTTTTCTCGAATTTTTCAATTCTTCCAGCTGTGTCTACAAATTTTTGAGTTCCGGTGAAAAAAGGATGACAACCTGAACACAAAGTTACTCTTAAATCTTTAGATGTTGATTTGGTTTTAAAAGCATTTCCACATGCGCATCTAACCGAGATATCATGTGATTCTGGATGGGTATTTTTTTTCATTTTTTATCCTAAATAATTATTTACTAATTTATATTAATTATCACTAAAAAAGGCTAATTTGTAAAGTATTTAGAAATTGACATCCGCCACAGCCAACCTTGCTCTTTTTCCATTCAAGGTAGCATTTTTCAGACAAGCAATTAATCCATTTGTTTCATTGGTAGGCAAAATGACAAAAGTTTTTCTACGTAAAACTTTGATTCTTTCAAGTGAATAATCTGTTAATTTGGTATTTTTTAATAAATAATTTTTAACATCATCCTGCGTAATGCCATCTTCTGAACCTAATGAAATCATTAATTCACTTTTTTCACTTATTTTAATCTCGCTTCTTGATAAATAATTCACAGGTGTTTTAGATTGTACAAAGTCAAATCTTTTTAAAAATTTATCCTGCAAAATATTAAGTAAAGCATTTCTAATTTCATCTTGAGATAAATTAGACACTGCAGAATTCAAATCAGCTATATATTTTTCATTTAATTCTTTTGAAACAATAGATTTCAGATATTCGCTGATTCTTGAGATTTGTACTTTTATAATATCATTAAAACTTGGAACATTAATTGAGTTAATTTGCGAATTAAATTTAGAATTTAATCTTTTTATTAATCTTAGTTCTGAATTATTAACAAAAGATATTGCAATTCCGCTTTTTCCGGCTCTACCTGTTCTGCCAATTCTGTGTACATAACTTTCTTGATCATTTGGCAAAACATAATTTATTACATGAGTAATATTGGGCACATCCAAACCACGAGCAGCAACATCTGTTGCGACTAAAATTGTGAATTTTTTTTCCTTAAACTGATTTATAACTCTTGTTCTTGCAAATTGTTCCATATCACCATGCAAACTATTTACTTTATAACCATTTGACGAAAGCTTTTCACAAATCTCTGCAGTTAATAATTTTGTGGGGCAAAATATAAAACCATAAAATTCAGGATCGCTATCAATAAATCTGCAAAGCGCATCCAATCTTGAATTCATTGGAACCATGCAATAATATTGTTTTGTATTTTCTGTACTTACATTTTTGGGATTAATACGCACAGTTTCTACATTTTTCATATGAAAATTTTTAATTTCATTAATTCCTGGCTTCACTGTGGCAGAAAACAACCAGATTTGTCTATTTTTTGGAGCAAAGCTTAAAATTTCATCAATTTCCTCTTTAAATCCCATATCCAACATTTTATCTGCTTCATCAAGTACTAAAATCTGCAAATCTTTTAGATTTAAAGTTTTTCGTCTTAAATGATCATTTAATCTTCCAGGAGTTCCCACAATTATATGTACACCATGTTTTAAATCATTCATTTGGCGCAATATTGAAACACCGCCATAAATTGAACAAATTTTAATGCCTGAAGCTTGTAAAATTGGTTTCAAACTATCTACAATTTGGGATGCTAATTCACGAGTAGGAGCGACAATTAAAGCCTGAACTTTATTAATTGTTGGGTCAATCTTGTGAATTAAAGGCAGTCCAAAAGCTAAAGTTTTTCCAGTACCAGTCTGAGCTTGTCCATGAAAATCGATATTCTTATTATTCAATAAAAGAGGAATAGCTTTTTCCTGAATTTCAGTAGGCTGGGTAAAACCCAACTTCTCCAACGCTTCCTGAATATGTTGTTTTAAATTAAAATTTTTGAATAAATTCATCTTCCTGCAATCAGTTAAAATATTAATAATTTGTATAGATAATAGGTTTTTCGGCTTACAATCTATATTCTTTTAGGATATACCAATATTTCTATTTGTCAAGAAGATAAAGACGATTTTCTTACCTGATCTATAGGTTTAGATTAATAGTAAACTAACTTAGCTTCCAGGCTGGTCTTGATCTTCAAATAAAGGTTTAAGGTAAAAACAGGTTTCTATATTCTCAAACAATGAATTAAATGTAGTTTTAGTAGATTTTATTAATTTTAACAAAAATTGATCGTGGCATATATAAAAATAAGCTAAGAATTTATTATTATTATTATTCTTACTAAATTTAAACTGCGTTCTTATTAAATCAAGACTTTGATTATACTCGTAAATTGCTTGCAAAAAAATGTCAGGCGCATTTTCCTGATAGAATTTGATGTTTTGTTGAATTCCACCATTTTTCAAGGCTTGATTAGCAACTTTGTAAATAAATTTTACTTTTCCATTATTTTCTTTTCTTTCCATTTCCATTGAAAAACAAAAATTTACCATTAAAACAGCAATTGATACTATTATTTTCTTCATGCAAGAATCATCTCCGCACCATTTAAAGAATCTTCATTATCTTTTTTTTCTTCCTTTTTTTCTCTAATTAAAGATTTCAAACCTATTTCCAATGAAGATAAACTTGATTTAAATGATTGAATTAAATCAATTATAATATGATGTTTATCTTTTAATTCCTTTTCTATAAATTTTAAATATTCAAAATGTACAATTTCATTTGCATATATAAAATATTGCGTTAATTGAAGCGCTTGAAGTTGCGAAAGCCTTTCTGGATATTCCCAATTTAACCCGAAAGGCTGTTTACCTTGCTCAATTATTTTTGCATAATTAACATGAAATTTTAAAAACAAATTCTTATCATTTTTAGGATAAATTAATAATGATCTGACAAATTCGCCATCATTATTGAGCGAAATTGATACTTCAAATTTAAATCTTTCTGTTTCTTCCATGCCATACAATATGCTTGAAATCGCAAATAATATTAAAAAAATTATTTTTTTCATGTCACTCCAATATTTAAATATAAAAACTTTAAGAAATTTACATAAAAATTCATATTTTGTCATCAAAAAAAATTTCTTAAACTTGACTATGGATCAATTATTTAAATTTAAGTAAAATAAAAATAATAGATCCAATCATCCTTTTAATTAAAAAGGAAAATCAATGAATCCATTAGAAGTTAAAAACTTATCAAAAACTTTTAAATCAAGAACTTTTCCTGTTTTTGGCAAATTGCAGGAATTTACCGCTGTTAATAATATCTCATTCACTTTGCACAAAGGGGAAATTCTTGGCTTTCTTGGCCCGAATGGTGCGGGAAAAACAACAACAATTCAAATGCTTCTTGGAGTATTGAATCCTACAGAAGGTCAAATTTCTTATTTTGGCAAAAGTTTTTCAAAACATAGATCAGAAATTTTAAAAAAAGTAACATTTGCAAGCAGCTACATAAAATTGCCAAGCAAACTTAAAGTTTGGGAAAATCTGGATGTTGCCGGAAGATTATATTCAGTTCCAGAACCGCAACGTTCAAAAAAAATTGAATCACTTCTAAAATTTTTTGATATCTGGCATTTAAAAGACAAATTAAATGGCGGATTATCCGCAGGTCAAATTACGCGTGTAATGATTATAAAAGCATTATTGCCAGACCCGGAAATTATTTTACTTGATGAACCAACAGCATCATTAGACCCGGACATTGCACAAGAAGTGCGTGAATTTATCGTAAAACAAAAAAAAGAATTCGGAATTTCAATTTTATTCACATCACACAATATGGATGAAGTTACTCAGGTTTGCGATCGAGTTCTTGTTTTAAAAGAAGGCAAAATAATTGCTGATGATACTCCCTTAGCTCTAGCAAAATCAATTTCAAAAGCTCACGTGCATCTTAAAATTTCAAGTGGCCTGGAAAACGCTATTAAATTTGTGCAAAAAGAATGTCTAACTTATAAACAGATTGGATTTGAATTTTCATTTGAAATTGATGAATCAGACATCGCCTCAGCATTAATTGCTTTAGCAAATTCCGGAGTTGTTTACACTTCAGTTTCTATTGACAAACCTTCTCTTGAAGATTATTTCCTAAGCGTTTCAAAAAAAAATAAATAGGAAAAATTATGAACTTTTTACCAATTTCTGCAATTTTTTTTAGACATTTAAGATTTATGCTTAATTATTTAAATAAATTATTATTTACCTTTTATTGGCCGTTTTTGGATGTCTTGCTTTGGGGATTTTTAGGAAAATATATGCAAGATCTGCAAGGCAGCAATAACAATTTAGAAGTAATTTTATTATTATCAATTTTACTTTGGGCATGTTTTGCTCGCCTTGGAATGGAAATATTTAATGCATTGATAGAAGAATTATGGACACAAAACGTCATAAATATTTTCGCTTCACCAATTACATTATTTGAATGGATTGCAGGAGTTTTATCTTTTATAATTTTATTATCAGTAATTTTGATTTCATTCCTTTTGTTAGCTATTAAATTATTTTATTCTGTGTCAATTTTGTATTTATTTAAAAATTTTATAATTTTTGCTCCATTTTTGTTTTTCTCCGGAATTGTAATTGGTTTTTTAATTTTATCGATTCTAATTTATTTTGGCATGCGAGCAGCTGAAATTGCTTATGTAATAATCTGGTCTTTTATGCCATTTTCAGGAGTATTTTATCCAGTTGAAAGCTTACCTGCTTGGGCTCAAAAAATTAGTTCTGTTTTACCTATGTCTTATATTTTTACTGGAATGAGAGCGTATGTATTGCAAAATGTAAATCCAATACCATATATAATTAAAAGCTCTATTTTGATTTTAATTTATGGAATTTTATTCTTATTCCTTTTCTTTTACATGTTTAATAAAAGTAAAAATAAAGGATTAAATAGGTTGACGGACTAATTTATTTTAAAGAATTAATCGCTTGTTGGGGTGTCAGGACCTGGATTTGCAGGTTTCTTAGAAACTTCTGAAAATTTTTCATATGATTTTTTTGCTAAATAAAATGATGTAAGCGCAACTAAAGAAAGTCCTAAACAGATTTTCTCTATATCTTTACCCAATGCCTTAGGGAAAACAGGACCCATAGGATTACGATTAGCAATCAATAAACTTACAGCTAATAATGGAGTTGTTGTCAGAACTCCGATAGTGCTAAATACTGTCGCACTAGTTCCATAAGCAATTTTTTTTAGATTTATTGCTTCTGATTGCATGGTAACTAAACTCAAAATGCAAAATAAAATCAATTTCTTTTTTAACATAAAAACCTTTCATTTCAAAAATATTATTCATTAAATATACATGAAATTATAAAATTGCATAGAAATATATTATTTAATTAATGTTTTTTGTATAATAGTAATTATTTTTTAATTTTATAAGTAAATATTTACAAAAATCACAGATACAATAGACTAGATCATTATATTCACAAATTAACTATCGAGAAAATTTATGTACGGCACACCATTATATCAATACAGATATTTAATTTATTTTTTAATTTTCATCGCAATTTTGGGTTTAACATTTCCATTTTATATTGTTAATCCGGGTTTTACTGCGCTTCATATGCGTCTTGGTAAAATTATAAAAGCTGAAACATCATCAGGCTTTTATTTTAAAGCGCCATTAATTGACAGTGTTATTTATATCAATAACAGAATCTGCAAATCTACAATAGAAACAACTGCACTTTCAAAAGATCTACAATTTGTCTCAATCGGTGTAGCAATTAACTACAAGATTAATGATGCAATTGAGTTGTATCAAAAAGTAGGAACAGATTTTGAAAGTGTAATTATTGACCCTTTTGCGCAAGAAAGTATTAAAGCTGTTGTAGCAAAATATACAGCAGAAGATTTAATTCAATATCGTCATGATGCAAAAGACAAAGTGTTCAATGAACTAAAAGCAAGACTTTTGCCATTGAATATAACTTTGATTGATTTTAATTTTGTACATTCCGATTTTTCTCCTGAATTTATTAAAGCGGTTGAAGAAAAACAGATTGCACTACAAAATGCAATCACTGCTAAAAATTTAACTGAAAAAGTTAAAGAAGAAACAATTCAGGCAAAAAATAGAGCAGAAGCCGAGGCGTATGCTTTAAAAATTAAAAAAGAATCTGTAACAACTCAATTAATTGAACTAAAAAAAGCTGAGGCTTTGATTAAAGCAATTGAAAAATGGGATGGCAAATTACCAAATGTTACGGGAAGCAATACGCCATTTTTAAATATGATTACAGAGAAATAACAAAATTATTTAAAATTTTATCCATTATAGATGATATATTAAAATTTGTATAAGTATTCAAATAAGGATTCAAATGAAAAAAATATTTGCTTTAATTTTTTTATTTTCAGCTAATCAAAATCGACCAGACGCTCAGAGCATGGCTCAAGATATAGATGTCTTCTTTAATTATGCAAAAGAACAATTGCCTAAAATAACTGATTATATTAGTTATATAGAAAAAGCAAAAAAAACATCTTCACATGATGAAGTGAAAATTAAACAGCTCAACGAAGTATTAAAAACATATAAAATTTGCTCGGCAATATCAGATGGAGACCTTAAAGCTTTGGAATCTTCTTCTTTGGAAGAATTGGAATTCAAAGATGGACAAATATGGGTGGCCGCTAAATATTTTCAAGAGAATATGAAAGGCTTACTAACCTCCAGAATTTTGGCCGGCGAAAATGCGCTTGCTTTTGTTATACTCCACTCAGCTATGGATAAAACTGAGGAAAACAAAGCTAAAACTATTTCTATGTTAAAAATACTCTTTAACAAAAAGCTCAATCCAAATATTAAAGCGGGCCATGTCTATTGGCTTAAAAATGACCTCAAAGACACAAAGTCTTTAGATTATGTTTCATCATTTTCATTATCAGAAGCAGCAATTAAATTTAGTTTTAAAGAAGTGCAAGACTTATTGCAAGACTATATAAAAAGCTTTCAAAAGAACTAATAATTTTTTACGATTCGATAATTTGGTCAATCATATCATTAAATTCTTGTTCAATATTTTTAACTAGATAGCCCTTTTCATCAAAAGCTTTCCAGTTACTATCCAATTTTTGGATCTCTCTGCATAAACTTGTTTTTCCAGCGCAACCTGTGCCTTGAAGAAATACAATTGTGGAAGACAATATTTCGGTGTTAAAAAAAATAAGAAAGCTGAACAAAAGTAATTTTTTCATAGAAACCCCTTTAGTTTTGCATAAATTTTTGATTCAGAATTATTGAAGCAATCTAAAGCTTTTCTAATTGCTAAAGAAACTTCTTCAATTGATATATCGCTTGTATCAACCACAAAATCATATTCATATTTAGGAACTAAAAAAACATTATTGTTTTTAATTACATCATTGATTTCTAAGCTTTTAATAAAATGTTCAAGTAATTTATTTCCTGTTGGAAAAGCAGTCTCAGTTAATGAATTATTGTTTAGAATTATATTTTCTAATCTATTTAGTGAAATACAATCTTTAAAAGTTAATTCGTCAGCCTCTAATTTTGCTTTGTAATAATTTGGATAAAAAAATAAAATTCTGTTAGCAAATCTCATTTCCTGAGAATCATTATACGAATTTCTTTTATTGATTCGCTCAATAATTTTTTCTAAAGAAGCATGAATAAAAACTGTAAATAAATTTTTTGGTTCTATTTTTTTTACTGATTTTATTTGTTTATCATCAAAGATTATTGTATCAACAATAATCTTTTTTCCTTTCAAAGCTAATTGATTAATATTTTCATAAAATTCATCATCAAATGAATCAATAAAAGTCCGCCATTCTTTAATTGTTTTTTTATCAGAAATATTTTTTAAAGACTTTCTAATATCTTCAAAAAATACTAATAAATTTGTGCAAACATAATTTTCAGGAATTAATTTAAGTGATTTTGCCTTAGAGACAAATGAACTTACTCTTTCTAAGTCATAACTAACAATTGAAAAATTTGGATATAAAATTTGCAATTGTTTTGCAATAGAAGATTTTCCTGCACTTGGTGATCCATTAAGAATTATGACCGAAGGTAAATTTGATGGATTTGAACAAATTTTAAAAAATATAAAGAGAATAAATATTAATTTTTTCATGGTAATTGCTTTACGAAAAATAAAATTTGCTTAATAATAATGTTTGTAAAACTATATAAATTTAAAAAAACATTTAAAAATATGAATAAACTAAAAGCATTTGCAATTTGTTTAATTAATTTAAGTTTAATACAAATTGATGCAAAAGAAAAAATTAAAAAGGCTGAATTAAAAACTGAAAAAACAAATCAAGCAAAATTAATAAAAACTCCTAAAAAAGGAATAGATTTACAAAAAGCTATGGATTATCCAATTCCGGAAATCATAAAACGGTATAAAAAAGATTATGGTGTTTCAGATGAAACAGCAAAAATGCATGAAAAAGAACTAAAGCGTTATCTAATTCTTGCAGCAGAAAATTATCCAAAAGGTGTAGATATGTTTAGTCCTCAAGTTGATGATTTGTGGCATACGTTTTTACTTTTTACAAAAGATTATAAAAAATATTGTGAAGAAGTATTAGGACAGTTTATACATCATGTTCCTAAAACACATGAAAATGAAGTTGATTAATTTCAAAGAGGGTCTTATGTTAAAAAAAATATTTTATGGCTTAATTTTAATGCTTAGCTTTAAAGCGGTCGCAAATGATAGCTTTAAAGAATTTTCACAAGATTATAAGTCTGTTTTTGGTGAAGAACCAGCACAAGTTTGGGATTGTAAGGCTGATTCATGTAATGCTACATGTAGTGGATTTGGTGATTCTAATACACCAACTTGCGGCAGTGCTGATCCTAAAACACCATCTTGCAGCACTAATACTTAGGTTGTATTAAGAGATTGAAATAGAAACGTAAATTAATAGAGAGGTTGCGCTATGTTAAAAAAAATATTTTATGGATTAGTTTTAACTCTAAGTTTAAATTCACTTGCCCAAGAAGAAGTTGAATCAACATTTGAGGAATTTTCTAAAGAATATAAAGATATTTTTGGTGAAGAACCCGCACAAATTTGGCAGGAAAATTGTAATAAGGCTGGCTGCATGAATGGAAATTGCGGTGGTGGCGGCAATAATTGCCTGGGAAATTGATAACACAAAATAAATCGAAAAAAATCAATTGACCCAAACACTGCGGCTTGCAGTTCTAATACTGCTTCTTGCGTACTAAATAGGATTTTTTTGACTTGAATATATAAAGGAGAGGAATTATTCCTCTCCTTCTCTTTGAATCATTTTAGAAATCAAAATTTGTGATGATATTGTAAATATGATCTTTAAATATTAATCTCATACTAAGATAAGTTTTGTGGGGAATAATAAATGAAAATTAAAAAAATCTTAATTATTTTGATTTCAATTTTCTTTAACTTAAAACCAATGGCAGTAGATGAAGAAGCATTATTAGAAGCTGTTAATGCCAACAATGTTAATTTTATAAGAGAATATCTTGATAACGGGGGAAATCCAAATTATATCATTAATGGTGATGAAGCTAATGGCCCTTTGTTGATATATGCGATGTTGGAAGCATCTGAAGAAATGGCAACATTATTAGTAGAAAGAGGCGCTAATGTTAATGTTTTACTAAATTTGAAAAAACACCATATATCACCCTTACTTCTTGCCCTTATCGATCTTGAATTTTCAGCTGCTTTTGTGGAACTTCTTTTAAGAAAAGGAGCAAATCTACAAGTAGGTTCAAAAGATAAAGGCTTAATAACTTCTGGCGGAACTGTAAATATATTCAATGTTTTGTGTCATCGCAAAATAACCAGAGAAAAATTGGAACTATTGATTCAATATTTATTTAAACTTTTTGGTTTTGAGAAAATTATTGAAGTAGCTTTACATCAAAAAAATGTCAAAGTAGAAGCAATTCAAGTACTGGTTGATAATGGAGCAAAGATTCCACAAAATATTATTGAAATTGCAAAAAAATTAAATGCAAATAAAAACATTCTTAATTTTTTTGAATACCAAATAAATGTTAAAAAAACTTTAGCAACGCATCTTTCTCCGCCTTTAACATATGATCTTATTTCTCTGGTTGATCAATATTGCCATGGCCGAGAAGAGCCAAATGAAGATATAAGAGAAAAGGAATTACAAGTACAATTAGAAAAAGCTGTAGTCCATGAAGATTTTGATTTTATTAGAAAATTTTTGGATAATGGCGGAAATATTAATTTTATATTGAAAAATAAAGAGTCAAAATCATCATTATTAGGTTGTGCGCTCTCTCTTGGCAAAGAAATTTTAGCAAATTTACTTATTCAAAGAAACGCTGGCCTTGAAGAAGTTGTAAAAGTAGGCAGATCAGTAGATGGAGCTTTAACAATTGCAATAATAAATTCAGCAATAAGTTTAAAATTGGTGAAATTAATTCTGGAAAAAGGAGCAAAAATTGAAAATGTTTCTATTTTAAAATCAAAAGAAACTTATAACTTGATTCATCTTCTAACCAAAAGAGACATAACAGAAGAAAAAAGAAATTTCCTTTTTGATTATCTATTAAAATTATATGGCACTGAAAACATATTAGAAATTGCTTTAAAAAATAAAGTTTCCGGTTATACAATTAAAAGATTTATAAAAATGGGCGCCAAAATTAGGCCTGATATTGTTGAAATAGCCAGAAAATTAAATGTAGATAAAAAAATTATTGCATATCTCGAGCAATTAATTCCATTTAATAATCAATTAGTTGCCGCTTACGGTTCAGATTTTCCTGGCGAAGCTATTACGACAATTCATGATTATTATGTTGAGCCAGAAAAACCAAAAAAAGAATGTTTAATTATGTAAATTTCTTTTATCCTCAAGAAATTGCTATATGAAAACAATATTAGCTATTGCGGCAATTGCATTTTACATTATATTTAATGGCTTCGTGAGTCATATAACAAATAGGCTTACAACAACACCAGCATTTATGCAGGACTCAGCGACCTTAAAAAATCAACGAGATCTTTTTGCAGTACATGATGCTCAAAAGATTTTTCTTAGGACAAATGATAATAAAAAAATTTCTGCTGTTTTGATAGAACGACCCCATGCTCAATCTTCCCTCATCATCTGCCATAGCTATCGGCGCAATAAAGAACATATAGCTCCTTTTATAAATCTTTTCCCAGATTACAACTTGCTTCTTTTAGACTTTAGAGGACATGGGGAAAGCGAAAAAACACCTATTTCGTTTGGTATTCATGAATATCATGATGTTTTAGCCGCTACTAAATTTATGAAAAATCGTTTCCCAGATCATTTATTGATTGGTTTGGGTATATCAATGGGAGGCGCTGCATTGTTACGAGCCGTGGTGGAAGGTGCTTCATTTGATAAAATAATTATCGATTCATCTTTTAATAACTTATTAGATACTCTGACAAGAGCATTACAATTACGCAAATTCCCAGAAATAATTCCTAATTTCACAATCCCTTTTATTCTTTCATCGTTTGAGCGCGCCGTTAATGGAGAGCTTGAATCAATGAATTTAGTAAAACATTTACCTAATATTAATATTTCAGCGCTCATTATGCATGATGAAAAAGATGAGGTTTGTCCTTTTGCATATGCACAAAATACATATGATCTTTTGGGAGGTGAAAAATATTTGTATACTTTTAATGGTACGCGCCACGCATATGCTTTTTGTGATAAACCTGAAGAATATGCACGAGCAGTTTCTACTTTTATTTCCAAAATTTAAGGATTACAATGTACAACATTAGTTTGGCACTTTTTTCAACGTTGCGTGATCTCATACTAATTATGCTGGCTTTTTATGCTGGGCAAAACATAAGATTTTCGTTACTGGAACATATCCGAATGATATAAGTTTTAATTTTGCTTTAGCTTTTGTTATTACTTTTTTTATATTGCGCTTTATAGCTTATTTATATTTACAGAAAAATAAGAAAATTAATTAATTCCAATTGTTTGGATTTATTTTATGAATCTTTTACAATATTTTCTGTTGCGACTGGGATTTTGATTACATTTGCACTTTTATTCAGAATTTTTAAATCTTCATTATTTAATAAATATTGAGTCATAATTCCATCACGCCATGTATAAATGCATAATAGATTATTTTTAAAAAAAATTTTGGCATTTTCATTTTTAATACAAGCAATTATAGGATCAAAATATTCTCGCTTGTCTTCCAGTATAGCTTTCATTTGAAGTCGATCTAATAATTTCTCATTTTGTTCACTACTAATTAAAGACCACTTTCTTTTAAAAGTATTATGCAATAAACCAAATTTATTTAATCTCAAAGGTTTTATTTTCTTAAGAAACATTGCTTTACAATTGGGTTGCATGAACAGCAATATGAGTAAAAAATATTTCACATTCATTGTCTAATCCTTAATAATTTATTTATTTAAACTAATTGATAACCATAAGTATGCCACCGCAGCAACACTTGCACTCATGGTAGTTTTAAAAGGTGTAAGTTATGCTGTTAATAATCCAACAAAAGAAATGATGTACATTCCAACAAGCAAAGATGTTAAATTTAAATCTAAAGGTTGGACAGACATGTTTGGCGGAAGACTTGGAAAATTATCAGGTGCTAGAGTTAGCAATGTTTTCAAACATAGCATTCCAGATTTGATGTTTTATGGAACATTATTCAGCTTTGGTCTGATTGGAGTTTGGATGATAGCTGCGATTTTTGTTGGCAGAAAAAATAAAGAACTTATTGATAAAAATCATATCATTGAATAAAAAGTATTTGTATTAATTTTGACCTTTTCTTTAGCTCGGTAATATATAAAATTATTATCGAGCTATTTTTTTAACAATATTTCTAAAACTTAATTTAATTCTTTTTCTTTAATATCAACTCTCGGACTTTGAACAAAAGTCAAATAATCCAAAGTTTCATTTTTTAATTGGCTGATTGATTCTAATCTTTTTACTAAATGCGGATGAGTAGAAAAAATTTCCGCAAATTTTGTTGCAAATCCCTCTTCACTTCTTGAAGATAAAAGCAATTCGTCGATGTTCACATTTTTGTATAATTTTTTTCCAACTGCAAGAATTAGGATTCCTTTATCTGATCCGTGGGGACACAAACTGAAACCGATATTATCACTTGTATGTTCACATGCTCTTGAATGCGCTTTTGCTAAAAATGGAATTAAAGAAGCAGGAAACAACAAAACATGCTTCCATAAACTTGTGTGTTTTCTTTTAATGTGACCAAGTTCATGTCCGATTACAAAAGAAAGCGCTTCAATTCCTTCCTGATAAGCTAATTCAAAAATATCAGAATATAAAATTACATAATCGCGCTTGGCAAATCTGGTTGCAAAAGCATTTAAAATGCCATTCCCATTGAATAAATAAATTTCAGGAACTTTTTTTAAATTCAGCTTTTCGGAATGATTTTTTAAGATTTCATAAACTTCAGGAAATTGTCTATTGTTCACTTTAACTGCATTTCCTTTTATCATTCCCATAAAATAAAGATGCATTAAAAAATTTATGGCCAATAAAATAACTGAAAGATATATGTAAGTAGTTATTTGTGCCTTAAATGAAAATTCGACACTCAAAAAATAAAATAAGGCTAAATAAGTTAAAACACTTACAGCTGACATTACGATAAAATAAAAATTTTCTTTTTTATGAATCTTAAATTGCATGTTAATTTTTTCCTTATTAGTTTTTATCTTACGATTCAATAATTTGATCGATCATATCATTAAATTCTTGTTCAACATTTTTAACAAGATTACCCTTTTTCGTCAAATTACAATTTTATACAAATTCATAATTATGAATTTGCAAATTTAGCAGTGTTTGATAATTTCAACATGTTTATAATTAAATATTTTACAAAAAAAAATGAAAAAAATATTTTTTATTTTCACTTATTTTTTAACAACTTCCCTTTTTCCCACAAATATATTACACAATAAGATCAAAAGCATATCTTCTCTTCAAGAAATGAATAAATATGATAATTTAGGATGCTTAACACCTGAAGATATTGAAAATCTTTTGCAACTTGATGAAAAATTAAAAAAAGATCCAAATAATATTAATTATTTATTAAACAAAGGTTTCATTCTGCATGATGGATGTGTTGATGATCAGGCAATTGAAATTTTTAAAAAAATTTTAAAAATTGAACCAAAAAATGAAAAAGCGCATATTTGGTTATTGGAAAGCATGTGGATGTGGGGTGATGCTGAAAAATTAAAAGAACTATCGCTGCAAGCTATTAAAATTTATCCTAAAAATGCCGTGTTTTATTTATATTTAACATATGCTCTTGAATTTTTTTGTTTACCTGAAACGGATGTTTGTCTAAATGAAATTATTACATATTTAAAAAAAGCTATTCAATTAGAACCCACTTGGCTTTCAACAAGAATTAGCTTAATTGATAATCTGATAAAATTAAAAAAATTTGATGAAGCAAAAAATGAAATAAATGAAGCATTTAAACAAATACAAGATAATTTTCCTGAACCAAAAGACGAAATGCAAAAACATTATGAAGAATTAATTACAGGAAGATTAGGTGCTGAAAGCTCAAGAAAAACATTGAATGAATTATTAGAAAAAATAAATAATTTGGAACCTTAATTACGATTCTATAATCTGATCAATCATATCATTAAATTCCTGTTCAATATTTTTAACAAGATTTCCTTTCTCATCAAAAGCTTTCCAAGCGCTTGGAATTTTTATTTCTGTTGAAACAGGAATCATTTGAAATGCCTGAGCAACTTGGCGCATTTGGCTAATTGCCGAAGTTGCACCTGATGGTCCACCGGAATATCCGACAAAACCAACTGGTTTATTGTTCCATTCTTTATACAAACTATCCATAGCATTTTTTAAAACTCCAGGATAACCGGAATTATATTCAGGAAGAACAATTACAAACGCATCCATTTCACGAATTTTTTCTGACCATTTTTTAATTGCAAGATCAGTAATTTTTTCTCTTGAAGCAGGTGGAGTCGCTTCATTGAAAAATGGCAAATTATAATCTTTTAAATCAATTATTTCTGTAACAATATCATCTCTTTTATTTGCAATTTCTTTAAGATTTTTTGCAATCTTATCAGATGATCTGCCTTCACGCGTACTTCCTAAAATAATTCCAATTATTGTAGGTTTTCTTTGTGGCATAATTGAACCTTCATTATCTTGTTTTGATGAACATCCGGAAAATGTAAAAAGAAGAGCAAATATTACTAATAAATTAATCATAGTTTTTTCCTAAAAAATTATAAATTCTAACTTAAATTTTATATTTAATTTTAAATGATGCAAAACTTATTCTTTGACCCAATTATTTTTTTCTCTGTCATACATATTTATTGACCCCGTTGCCAAATCAAAATACCATGCATGTACTGAAAGTTTTTTATTTTCAATGCCAGATTTTATCCACTCAAAGGTATACAAGTTATTTAAAGAATTTATTAATGCGTATTGTTCACACAAAGTTGTTTTTTCTTCAAATGATGAATCTTTATGTTCCTCAAAAACTTTGTTGTATGCTGCACGCGCAATTTCCAACCATTTAGCAATAAAGCTTTGATTTTTTTTACAAAATATTTTGTCAGAATTTTGTAAAAGAGCTTGAATACCACCACATTGCGTGTGCCCAAAAATAATAATATGTTCGACTTCTAAAAAACAAACACCAAATTCAAGCGCAGCACTTGTTCCATGATTTGAATTGTTTTCTTCTTTTTGAGGTATCAAATTTGCCATGTTTCTGATTACAAATAATTCACCCGGCTGGCAATTAAAAACTATAGCAGGATCAACACGAGAATCAGAACAAGAAACTACAAGAATTTTTGGTTTTTGACCGAACTGCACTAAATCATTAAATAAATTATTTTTTGCGCCTAAATATTTCTTTTTAAATTCTTTATTACCATCAATAAGTTTTTTAATTTCTGTAGACATAATCGTTAAATTTATTAAAAGATTATTTATTCCATCCGTTCGTCCTGAGCTTGTCGAAGGGTACGAACAAAATTTAAAATTTTACTGCCTCGAATGGTTCGACAGGCTCACCACGAGCGGAGATTTATATTTAAAACAAATATAACAAAATATTTTCATTTTTGACAATTTCCCGCCAAACATTATATTTAATAATAGAGAATTTTATTTTTTTTAAAAATACAGGAATTTATGAATAAAAAATTATTTGCAACATTATTCACCATTTTAAAGATATCTGCAGAAGCAACAAAAGAGCAAAATTTAGAACAACTTTTTGATCTCATGCATCCAGTAGAAGAAATGACAAAAGCTTATGAACCATTTCTTGCAAACATAACGGCTAAAGACGAAGAAACGAAAAATAAAATAAAAGAAAAATCATTAAAGAAATATTTTGAAAATCTTAAAAAAGAATTTACAAAAGCTTACGATAAAATTTTTGATGAATCGGAAGTTAAAGAATTATTGAAATTTTATAAATCTCCCGTAGGCAAAAAATTTGTAAAAAAATCTTTGGAAATATCTGCGGGAATGACAAAAGCATATACGAGTTTTATGCCAATAGTTAAAGAAGTTACTGATGAGTTTATGCCAAAAGAAGCAAAAATTGAAAACAAAGAAGAAAATAAAAATTCGAATGTAATTAAATTTCATGATTTAGTTAAAGAAAAAGATAGTGCCGAAGAAATTTTTGAAAAAGAAATAAAAAATAATGATCTTACAATTGTAAAATTCTCTACAGTTTGGTGCCCACCATGCAACACGTATGAACCTATTTTTAAAGAATTTGCAAATGAAAATTCAGAAATAACTTTTAATGACAAAAAATTAAAAATTAAATATTTATTAATTGATACTGACGAATGGCAATCAGTCGCTATTGCATCTAAAGTCACTTCAATCCCGGCAACACACTTTTTCAAAAACGGAAAATTAGTTGATAAAGTACTTGGAATTCAATCAAAAGAAGATTTAAAAAATAAAATTAAAGAAATTTTACAAAAATAAATATTATTAAAAATTCATTCAAAAAATGCTCGTAATTCTAATTACGGGCTTTTTTAATATTGAAATTCTATTCCAGCTCTTAAATCAAAACCTCCTACATTTAGTTTGGTGCAACATTGCTTTTGCGACGGAAATATATATCTAAGTGCACCAGTTAAGCCAAAACATCTGCACTTGGAATAATTAAAGCCAACTTCAATTTCACCAATACCGGCATTAAAATGTGCTTTTCCTAAATAACTTTTTTCTCTTAAAATTGCGACACCTGCTCCAAGTGAAGCATAAAGTTGCAATCCACAATCTAAATCTTTAATTCTTCGAATATAGAAAGTTATTGGTATTTCCTGCAAAGTTGTTTTTTGTCTTAAAAAAGCGGTTCTTCCATGTGTTCTTAAATAGCTTACCTTTGCACCAATTCCCCATGGTTGCCAGCGATAATAACACCCATCAATTGTTATTAAATTAGCAATTCCTTTTCCATAAACTTCTTTAAAAACGCAATCATCAATTTTAAAAAGATAGCCAGCTGTGATTGCACCGGAAAAACAAAAATCCTGCTCAGCTGTTTTACAAAATGCAGGAATTATTAAAAATAAAAAAACAAATTTTAATTTCTTCATTTTTATTTCTCTTATTTTTTATTACAAATTTTTAACCACATACTATCAAGAATATTAACTACACTCACGTTATTTGCTGAATAATCAGAAACGTACGCTCTAGAAGAATTTGATGTTAAAGTAATATTTGAAGGTGAAGCACCAACAATTATTACAGGACAAAGAACTTTATTTGTACATGTGTCAATAATATTTACTGTTCCAATACCCGGAGTTAAATTTGTAAAATTTGGTCCAAGATAGAGCGTGTTATAATTTGTTACATATGCAAATCTTCCATCGCAAGTAATTGCAATTCCTGATGGCTGAGTTCCGACTTTAATTGTAGCGCTTATTGTATTGCTTGATAAATCTACAACACTTACTGTTGTCCCGACTGGAAAAAAATTATTACTACCAAAATTTGTTACATAAGCAAATTTACCATTTGGAGTTATAGCAATTTGAAATGGTCCTGAAAATCCTGCAATAGTACCAACAACTGTATTACTGCTTGTTTTTATAATGCTTATAGTTCCTGTTCCGGGGTTTCCATCAACGTAATTGATCACATAAACAAAAGAACCATCCGGCGTTATTGCTAAACTGGCAGGTGCAAGACCTACAGTAATTGTACCAACAATTATATTGGTACTTAAATTCACAATGCTTACCGTTGTTCCATTTCCACTTCCTGCAATGGGACCACCATAATTATTAACGTAAGCAAATTTACCATCTGGAGTTATTACAAAACCAGAAGGACCATCAAAGCCAGTAATAGTTCCAATAACATTATTAGTTGAAGTATCGATAATTGTTACCGTTGAACCGTTACTATTTGTAACATACGCTCTTGTGCCTGAAGCATTTATCGTAATTGTGTATGGTTGATTAAAACTTGGATCTGATATTGTTTTGATAACTGAATTAGTTTGCAGATTTATTACACTTACTGAGTCACCACCCGGAATCCCATCATTATTATTATTTGCGACATAAAGAAAACAATTATTTGGCGTAATAGCACTTCCTGCAGGAGTGTCGCCAACAGGAATTGTTGTAATTACACGATTTGGAGTAAAAGGAGTTAATTTAGAATTTAACAAAAATATGAAAGTTAAAAACAATTTAAAGATTTTCATTATTACCTACTTTTTAATTATTAAATAATAACAATAAAATCTTTAATCTTTTTGAAAGTCAAATTTTAAAGAATTTCTTTTTTATAAAATTTTCTATAAAAATAAATCAAAAGATCGCAAAAAGTTGGTCCAAGAGCTACCACAATGGGAAATAAGTAAATATTAGATTTGTAAGAAAAGTCGGCTACAACCATTAATATCGTTAAGGATAAAATATAAATAATTTTTTCATCAATTGTCCCGGATTTAAATTTAAATATAACATTGTTATCAAAATACCGGAGACTAAAAAGAAGAAATATCCCAAAAATAGATGAGAAAATCATTAATAAAAAAAAGATAGGATTTAAAATTTCTGTATTCATAATTACCCCTATGTTTAAATGCGCCTACTACAATTTGAGTATATAATTATCCTTTTAATCGTCAAAATTAGTAAAATATCTATAATTTTAATATCTTTGACTTTAATTTATTCGATTCTTTAATTTGATTTTATAAAAAAAAGGAGAAATAATGTCGTATTTAAACATTGCAAGAGAAAATGGCAATGATGTACAAATTTATTTTAAAGATTGGGGAAATGGTCAACCCATAATTTTTAGTCATGGATGGCCATTAGATTCAGATGCGTGGGAAGATCAGATGATTTTTTTATCTTCTAAAGGATATCGCTGCATCGCTCATGACAGACGTGGACACGGCAGATCAAGCCAGCCTTGGTCAGGTAATGATATGGAGACTTATGCTGAAGATCTTGCAAAACTCATTCAACACTTGAATTTAAAAAATATAGTGCTTGTTGGACATTCAACGGGCGGTGGGGAGGTTGCAAGATACCTTGGCCGATATGGAACAAAAAATGTTTCAAAAATTGTTTTGATTGGATCAATAACTCCGCTAATGTTAAAAACAGAAAAAAATCCTGAAGGTACACCAAAAAAAGTTTTTGATGAAATGCGCGCAACTATACTTAAAGATAGAGCACAATATTTTAAAGATTTTTCAGCGCCTTTTTATGGAGCCAATAGAAAAGATTCTAATGCGTCTCAAGGTTTGAGAGATTCATTTTGGAAACAAGGAATGTTAGCGGGGCTTAATGCTGTGCATGATTGTATTAAAGCTTTTTCAGAAACTGATTTAACCGAAGATATTAAAAAAATTGATAAGCCAACTTTAATCTTGCATGGTGATGATGACCAAATTGTGCCAATTAAAGACTCAGCATTAATTTCTGCAAAAATTATAAAAGGCGCAAAATTAAAAATTTATAAAGGTGCGCCGCATGGATTGTGTTCAACTTTAAAAGATGAAGTAAATAAAGATTTGTTAGATTTTATAAAAAGTTAAATTATCCGTTTTCTTTTTTCTTTAAAGCACCCTTTATCAACTTCATTTCGCATATTTCGGATTTAATTGCGTTAAATAACGTTTTATTTTCATTTTCAATATTGCCATCAAACTTTTTTATATTCTTGATATCGTGAAGCCCGATTAATTTAATTTTTGGGCGCCAAATAAATTTGGTCACCTTTACAATCCTCACGAAAAATAGAATGCCAAAAAAAGTAAATAAATAATTAAGAATAACGTCCATGATTCCCCTATACAATCTATTGTTTTATCTAAATTATATATTTGAAAATTTTTGTCAACTATAAAATAGAATTTATTTATTTAATGATTTTTATCTATGACTTTGATCTCTGATATATTCTCTATTGACTCGATTCATGTTAACGATTGTACCAATTCCTTGAAATTTTCTTTTTAAGAAACAATCAATTTCTAGGACAGTATATAAACTATTCAAATAAAAAGTTATCAAATGGAATTTTTTTCCTCCATTCCACACTTCTTCTTCAGGCATCGGATTGCCAATGTGAAGAACATGATTTTTAGAAGTGAGCTCTAAAACAGTATCTCTTAATGCCTCGTTATCAAAAAATAATTTGACTTTATTAAACATTGAAAAAGCATTATTGCATAAAAAAATTAAAGAAAATAATAAAAATTTATTTTTCATAATTAGCTCCATTTAAAAAATAAGTAGGATATTAATTATTATATATTCTTAATTCTATTTGTCAAAGAGATAACACCCTGATTTTAAGGAACATTCTTTAATCTTTTGTGTAAAGATTCTATAATTGAAAATTGTAAATTTTCAGGTATTTTTACATCAAAAAGGTTATAAATGAAGAAAAAAATTTTATTATTTATCATATTTTTGAATTTAACCCATTTAACATCAAATCCTGATTGCAAAAATCGAAATTGGTGGGCTCAAGCTGAACTTCTTTATTGGTCATCAAAAAAAAATAACAACTACATACCTTTTGCAACATCTGCAAAAAGGGTGGATACGAAAGCAAAAACTACCCGTCTACGCCAGAAGAAGGCTTCTTCGGGCACAGAAGTGAAAATAAAGCTCAAAACAAAAGAGGGAAATAAAAAAGGCTCGTATTTAATTTACGAGCCTGAATATTTTACGAAACAGCAAAAAATGTTAGAGAAACATAATTTGTGTTGTATAATCAATTAATTCTTTTGCATCTAATTCGCTTTTTATTTTACTAAAAATTAGTTCTGCCATTTGTTTATAATATTGCAATTTTTCATCAGCACTTAAAAAACATAACAATGACAACATAAATGTTCTGGCTTCAACACTTGTTTTATCTTTTATTGAATCTTTATATGCTTTTAATTTATTTGAAATTTCCGGAGTTAATCCTTCTTTATTAACTTCTTTCTGAAGTGCATACATAAAAATCATATAATTTAAAATTTCTTTTTTATCACTTAATTTAAATTTACTAAATTTTTCTCCACTTATCGATTTCTTATTTCTTTCACAATGTTCCCGTTGCATTCTTTCTACAACATCCGTTGCATTAGCATTAAAATTAATAATTGTTAATATAAAAATTAGCGAACTTATAAATATTTTTTTCATAACATTCCTTTTTTAAAAAGTACTTCTAAATAAACATTATTTAGTATTTCTATTCTAACTGTAACAAACTGGGGGGGGGGATTTCAAGGGTTTTAAGAAAATTGCATTTTGAACCTGAAAATAGCTTATTTTTTAGAAATTCTTAGAATATAAAAAAGACATTTTTTTAAAGAATAACACTATGATCGATACAATTGTTAATTCAGCAAGTGATAATTCATTTTATTTTATAATAGACGTTTGAAAATTAATCCTTTAAGAATTTTTATGCAATGGCTGTGCCAGGCGAAGCTGCAAAAACAGCAAAGACTGGCGGACCCTAATAAACGCATTCCGTAACCATGAAATTGAGTTTACCATAACTCTAAACCACATTCAAACGGTGATTTCAGAGTTGAAGATTGAAATGAAAAATAATTAATTTTTTATAATGTAAAATCGCCGTAATTAAAATATCTGTTGTATAAGGATTTTATGCCTTTAACAATTTTATCGTTCATTTCTGCATTAGCTTTAGATTTGTTAATTTCGGCTTTAGCTCTTAAATAAAACGCTAAAGATATAATTGATGTTACAATCCAAGGATATGATTTTCTTAGAGTTCGATTATTGAGAATTTGATCCATTTTCCATTTTGGTTGTTCACCTTTAAGAAGCAATTCTTTATTCTTAACGAAAAAATTCAAATATTTAGAATTTTCAAAATAATCTAAATGGATAATTTCATAATCATTATTATTATAAAATCTGAATAAATAATATTGATAATTATATTCAAAAAATAAATTAAATTTACTAGTAAATATTAATCTGGATTTGTTTTGGTCAATTTTTAATTTGGGCCAATATGAGATATCATCATTAATAAATAAAATAACGTTATTGAATGTAAAATAACACGTTTTAAGATCATTTTGATTTTGACCAAATATTTCTGCTAAAACAGAAGTATCAATATCATAAGTTTGATCTTGATTTTTTAAATAAATATTATCAAATAAAAATATCTTTTTAGAATTAAGTTGTGCAGTTTTTTCAAATTTTTCAATTAATTCTAAAGCGAAAATTGTTGGTATTAATTGATTTTCTGATGGAGTGAGATCATTATCTAAAGTTACTTCTTGAATATAATGACAGGAATTACCCCGCATGCCAGAGATTAAACTTTGATTTTTATTTAAATATAAATTTAATAAAACTTTTGGCGATTCTAATAAATAATTAGAAGGCTTATCTTTCGCGCTTAATAAATCAGCGCTGGTAGTTTTGTCATTAATTACGAAAAGATAGTTTTCAACACCGAGATAAGTAAGCTCAGTTGTATTTGCCAATCTTACTGCTACTAAATTATTTATATTATAATTATTGTTGATGGTAACATTTAATGCCAAATCTTTAAATGTCTGAGGTTCATTATTTTTAATTTTCTCTAATGCTTCAAAAATTGTTGAATAATCAGTAACAATATAATTCACATCATCCAACCCTTCAGCGAAAATTGGAAATGAAAATTTCTGATTTTTAAATATTGAATCAGCCATTTTTCCGCCGGCAAAACACGATGTATAATAAAATGTATGTGTTTTTATATTGTTTTCTAGTAAATTTAATAAATCTTTAAATGCTTCTTCTGTAATACCAACAGTCTGATAAATAGTTGAACCATGCCCCGAAAAATAGATATTCCATTCAATATCATTTGTTTCTGATTTTGTTTTAAATAATTCTTTTAATAGAGCAATAAACCTATTGGATTTTATCTGTAATCCGTAAGGAAAGATTTCATAGTACTTTTTAATAACTTCTTTTTTTGCCTTTGCTAATTTAGATTTATTCACAGAAAAATCGGGTTTTATTGATTGAAATTTAGTCAAATTAAAACCTAGATTGCCTTTTATTTGTTGGGCATATTCATCAGGAATTAATAATAAAAAATCATCATTCTTATAAAGATTCCAACCTAACATTAATTGTTCATGATCAACGTTAACGCTAAAAAAAACTGGATCAAATGTGATATTTTTTAAATTTTCCCATACAGTCAAATCTGTTAAGATTGGAGCTTTTTTAGATTTAAGCAAATAAAACAATTCCTGAGTTACTGCATCATAACCAGAATTTTCTTGCATTGGCAAATCAAGAACGATTGCCAAATTTCTTTGGGAACTAAATTCCACTTCTGAATAAGACGAAAAAGTTGAAAGAATAATACAGATTGAAATAAATAGCCTGATAAGCATTTAAAACTCCATTTATATATATCTTTTAATGATACATAAAGCGTTAAAATTGTCTATATACGAAGACTAGGATTATTTTTTGAAGATTTTAATAATTTCTTGCAATTAAAAATAAATTACATATATTAACCTCTGAATTATTCAATTTTTCAAAAAGGATTACAAATGAAACGAATAAAATTAATCAGGCTCATGCGCTTGAATTGCCCGAATGGGTATTCGTTTATTTGTGGTATCAAACCTCATATCAACGAATCAGAATTACTCACGCAGTAAATTCTGAAATTCAAGCAAAATCAAATTTAATAGTTAATTTTTAATATTTCCTGTCCGCCATAGCTCATTGCAAAGTATATTTTGCTTGCCGTGTAGTTGCGACGGCTGGATGCCAAATAAATTGGCAAATCAATATGATCTTCGAAAAGAGGATAGATAAAGTTGAAAAGAAATCGTGTTTTAATAAATCAAGTGAAAGTTAATTTGTCTTTTGATGATAAAAGAAAGTTAGCAGCTTTTTTTGTAATATTTGCACAAATAGAAAAAAGAGTTGATGCAAAAAAGAAAGTAAAAATAAAACTCAAAACAAAAGAGGGAAATAAAAAAGGCTCGTATTTAATTTACGAGCCTAATCATTTTATTATTGAACTTTTACGTAGCAAGTGCATGTTCCATTACAAACACAATTTTCAATATCTAATGAATAAATATTTTTTGATATTATTATGTCTTGAGGATTTTGAAAATATTCACAGATTTCATTTGATTGATCTGGATTTGGAGCCTTATCTAATGGTTGAAGAATCATACGGTTTTTATTTAAAGGAATTCTAAATTTCAAACTATTTTTTGAATTGATAGTTTTGTAGATTTCTTCTCTGTCATTAATATCTGTTGATACAAAAACCACTTCTTGAGATACTGGCAAATTATTAATGATTGACATTTCTCTTTCAGATTGAGACTGAATTAAATTTATTGATAAAAGTGATAAAACTAATAATAACTTCTTCATAAAATTTCCTTTAAATTACTTTACAATATTTGAAAGCTAATTCATCATTTTTAGCGCATATTCCTTGTTTATAGAAAAAATCTGAAGATGCATAGCCGCATTTTTCGCCAACTTCTTTGTTTTCGCAAGCTCCAATAATTTGTTCAAAGTCTGCAAAAGTTATTGATATTCCGTAACCACGTTTCAAGTTCCATTCCATAACTTTTCTCATAAAATCCAAATCATTTGCAGGTAGATAAATTGGCAGATTAGCTTGATCTCCTTTTTTTAAATGTATAATAAATGCACCCGAATCATTTTTATAAACAAATGCAAATTCTGATAAACCTTCT
>Ga0207014_1012_pt1 | contig 44516 bp, 47 predicted proteins | sample Alteio_BWMinCont_56_FD_153495 | JGI IMG/M metagenome (GOLD analysis project Ga0207014, IMG submission 153495) | Enriched cells from forest soil in Barre Woods Harvard Forest LTER site, Petersham, Massachusetts, United States -... | ecosystem: Environmental > Terrestrial > Soil > Temperate forest >...
ATGGATAGAAAAAAACCCAACAAAAGGGTTAAGTATCTAAATTTTTCTTTAAATATTTCTTAAATTTTCAAAACGGAAAGAATTAATGGTTAGAAAGACAAAAGCATTAGTTTTGTCTTTTGATGAGCGTAAAAGATTTGCTGATTTTGTTGTTTTGCTTGTTAAAGTTAAACGTAGAGTTAGACAAAATAAATACAAAAGAGTTAAATCTAAGAGTAGTCAAAAAACAAAACTAAAATGTGAGATTAAAAAAGGCTCGTATTTAAAAAGATGCGAGCCTTTTATTTTTACTCTTTTGCAAAAGCTTCTTTTACCAATCCGTCAACCCAATTTTGCTGAAACTCAAGATTGCTATAAGGTTGCATAATTTTTAAAAACTTTTTTAATTTTTTGGCACCTTTAAAATAAAGATAAAATGAAATGTACCGATTTAGGACATTTCCACCTTCAGATATGCGATGCAAATCTTCATCTTTAAGACTTAACATATTTTTTAAACTTTTCCAGAATAATTCCCGATCAAATTTTTTGAGAGAAAACTTTGAACATTTGTTATAACGCCAAATGATTTCTTTTAAGTTGTCATGATTTCCGCCATACAAATTAATGAACCTTATTCGACAAATTAACTCTGCTTCCAATTTAATTACATCATTTAATAAGGTTGAATTACGTACTTTGATAAACTTTTTTAAATTTTGTCTCAAAATTTCTACTTCATCTAAATATTTTTTAATTTCTGATTTTTGAAGATCAACTATTGTTGCATTTCTTATTCTGTTATATTCATTTTCAAAATCAGAATTTGAATAAGTGGTTATTAAGCTTACTACGTCTTTAGGCAATATAGGGTCCAGTTGAGTGTGCACTTCTTGTTCAAAAGCTAAAATAAAACCTGAAAAGATAGATGAAAATAATAACACTTTGTAAAAATTGACCATAATTGACTCCATTTAAGATAAATTGATAATTCTTCTTATTATAATAACAATTTATACAATTAAATCAATTGCAAATATACAATAAAAATTATCTTAAATTTACTTGTTTTTCTTAAAAAGTGTTCTATCTTAATTCATAGGTATTTTGCAGTAAGAAAGTAACATCAAAATGATCGATACAATAGTTTTAATGCTTACAAATGATAAGTATCAGATCATTAATGATAAGTTCAGGCAAAAATCGCCAAAAGGCATTTATAAACCACATATTTATTTATTCAGAAAAAACAGTTTTAACCAAAAAACGGAACAAGTTCTAAAAATTGAATTATCGTTGCCTAAACTCTTTTTTGGAAATAATTTTAATGAACTTCAATACAAAGATTTTTCAAGCTTAAATAAAAAGCTTGTATCTGTTTTGCAAAAAATGGGAATTCAAACAACTGAAAGTTCAATTGCCAATGCACACGTTTCTGCCATTCATTATTCAAAAAATATTCCATTAACGGATGGATCAACGCCATTTCACTATATCAATAAAATTAAATCGGCAAACGTGCAAATGTCACTTGACACAAATAAAACTGATTTTAGAAATGATGGTCATAGTTATAAATGGCATTGCAATTCTTATGAAGTTGTATTCTATGACAAAATTAAAGATTTAGAAAATGCAAAGAAAAGTGGAAAAAGAGCGGTTGAAAAAGCTAATGACGTGCAGCTGAAATTAATTGATAAATTAAGAAGCAATGGAACCCGCTTCGCCAAGGCTTCGCAGGTCAAGAAGTTTGAACTTTTAAGAATGGAAGTGCGGTTAAACAAAAGAACAAAAATAAGACAGCTTTTTAAGAAATTAAATATAAAAACTGATTTAACTTTTAAAAAGCTTTTTAAACCTGCAATTTCTAAAAAGATTCTGTTGCATTATTTGGATGAAATTGAAAGCAAAACAAGCGCTTTGCAAGACATTAAGATTGCTGATTACCCTTTGTTGGTTTCTTTATTCTTCAACAACCCACAATTAAAGCCAAGCAAAATTTTACAGATATTTGGATTAAAAAAAGTTTTGGAAACAATGACAATGCGTGAATTTAGGAACTTATTAAAGAACCACCATCAAAGGGGCGTGCAAAGGTTATTTGCTGATATTAGCAAAATTAATTTGCCAAAACAGGAAAGTTCTTTAAAACCAATAAGGGAATGTTTGGAAAAGTTTAAGCCTATTAAATTTAAATCTTGAATGTCGAAATATTTACTATGTGTAATTATATATATTAAATAAATTGACATAATTCTCAATTAGTTTAATAATGTAAATATATAATTTTTCAATATTCTTAAATGGAGTTTTTTTATGTTATCTCGTAATAATAAAATATTTATAATTTTTTTGATTCCTTTGATGTTTATTACTTTTTTTGTTTTCAAACGTACGTTTCAACAAAATTTTATTATGCAAGATCAATTTGATTTAGAAAAAATAAAAAAACAAGTCGAGTTCGAATACACACCTAGCGAAATTGTTGAAATCAGCAAGTGGCAAAATAAAAAGTTTGAAGATATGATTGCTGATGCTTTTAATGGTGATAGAGGTGGTTTATACCAAATAGGAACTAGTTTTCTTTATGGACATCAGGGAATTACTATTGATGTTGAAAATGCTAATTTATATATTTTTAAATCAGCTTCATTAGGTTTTCCACCTGCATTAGATCAAATTGTAAGAATATATTTATATGAAAATCCTAATCCATTTCTTTCGTTAGTATATATTAATTTAGTTTGCTCCTTGAATCATCCTGAATTCGTCATTCCTTATCATGAGCTCAGAAATCAAATGATCAAAAAATTTGGTCAAAATGTTTCAAAAAAAATTGAAAAAATAGCTGCATTAAAAATGAAATTAATTTTAACGAATCAAGAAAAACTTGAAACAGTTCAACATAAAGAGAAATTTATTTTTTCAGATATGATTGACATAACAACTCTAGATATGGCTCTTGATAAATCCTATTGGCAAAATATATCGCAAGCTGCCCAAATGGATCCTTGGATTGAGGATTTAGAATTATTAGCTATTGATATTATTTTAGATGCACCTTCAGCAACAAATGGAAGGCTAACCATTGCTGAAATTCAAAATTCTATTAAAAATATCTTTAAACTTCTAAAAACAAAATCTGGACGAAAGAATGCAATTGATTCACTTAATAAATTAAATGAATCATATTTTATAAAAGCTAACGCCCTTCGGAATATTGAAAAAGAAGATTTAGCAAATGGAAATACACTTTATTCAAATACGGAAAATCAAAAATGTCGCGATGAAATTTTAAAAAAAGAAAAAAAAGCATTTGAAATAAAAACTAAATTAAATGAATTTGAAAAATTAAATAATAATTCAAAAGATTAAGGTCTATTTATGGATAGAACTTATAAAGAAGAAATTGCTAAAAAACTCAGCGAAAAAGGTGTGAATAAACCATGTCCAAGATGTAATTCACTAAATTTTGAGGTTATAGGTCAAACATTTTTATGGTTAAATGATGATCCTCAAATTCTCAATATTAGTGGTCCTTCTATTCCTTCTGCCATAATAGCCTGTTCACGATGTGGTTTCATTACATTGCATGCCATAAGCGCCTTAAGTAAGTGAGGTGTTTATTATGAATAAAAATAATGAAGTAAAATATAATACATCAGATAATGGACCCATTACAAAAGAAACATTTGAAGCATATAATGATTCAAAAAAAATTGATCTTGGTTGGTTTGGTAAATGTTTTGGGAGTGCCGAACATGCGCCAACTAGTATATGCGGAATATTAATAATCTTTCTTCTCATTGTTTCTTCTTTATTAATTTTATTTAATCAACAAATAGCAATGGAGTACACAAAAAGTGTCGTTTTACCTTTAATAACACTTGCACTTGGCTATCTCTTCGGGAAAAATAGGTAATCAATAATAAATTTCATTAAAATCTAAATTCATATTTTCGGCAATGCCAAATTAATACTTTATTTTCTTTTTTATAATTTCTGCGAGATTTTTAGAATCAGCGCGTGCAGTTATTAAAATTTGCTTATCATCAGAGGTTTATTTCAATTTTATTTTCAATTTCCCAAATAATACGATTAAGTGCACTTAATTTTTCTTTTGGATCATCACTCATATAAAGTATTTTAGGGCCATGAATATTTTTTATTATTTCTAGTGCTTTATTCATATTTGTCCTTAATTATAATAATTTTTAAATTTATAACGTAATAAACAGTTCAATGCAACAACTTTTTTTAATGTTAAAATAAATTTAATAAAAAAAATTAATTTACTGGAATAAAAATTTATGAAAGCTATTTTAATTGCCAGAGTTAGCACCGAAGAACAAAAAGAGGCGGGAAATTCACTTCCTGCTCAAATTGCAAGATTAGAAAAATACTGTTCAAATAAAAGTTTATTAATTTTAAAAACATTCAGTTTTGATGAAAGTGCCTATTCAAACCAAAGAAATGATTTTGATCGTATTTTAGAGTTTACTTCAAGCATCAAAGAAAAAGTTGCTATTTGCTGTGATAAAGTGGATAGACTTTCAAGAAATATATTTGATAAACGTATTTCATTGCTTTATGAAAAAGCATTAAAAGATGAAATTGAATTACATTTTGTTTCTGATGGCCAAGTAATTAATAGTAAGATTTCTGCCGTAGAAAAATTTAATTTTGGAATAAGTTTAGGTTTGGCAAAATATTTCTCAGATGCAATAAGCGATAATATTAAAAGGGCAAATGAACAAATGTTAAGAAAAGGCACATTACCAGGAAAAGCTCCGATTGGTTACAAAAATATTGGAACTGAAAAAGGCAAAAAAGATATTATTGTTAGTGAATATGAAGCACAAATTGTCAAAAAAACTTTTGAATTATATTCAACTGCTACGCATTCAATGGATTCCTTAAGACAAAAATTAAAAGACGATTATAACATTAATTGGTCACACGGTTTTATTGATTTGGTTTTAAAAAATCATTTTTATTATGGGGTTATGGAAAGAAATAATAAATTTTATCCTCATCGTTATCCCCCAATCATTTCAAAAGAACTTTTTGATAAAGTGCAGGAAGTCAAACACAGATTTAATAAAAAAAGAGTTAAAATTATTGGAAAACCATTTATTTATCGTGGACTTTTTAAATGCGCACAATGTGATCTTGCAATAACACCTGAAAGTCAAAAGGGCCATGTTTATTACCATTGCACTGAATATAATGGCAAACACGGTGCCGCTTGGTTAAGAGAAGAAGAAATAACAAGGCAAATTGCAGATGTTTTCAGAAGATTGGAAATGCCAAAAGAAATTGCAAAACAAATAACAGAAACAATAAATGAGATTCAGGAACAAGATATAAAATTCCAAAACAGACAAGCTGAAGAATTGAACAAAGAACAGAAAAATCTAGTCAAAATGTTGGATAATTTATACATAGATAAGCTAAAAGGAAGAATTACTGATAGCATGTATGACAAATTTTACAACGATTTTCAAAATCAGCTTTCAGAAATTAATAACAAAATTGCCAGATCTCAAGAGGTTGATAAAAACTATTTTATTATGGTTAAACACGTATTAGAGCTGATAAACAAAGCGCCTGAACTTTTTGAGAGTTCGGAAGTTGATGAAAAACGACAATTAATTAATCTTGTACTTCAGAACTTAAAGGTAGATGGTAAGAACATCGTCTACGACGTGCAAAAACCCTTTGATATGCTTCTTAAAATTAATGATTGTCAAGCATGGTGTGCCCGGCAGGATTCGAACCTGCGACCTACGGATTAGAAATCCGTTGCTCTATCCAACTGAGCTACGGGCACAATTAAAAATAGTTTAATATAATTTTATTCAAGAGTAAAAAAATTTAAGTAGATTTCATCCCATAGAGCTTGCATAAATTGATTTTTTTCTGAAGCACTTAAATTTTCAAAGGAATTAAAATCTTCTAATCGTTTTTTAATTGCCAAAAATATTTCAACATTTGGTATTTTATCTTTTTTATTAACAGTATCTAATAAAGCCTTTACATATGCATTCAAATCGGGATAATTGAAAATCCATATTACAGCAAATTTTTTTTTCAATATTTCCTGATAATCCTTTTTCACATTATCTTTGTCACCTGTAATAGTTATCTTTTCTAATTTTGATGTCAAAGCTTCAACACTTTCTTTTTCTTGATTTTCCAAACATTGGCAAAAGGAAACAAAAAGAGATAAAAATAATTGAATTTTTAATATTTTATTCATGTTAATTTTGGTAAAAAATGATTTTATAAATTGATATTTTTTGATAATTAATTTTCCATTTCAATTTCTTCAACTTCAGATTTAATTTCTTGTCTTTTTTCATCTTTCATATTTTTAAAAAGATGTGCGAATTTTTTTTCAAAAGATTCGGTAAGATGTTTTATCACAGTATTTTTTTGATCTTCATTTAACCGCAGCAATGCTGTTTGATTTTTATAGAAGTCCATTATTCGAGTAAGGCTTGCATCCCAATCGTCTGGCTGGTCATCATAATGTAAATTGGTAATAAAATCGTCAATCGATCCCTTCAAAAGATTAGCTCTTTCGTTGCTATCCATTGAATAATTTAAAGAAAAAATTGATAAAATGAAGATTAATTGAAATTTAACAAAATTATTCATGAGGATCCCCCAATAAAAGACAAATATAATATTTATATCTTAGCTAAAACTAATTATTTTTCAACAATCTATTTTGGGATAAATATTTTGCCAAATTCATTAGCAATATCTATTAAAGATTTTTTAGTGTTTTGAGTAATTTCTTCTTTAGTCAAAATATCATTATAGATGCTTGTATAAACTGATTGTACATAACTTGCAAATTGAGCGGCAAATTTATTTACTTGATTTAAAGGAACTTTATCTAAAAAACCTTCTTTGAATGTAAATAAAATTAATGTTGAATCCACAAATGAATATGTAACATGTTCCGGTTGTTTTAACAATTCGACAGCAATTGCGCCTCTTGCCAATCTTTTTTGAGAAATTTCATCCAGCTCAGTGCCAAATTGCGCAAAACCTAAAAGTTCATGATATTGTGCAAGTTCCAATCTTAATGCTCTTGTAACTTGTTTAATTGCTTTTGTTTGAGCAGCTCCGCCAACACGAGAAACTGAAAGTTCCACATTTATCGCAGGACGAATTCCCTGATTAAATAATTTTGTATCTAAAAATATTTGCCCATCAGTTATAGAAATTAAATTTGTAGGAATATAAGCGGTAATATCATCGCCTTGCACCTGAACAATCGGCAACGCTGTTAATGAGCCACCGTTTAATAATTTACCTGCGCGCTCTAAAAGGCGTGAATGTAAATAAAAAACATCACCTGGATACGCTTCTCGTCCTGGCGGACGTCTTAAAAGTAATGACATTTCTCTATAAGCAATGGCATGATTGGTTAAATCATCATAAATTACTAATGCGTCATAACCTTTGTCCATAAAATATTCGCCAATTGTGCAACCAACATATGGCGCTAAATATTGTTTAATGCTTGGGTCACTTGCATCTGCCGAAACAATTACCGTATACTCCAGAGATCCATTTTCTTCTAATAATTTTACCATACGGGCTAGATTGGCTTGTCTTTGTCCGATTGTTACATAGATGCAATAAACATTTTTTCCTTTTTGATGCAAAATAGTATCAATTACAATTGATGTTTTACCAGTATTTCTATTACCAATAATTAATTCCCTTTGGCCTTTTCCAACAGGAATTAAAGAATCAATGGCCAAAATTCCGGTTTCTAATGAGCGATCAATTGGTGAGCGTTCGATAACACCTGGTGCAACCACTTCTATTGGTTTATATTCTTTAACATTTAACTTACCTAAATTATCAAGAGGCTGTCCTAATGAATCAATTACTCTTCCTAATAAATCCATACCGACAGGCGCCTGAAAAACATGTCCGGTTCTTTTTACAACTTCAGATTCTTGAACAGGAATATTATTGTATAACAAAAAAATAGAAACAAAGTCTTGTGCTAAATCTAAAATAATACCTTTGTTTCCGCCTTCAAATTCTACAACTTCGCCATAAATTGCCTTAATCAGACCATGAACTTTGCAAATATTGTCACCAACCTGAGTTACGATACCTATTTCTTGCAAAGTTGTGTCAGGTTTACCTTCAAGAGCTTTTTGAAATAAAGATATTAAATCTGAATTTTTGATTTCCATTTAAATTCCCAAAAGAATTTGTTTTTTTAACTCATCAAGTTGTCTTGCTACTGAATATTCCCACAATAAATTATTACTTTTTATTTTTATTCCTGCAATTAATTTTTTATCAATCTTAAAATTTAAAATTATTTCTTTATTCAATTTTTTCACTAAAAAATTTTCGATTGTCTCTTTATCATTATTTTTTAATTCAACAACACTAGAAACCTCAAAAGAAGCAATTTTATTTTTTTCAAAATAAATTGAAACGATATCATGCAAAATATCTTTCAATAAATACATTCTATTATCTTTTATTAATAAATCTGTTAATTTTTTGAAAAAATCAGGTAAATTTAATTTTTTTAATAATAAATCGGAAATTCGATTTCTTTCTTCGAATCTTAAATTTGGAAACGAAAAGAAATATAAAATATTAGGATTCGCAGATAATAATAAATATGAATGTTGGATTTCTGAAGTTAATTTTTCATCAATATTTTTTTCAAAAACATTAAAAAAAGCAGTTGCATATTTTGCAGCAATATTTGCAGATTTATACATTATTTTTTTTCATTAATTCCAGCAAATTATTTTGATAATTTAAAGCATTAACAGCAATTTGAAATTCATTTTCTAATTGAACCTTTGCATTCTCAATTGCCTCAGGAACAATTTTTTCATTTACCTGGCTTATTAACATTTCCTGTTCAAGTTTTTTAAATTTTTCATTTAATTTTAATTTAATTTTTTCTTGTTCTGCATTCTTAATTTTAATTTGATTATTAACAAAATCTTTCCAAATAGTTGTTTTATCAATTAAATTATTTGCAAATTTTCCCTGACTAACTATTTCGTTATCTAAAGTAGAATATTTTTTTACTAATTCAAAATATTTTTCTTTTAATCTGATAAGGTTTTCATTTTTTTCTAAGATTTGTTTTTTAATGACTGAAAAAAGATATTTTTTGAAAACATATATTATTAAAAAAATAACAATTGCAAAATTAATAAATCTGAAAATTATATTTATTATTTCGCTATTTAACATTTTTTACCTTATTAACAATCAAATTAGTTAATTCATTCTTTAATCTATCAGACACTTCTTTTGAAATTTCAGGGATTTTGTGAATACGGCCAATAAATACTTTTTGGTAAATTTTATCTAAATCTGGCTTAAGAGCGATAATTTTATAAGATATTTTTTCCCATAAAAGAATTTTATCATTTTCTTTTTTTTCTATATTTAATAATTCAAAATTTATAGAATTATTAAGTTCTTCTTGCAAACGTTCTTCTGATTGAATTTTTGATAATGCGGGCTTTAATAAAATATTTTTAATAATTAAATATCCAATAAAAAAATGGATCATTTGAATTATTAATGTAAAATTTATCGTCATTAATTTAAATTATCTATTGAAAAAGATAAGCATTAAAGCAATTAAAAAAGCATAAACAGAGTTTGATTCAACAAATCCCATCGCCATCATCATTGTTAATCTGACTTTTCCGGCACTTTCAGGATATTTGCCAATGCTTTCACATGCTTGTTTACCAATCATACCTTGGCCAAGAGCAGGACCAACTGTTCCTATTGCCATTGCAAATGCAGCTCCAAAAAAAGCAGCCGCCTTGGCAATAAAAATACCATCTATTGAGTCCATTTTATCCCTTTCAAAAAAATGTCAATTTAAATTATTATTTTTTATTTTAGCCTATTTAAATAATTTTTTACAAGAAAAATATATTAAAATAACGCATTTTTTACATTTTTGTTTTTAAACCAAAGCTTTTAATGTTTACTTTAAAAAGATTACTTTTTTGAATTAACCATAAAATTAAGCTACAATTACATAAAATGTCCTAGTTTAAAATACTTTTTTTAATTTAATTATTTTTTTTTAGGTTTTGGGAAAAAATGAATTTACTTAAAAAATTTTCATCATATTTAATAATATTCTCTTTTTTCATTACTTTTATAAAAAGCGATGATTTGGCCACACATTTAAATATAAATGAAAACACTTCGCTTACAAAAAATGAGACAGAAATCCATAGAGATAATTCACCTGCATTTGAAGACATAGATTTATCCCTTTGTGATGAAATAGATTATATTGCAAAATATGAGGAACTAAAACCTAAAGTTCCGCTAATAGTTAAAAGATCTTTTATTGACACTCTTGGAATTTTACTTACAGGTGGAATTGATCAACTGTTAAAAGAAGATCTCTATTTAAAAACGCATCGAATTCTTAAAAGACCTATAAACAGTCTTCCAATTTTCCTGATCTTTCATACAGAACATTTAAAGCAGGATAAACTTGTACGACTTAGTTTATTTGCTGATTCTACATATAAATCATTTTTTACAGATGATAGTCCATTTATAAATTCGTATTTAGGCTTTGATTGTCCAAATATAAAAAGTAATTATGATAAATTAAAAATACTTACTAACATTGATCTTGAAGACGTAATTGGATTATTTAGAAAAGCTAAAAAACAAGATAGAAGAGTAGGTTTGCAATTACAAACTTTATACAATTTTGATAATTGGAGTCTTGAAGTGACAATGCCCTTTTTATATCAGGAATATAATTATTTTTTCACTGAAGAAGAAAAAGAAGATATTTTAAATTCCCATCTTTTTGGAAATAGCACAATTAAAATTGAAGAAAAAGAATTAATGAAACATGCCGTTAGTGACAAATTAGGCTTTGGCGATGCTGATATTCAAATTGGTTATTTGATTTTTCAGAGAAATTGTTGGTGCGCTAAAGTTGGTTTATTAGCAACTTTACCTTTAGCTTTTGAATTGAAACAAGGAATGCTAGGATCAAATTTTAATAATAAACTTGTACGTCCAAATTTAGATCTATCACAAGTTGTTCAAGCAAATCTTTCAGGAGATTCACAAACGTTTAGTAATATATTGAAAGATTTTGGCTTTAAAGCTCTTCATTGGTTAAATGCAATGGTTCTAGAATCTCCTTTGGGAAATAATGGACATTTTGGCTTAGGAGCATTTTTTGAACCACTTTTTAGACTTGATGAAAATGTTATTTTAAAATCCAGAGCTGCTGTTGAATATTTATTTCCGGCAGGTGAAGAAAGATTTTTTTTAACTATTAAAAATCAAGCTGATTTTAACCATGCTCAATTTGAAAAAGATCGCGAAAATGAACAAACAGCAGAAAATGCAGTTAAATTTTTGAGTCAAATTGTTACAGAAACATTGTTTCCAAATATATATCAAACAACCATTGAACCAGGATTTTCATTACAGTTTACGCTCGCACCACAATTTAGATTAAATGAATGGTGCTTTTCTGTTGGTTATGATTATTGGTATCAACAAAAAGAAAGTATAAATTATATTTGTAACCCACAAAATATTCCCCTAAATATTTGCAAAGGATCTAAACCTCACGGAACTCAAAGTAAAATTTTTGGATTTTTATCATACAATATTGTTAAAAAAAATTATGATTGGACCATTTCATTAAATGCTGAAGAAACTTTATCAAGTTTTGGTGTTGGCAGAGATTTTGCGTTATCATTAGGTTTTGAATTTAATTTTTAAAGGAGTTTTATATGAAAAAAAAACTACTCTTTGTTGCATTAATTTTAATTTCAAACAATAAATGCGAAGAAAAAAAAGGACATCATTCATACATAAAATTAGAGCATGAAGCTTTAAAATATCTTGATGGTGTTACAGGCTGCTTGGACGGAAACGCTATTGTTGATATGTTTGATATCAAAAAACAAATTTTACAATTAAAAGATGGAGTATTATTAGACCCTACCCCTAAAAGAACGGGCAAAGTTGTCGGACATTTAATTTTCCAGGGAAAAGTAACAAGCCTAAAAACCTTAATTCAAAATGAAGAATTAATTTCTAATTTAAATGACGCTTCAAACGAATTAAAAAAACATGAAATTGAAAAATGTCTTAAAGAAGCAAAAAATAATTTTATTCAATCTTCAATGACTTTTGTTAATAAAATACGCGGCGCTAAAGAATTAGTAATGAATTTAATAAAAGAATCTTGCGATAAAAGAAATATCAAGCACACTCTTTTAACTGAGTGGACAAACACAAATGGAAATGAAGATACAGTATTTAATGCTAAAGTAAAAAATGTTAAAGATTTTGATATTTTTCTTACACATGTTACAGATTTTATTGGCGATTTAATTTACAGTTGCAAAAAAGGTTTTGCAGAATTTAAACAAAATCAAATTAAGAAAAATGCAGCTGGAAGAAATTAAAGGGACTATAGATCGACTTTTATATCAAAATGCAGAAAATGGATTTTCCATTTTTGTCTTACAAATTAATAATAAAGAATCGATAACTATAAAAGGCCATTTATCAAACATACAACCAGGTCAGGAAGTACAATTATTTGGTAAATGGTCTTTTCATGCAAAATTTGGTAGACAATTTGAAGTTGATAAATGCCAAAGTATAATTCCAAATTCAATTCTTGGATTAAAAAAATATCTTGGTTCAGGTTTAATTAAAGGCGTTGGAAAAACATACGCTGAAAAATTAGTTAATCATTTTGGTACAAATATTTTAGAAATTATTGAAAAATCTCCTGAACTATTAAAACAAGTTGGTGGTATTGGTCCAAAAAGAATTGAACAAATTTCAAAATCTTGGCAGGACCAAAAAGAAATTTCAAATATTATGATATTCCTTCAGGAAAAAGGAATTTCATCTGCATACGCGACAAAAATATATAAAAAATACGGCCAAAATTCAATTGCTACGGTTCTTGAAAATCCGTATAGGCTTTCTGATGAAATTTGGGGAATTGGTTTTAAAATAGCAGATCAAATTGCATCAAATTTAGGAATTGCTAAGGATTCTTTAAAACGAATGAAAGCCGGAATAAGTTTTGCAATTTCTAATGAATTAAATAATGGCCATTTATATGCCGAATTACAAAATTTAAAAGAAAAGACATGCGAACTGCTCGAAATTGATTTGAAAGAATCTGAGCAGCATTTAAAGCAATCATTGCATGATCTATATAATGAAGAAAAAATAAAATTAATTTCTCACGAAAATCAGCATTATATTACCCTGGCGCAATACTATTTTTCAGAAAAAGGCACTTCTGATCGAATTAAAAAATTATTAGATAGGCAGGATTATTTTAAATTTGATTTGGATGCTACATATAATTATTTAAGAAATGACACAAGTGGCATAATTCTTAATGAAGAACAGCAAAAAGGAATTATGGCTTGCCTGCAAAATAAAATTACAATTATTACCGGCGGTCCGGGGACAGGCAAAACAACTATAATAAAAAAATTATTAAATATTTTAGATGAAAATAAAGTATCATATAAACTGGCAGCGCCGACAGGTAGAGCAGCAAAAAGAATTTTTGAAGGTACCGGTAGAAATGCATTAACAATTCACCGACTTTTGGAATTTGATTTTTTATCAATGAAATTTAATCATGATGAAAAAAATACTTTAAAATTAGACTTTTTGATTATTGATGAAGCATCAATGATTGATATTTTTTTGGCACATTCAATTTTTAAAGCAATACCTTTAAAAGCTCACTTAGTTTTAATTGGTGACGTAAATCAATTACCATCTGTAGGAGCCGGAAATTTTTTAAATGATTTAATAAAAAGTCAAAAAATTGCGTGCATTCAGTTAAAAGAAATTTTCAGACAAGCACAAAATAGCTTAATAATTGTAAATGCACATAAAATAAATAATGGAGAGTTTCCAGTTTCATTTTTACCTGATTCAAAAAAAGATTTCATTTTTATTAAAGAAGAAAATCCTGAAAAAGTAATTGAACATTTAAAAACAATCTACAATCACACTTTGCAAAAAAATTATATTCAATCAGATCAATCAATTGTTTTGGTTCCTATGAATAGAGGTTCTGTTGGAACTCATAAATTAAATCATGATTTACAAAATTTATTGAATTCTAATACTGATGAAAATCAGATATCACGTTCCGGATATAATTATAAAATTGGTGATAAAGTCATGCAAATCAGCAATAATTATGAAAAATTAGTTTTTAATGGTGATATTGGAATAATTGAAAAAATAGATTCTGAAGATAAAACTCTTAGCGTAAAATATTATGAAAGGTTAGTTGAATATAATTTTGATGAACTCGATGAATTGGTTCTTGCATATGCAATTTCAATTCACAAAAGTCAGGGATCAGAATTCCCGGCGGTAATAATTCCAATTTTTACTCAACATTTTGCTTTATTACAACGAAATTTGATTTACACTGCTCTGACAAGAGCAAAAAAATTATGTATATTTATAGGGCAGGTAAAAGCATTAGCTATCGCCATAAAAAATAATAAAAGCATAAATCGTAAAACATTTCTTAAAGAATTTTTAACTTCAGATTTAGAATGTAGGTAAATATGAAAAAAATTATTGTATTTCTATTTTCACTATCTTCAATAAATATTCTTTCAATGGATAAAAAAGAAGATAAAATATTCAAACAATTACCAAGCAAAGAAGAACAATTGAAGATTGTTAGAATAAAATGGAAAAAGGTAATTGAGGAAGCTGCACGTAGTTATTATTTCAAAATTTCAAATAAAAAAGCATCTTTTACAGTTTGTCAATTTTTATTGAAAGATTTAGAAAGAGCAGTCGAATACAATAAAGAAATAATTGAAACGGGCAAAAGGTTATTTCAGGAATCAAATTCTCAAGTTTATAAAGAGGACATAAAAGCTGGAATTATTGCACTAGAAGAATATTTAAATGCGTTATATGATCTAAAGACTATAATTAAAACTGAAAATCTAATTCCTTAAAATGTTATCATATTTATTGATTTTTATTTTAACTTTTTTTATTAAGTTAAATTCTTTTTTTTATTTTCAAAATTCTATACGACCATTTACAATAATGATAAATCCGGCAGGTGATGCAAAAGATGCAGGAAGAGTTTTAAATGATAGTTTTGAAAGAGGCATCACATTACAATTTGCTCAGGAATTAAAAAAAGAGTTGGAAAAAAATTTTAAAAACATACGTGTAGTCTTGACAAGAATTCCCGGTGAATCTTTAGAGCATTTGCAAAATGCAAATTTTTCCAATCGCCTTGATGCAGATTTTTATTTCAGCGTTCATTTTTATAAAGAAAAAGAAACAATTTCAAAACTTTATCTTTTTCATTATTTAAATGATAGTTTCAGTTCTCAGTCGATTTCACCTTTGAATTTTTATCAATACGATAATGCTCATTTATTAAATATTTCAAAAACTTTGCAATATATAAATGATTTTAAAAAAACACTGAGCAATAAAATAGATAAATTTATTTTTAAAAATTACTATGGAATTCCATTTAAACCATTAATTGGAATTAAAGCACCTGCAATTGCAATGGAAGCCGGATTAAAAAATTCAAATGATTGGCAAAATCTAATAATACCAATAATTGAAGCATTCAGATTAATAATTCCATGAATAAAAATTTGCAAATTAAATTAATTGTATCAATGTTATTTTTGGGAATTTTATTTTTTTTATATAAAAAAGAACTTATTATTTTTAGATTTTTGATTAATTATGGGGATTCTGATTGCAAAAATATACAAAATTCGAAAATTAAAAAAAGTATTAAATTATTTTATTGGTTAAATGAAAAATGGAATTATGAAAATGTTGAGATTATATCGTCAAATAATCTTAATGAAAATATTAAACAAATTGTTTCTTCATGGCTCAATTTGCTTGAGGAAGAAAAAATTTTAAATCATAAAATTTCACTTCAATCAATTCTTTCAGGCGTTGATGACAAAGAAATTCTTTTATCATTTGATAGAATATTATTAAATGATGATCATTCTACTTATGACAAATTATTACTTATTGAAAGTCTGATTAAAACTCTAAGAGAAAATGAGTTAAAAATTTCCAAAATAAAATTCTTAAATCATCACCAGGAAATAGATGATACGCATCTGAATTTTAAAAACTCATGGCCTATTCAAGGCTTCATTAACAATTAACTTTGACTTGATAAAAATTTGATTGTATAAATTATTTATAAATAAGGAGATATTTATGAATAACAATTTATTTAAAAATTTTTTTAGAAATTTAACAAATACACAAAAAGGTTCACTTTTAATTTGTTCAGGAATTCTGTTACTAGTCTTTTTAACAGGTATTTTTAAAACTGCATTTCATTACTTAATTCTAGTAACTTCTTTACTATTAATAATTTATGGAATAATAATTGGAGATTTTTTAACTAAATTAATTCAATTAATTAGAAAAAAATAATTATTTTTTTGATTTATCAAAATCTGATTCAATAAAAATTTGTCTTACAGGTGAAGCCATTTGAATATTTTTTTCCCTTAATGCTTTTACTATTGATATTCTAATATCACTGGCAATGTCCCATTGATTTAAAACATTAACAGAACTTAAAAATCCACGAACCATAAAAGTGTAACCATTGTCACTGAAATTATCTAATCTTATAACGGGATTTGGACTTTTAAGAACATCAGGATGCTGATCTAAAACTTTAAATAAAATAGCTTTTACTTCAATAGGATCAACATTTAAAGGAACGGTTAAAATAATATCATTGAAGGCAAAAAAACCTGCTACATAATTCCAATTATAAAAAGCTGAATTTGTAACTTTTGCATTAGGCACGATTACGCTTACACTATTTTTTTTGCGAATAACTATTGATCTTGGTGAAATTTTTCTAACAACGCCGCTAATATCTTCATCTATTTCAACATAATCTCCAATTTTTATTGATCTTTCTACAAGAAGAATAAAATATCCTATAAAATCATTCGCAGGTCCTTTAATTGCAAATGCTAAACCAACTGCTAAAGCACCAAGTAGGAATGGGATCAGTCCACCCAGGCCTACTCTAAAAAATCCAACTAAAAGAACAATTATAATGATTAAATAATTGCTAATGCTTGATATAGTATTACGAACACCTTGTTCAACAACAAGAACATCAAACATTTTTCTAAGAATAAATCTATTAATAAACCAAGCTAATACAAACCCGAAAAAGAAAAATGAAAATATTGTTAAGAAAGATCTTAATGTAATTGGAATAGGACCTTCTTCACCCCGGACAGCAAAAATTGATTTATCAACAAATAAAGTAATTTTTTCAAAAGAAAATGGTATGTTCCAAATTTTGGCGCCTATAAAAATGACCAGTAGCGCAAATAAAATAAAAGAAGTTATTGAAAATAATCCAAAAAATGTTTTAGCGTGATGAAATCTTTCCTTTACATTTCCGTCTTCATCAACCAAGAAGAAAATATTAGAAGAAATTCTTCTTATAAATATTTGAGACCACCAAATTCCAATAAATAAAAATACGGTAAATAAAATTCCCCATAAAATAAATGAGACTAATTTGCTAAAACCACCAATATAAGGGTCACTAATTACCATTATTGCTACTATGGCAAGAAGAATAAAATAATAAAATTTGTTTATAAAATTTCTAATCCAATCCCAAATTGGTCCTTTTGCCTGAATTAGGCCTAAAATTTCTTCTTTTCCAATCAAAAAAATCAAGCATGCACGGAAAATAATTGAATAGATAGCAAGTAAAATAGTTGATAAATCTGATTTGCCATAAGTTATTGTTAAAAATGATTCCCTGAAAAAGAAAATTATAATTGTTGAATATATAAAAAATGAAAAAACCAAATTAAATCTATGCTGAAAATTCGGACTTAAAAGAATGTAATTATTTCTTACATTAAACTCTACAAGATATTTTTTAAATTTACTTGTTAAAAAACACAAATAAAAGATTGAAAATAAATAAAAAAGAACTTTAAATCCAAGATCAGTAATAAAATCAAATCTTATTAAAAATAAAAATACTGACCAGATATATACGCCTAAAAAATTCTCTATTATAAATCCAATAGCAACAGCCATTAAACAATTTATAAAAAAAAGTCCGGTAATATTCGGTCTTATTGATAATAATATTGAATATACCGAAGGCAAAATCATTTTTAATAAAATATACAAAAGAAATAAGATAAATAGTTCAATAAATAAGAAGAACAAAGTTTGTGGACTTTTTAATAAATTAAAAATATTTGAAAATATTTTCTTAATTCCAACGTCAGAAGCATAAGACGAAATTACATTTTTTAAATCTATAATAAATAATTGCAAATCCGGAATTATATTTTTAAAACTTTCCCATGAAATCGCATATTCCGAGCGAAGTAATATTCCACCAATACTTTCTATTTTTGCATTAATTGAATTAATATCCTGTAAGAAATCTTTAATTATGCCTTGCAAAGTTGAATATGTTTCAATAATTTTGCTGTTAACTTCATTTTGTAAATTTACTTGCTCTTCAGATTTTGCAAGCAAGGCAATACTTTTGCGGAACGCTTCTTTTCCATATTTACTAGTAAATTTTTCTTGACGTTGATTTAATGATTTTGTTTTATCGTGAATATTATTAATTAATTTTGAATGATTATTTAATAAGCCTGTTATGTTATTAATTTGTTCTTTATATGAAGTTAATTCTCTATTTGCATCATTTTTAAATTGTTCATATAATTTACGTTCATTATTAATTTCATCTTCAGTTCTGAATTTGCGTTGGGAAATTTTATGCCATGAAATTAAAATATTTAATAACGTTTCTTCGACATGAAGCCTTTTCTTTTCCAGTTCTCTTTGTGCTTCTTTAAGTGCAATTTCAATATTTATAGTAGAAATTTTATCGTTAATTAAACCTAATTCATAAAAAACGGGTTCTGAATTTATCCCTTTTAACTCAATTGTCCAATCCGATAAATTTTTTAAGTCAGGATTTAAATTGTATTTTTTACTTAATTTCTCAAATTCATCTTTTAATTTTTCTCTTTCTTGTGATAATTGACTGATTTCCTGTGAATATTTGGCTTGTAATTCAGTTGACACCCTCTTTTTTTCAGCCAAATCTTTTTTTACATTTTCAATATCAGCTTCACTAATCCATAAACCTCTTTCAACAATAGCCAAATTTTCTTTTGTGCTTTTTAATAATGCTTCATTAATAAAAACCTGAGTTTGAATTAATGAAATTCTTTGACTTACTTCCCTAATTTTTAAATCCACAAGTCGTTTTTTATCTGTCAATAAACGAATTTCAAGATCTAAATACTCGCCCTTTTCTTTTAAAGCAGTAGCTTCTTCTTCATCTTCCCGTGTTTTTAATCCGAACTTTTTTTGTTCGCGTTCTTTTATTTTTATTTCTTTTTCAAGTAAAGAAATTTCCTTTTTCAATGACTCAAGGCTTGATTCAATATTGTTTTTTTCTTCATTATTACTTTTTAATTCTTCCTGAATACTAAAAATTTCATTATGTAGCTTTTGTAAAATTTCAAAATTATAGGCTGCTTTAAATTCAATTGATTTATGCTTAAAAGAAGGATCTTTAACATAATTTTCTAAAAGAGTAATATTTTGTATTAAATTATTTAATAATTTTTTTTGATATAGTTGAGTATCAATTACAACTTGAGCAATTTCATTTAATTTAGCTAAAATTTTATTTAAAATTTCATTATCTTTATTTGTTGGATTTTCTAATTTTTCTTTTATATCTAAAATACGTTTATTAATTTCATTTAATTCATTCTGCAGAATTTCATTGAATTCTTTATCTTTTTCTTCAATTAATTCTTTTTCTTTTCTTAAAATACTAATCTGATGAATTTTTTCCTGAACGCCTGCAGAAATAATAATTTTATCCGAACCTTTTTCTTTTTTAAAAGGCCAGAAATAATCAAAAAATCCAGCGTTCAAATCACTAAAATTTAGAATTATTAAAAATAAAAAAAATTTTTTTATTAATTTCATGTTATTGCTATTTCATTTAAAAATTTAAATGTCTTAAATGCTCTTATATGTGGATGCATATTAATACAATTAATTATCCATGTATTTAATTCTTTTTCAATTGTTAAATTTATTGTTTCATTTACCGCTCTGTCAATAGGAAGATACATAATGTAATCAAAAGTTGAACTAGTATTTATTTCAGGATAAAAACCCAATATCAAAAAAAATTTTGATAAAAAAATCTTTTGAACTTGCAATGTCTGAATTTTATCAAATGAAATATATAAAAAATTTAAATAATCAAATAATTCATAAAAAGAAATGCCGAAAGGTAAAAAATAGTTACACAATTCCAACACATTATGAAAAAACATTAAATTTGATTTTTCTATGCATGGCATTTCAATAAAATAAATATCTTTAATTATTTGAAACGTATTATTTTGGCTAAAATTATAACTAAACAACATTCCATTTGATAAAATAATATCTTTTCTTAAAACAGATGCTTCAATTTTGCCCAGCGTTTTATCAAAAATTGTTACTCTTTGATTTATAGGAAAATTAGATTTTAAAACAATCGCTAAATTTTGAACCATTTTTTATTAATTTTTTAAATTTTATTTATACAAATTTATCTTGAAAAAGATAATAAAAGCAAGCTTTAAAATAAGAAGTTTTTATTAAATATTTGTCCTTTAAGCCATTAATATAACATAAATTAATTAAAGTTGGAATTTGTATATAATTAATCTTTTCTATTTGTAACAATGTACCTTACTTTATCTGTTTAGTTACTACTTGAATTATTTGTAAAAATTGCTATTATAAAAGAATAATGCAACTAAACTATTTTAAATCTATAGGGGTAAAATTATGTTTAAAAAGATCTTGTTTTTAACAGTTTCCATTTTTTCAATTAATGCTTTAAAAGCTCAAAATTGGTCAATTGAAAAAATAAAAAAAATACATTCTTATGATAGTGATGGAGATACAATAGAAGAAATACATGCAATTATTTCAACCGCAGTCTGGTCTACAGTAAAAAAAGCTGAATTACGCTTAAGACATAATGAAACTCAAAGTAAATTTGAAGCTGCATACTTAGACGGAAAGGGTGAACTAAATCTATTAACTCAAGATTCAGCAAAGACTTGGTATGAAATAATTAAACATTATAAAAATAAAAAAAGAAATTAAATTTTCTATTAAATGGAGGAAAATAAAATGAAAACTAAAATTAAATCTTTAATTTTATTAATTGCGTCTTTAACATTTGCGAATTCAAATGGCTTACAATTAACATTAGATCAAAAAACTTATTATATAATTCCAAATCAATCGAGATTGAACATTTTAGATAATAAAGAAGTATTTTTTTGGCGCTGGAATACACCTCATGGACATACACCTATAAGCGTAATTAAAATAAATCTTGAAAAAAAGAATTTGATAACATATAAAATTATTAAATTTGATAAAAAAGATAAAAGTTTAATATCATTTACAAAACTCACTGGAATAAAAATACACGAAGATTTATATTGCAAAAAAGATGGAAAAGAAATTGAAAATTTAAAAGAAGAATTAGTTAAACAAATAGTTAGCTATTTTGCAAAAAGTTAAAAACTAATTGGCTCCAACTTTCCATATTTTCAAGATATTGTTGGCAATCTTGCATAGAAAGCAGATTGCCACTTTTTAATTCTGATTTTACTTTAATTTGCTCAGAATCACCTTCTAATAAAAATACAAAACCAATATGAACTTTGCCTACTTCATTTGAATCATCATTTAAAATTCCGATTGGTTTAATATTTAATTTGCCCTGATATTCAACTTCTTCATGAAATTCTCTTGTTGCCCAATCAATAATAGAATTTGTTGTCATATCTTCTTGTCTTATATGTCCACCAATTCCTAAGGAAAATTTATTTCGCAATCTAGTTTCTGTTGCTTGTGTTCTGCGTTGCATTAAAAATAATTTACTCTCATGAGTAAAAACTAAATATGGAATAATTTGTTTATAAGCCGGATCTTGTTCCATTAATGATCTTGGTAAAAATTCTTTTTTGTTTTGGATAATTTTTAAATAGCTTTCAAAATCTACCTTTTTTATACCCTGCCATGCACCATCGTTTTCAAATAAAAAATTTCTTTTTACAACTAAAATTAATTCATCCTTCACTAAATTTTGCGCAGGAATATTTTTTGAAATTTGCATTTAAAAATCCTTTAAATAGATATTTCTTATTAAGGCCCTGGTATGCCAAGGCCGCTTCAAATATTCTACCTTTTCCATCGCTTTGGTGACATTAAACTAGAATAAGAATAAAAAAATAACAAGAAATATCTTTAATTTTTTAATTAATCATTTCCTTAACTAAAGTTTTTAATTTTGTCTTAAAATTTTTAGTTTTAAAATTATTCATTCTGTCTTTAATTAATTTGATTTCATCTTCATTCTTAAGTAATTTTTCCAGAAATTTGTTTACCTGATTAAAATTAGTAATAACTTTGCCAAGATCATGTTTTCTTACAAATTCAGAACTTATTTTTTCCCATTTTAAGCTGATAGACGTATTATCAATTAAAACCGGCAAATTCATTTGAATTGCTTCACATAAAGAAGTTGGGCCTGATTTTGTAATTAATAAATCAGAAATTGCCATTAAATCTGCAGCTTTATCCGTAAATCCTATTACTGAAGTGGTTATATTTTTAGGTAATTTAATTTTTTTTAATTGCTCAATTAAGCTTTCTTCTCTTCCAATACAGACAATTAAATGCAAATTCAATTTACTTTTACTTATTTTTTTTACATATGAATAAACCGCTGAAGATCCAGTTGCACCCATTAAAATCATTATAACTTTTTTATCTTTAGGAATTGAAAATTCTTTTTTTATTTTTTGTTTATCTTTTTTTTCCAAAAAAGTCGATCTTAATGGGAATCCCAGAAATTTAATTCTCTCTTCAGGAATTAAATCTTCATCAATTTTTTCTAATAAAAGCGAATCATCAAAAGGTAAAGAGAGTGCAAATTTTTCATAATCATTTGCGTTTATGTCTAAAATATATGTCCTTGCATCCATATCTGCAGGAACAATTAAAAATGGAACTTTATATTCTTTAGCAACAGTAAAAGTTGCAGAATTTGTGTAGGGTACTACTGAAATTATCATATCAGGCTTATTGTTTTGAATATATTTTTGCAAACATTTGATCATTCTTCTTTGATGTGTTCGGGTATAATATTCACCAAAATCACCAAGAAGATTAATCATTCTGTTCCATCTATTTTTTAAGAAAAAGTTATATAAATCTTCCCCTTTTACGGTATTAAAACTAAGTCTATTTATTGGATCAAGAGATTCAAAAATATCCTCAAATGGATTTACAATTAAAATTTCATAATCATTTTTTAAATAATAAGTAATTGCTTGAGATGCAGATTTATGTGCTCCACCGCCTTTACTTGTAAAAATCGCTATTTTTTTCTTTTGTGGTGTTGGTATTTTTTGATCCGCATTTATTGTTAGACTTGAAAATAACAAACTAAAAAAATAAATATTTAAACTAAATTTCATCAGAAAAGGTCCTTAATTTCTAATTTTAATTTATTAAAAGATTAACCTTTAAGATAACATTTTTGTAAAAGTTAGTATAACTTGCCAAAATAAGCTATTACTGAGATAATAAAATAATCCCAAATTAGTTGCAATTCAGGTTAATCTTATGAAATACGATTTTCAATCTATAGAAAAAAAATGGAAAAAAATCTGGGCTGACAATCCCATAGCTCAATCAAAACCAACCGGAGATGGAAAAAAATTTTATTGTTTAGACATGTTTCCTTACCCATCAGGTTCTGGTTTACATGTAGGTCATTGGCGAGGTTACACCTTATCTGATATTTACGCACGAATAAAATGGCTTGAAGGTTATAACATTTTACACCCAATGGGATGGGATGCTTTTGGATTACCTGCAGAAAATGATGCAATTAAAAAAGGAATTCAACCAAAAATAAGCACAGCTCAAAATATTGCAATTTTCAAAAAACAATTGGCTGACCTTGGAGCAATTTATGATTGGTCAAAAGAAATAAACACTACTGACCCAAATTATTATAAATGGACTCAATGGATATTTCTTAAAATGTACAACGCAGGTCTTGCATATCAGGCGCAAACTCCAATTAATTGGTGTCCATCATGCTTAACGGGTCTTGCAAATGAAGAAGTCATCAATGGAGCATGTGAAAGATGCGGGACAAAAGTAGAAATAAAAGAAATCAGGCAATGGATTTTAAGAATAACTGATTATGCAGAAAAATTACTTTCCGGCCTTGATAAATTAGATTGGCCGGAAAAAGTAAAATTAATGCAAAAAAATTGGATCGGAAAAAGTGAAGGTCTAAATATAACATTCAAAACGGAAAATAATTTTGAAATTACCGTTTTTACCACAAGACCAGATACAATTCACGGCACAACATTTTTAGTGCTTGCACCAGACCATGATTTAGTAGAAAAATTAATAAAAAAAGAACAATTAAAATCAGTTAAAGATTATCAAAAACAAGCTTCAGCATTAACACATGAAGAAAAAATTGCGCAACAAAGAATAAAAACCGGCGTTTTTATAGGTTCTTATGCAATTAATCCTGTTAATAACCAAAAAATACCAATTTATTTGGCAGATTATGTTTTAAAAGATTATGGTAAGGGCGCGGTAATGGGAGTACCTGGTGATGATGAAAGAGATTTGCATTTTGCGCAAAAAAACAACTTACCAATTATTCAACAAATTAAACCTTATAAAATCTTACCAAAATATTTAGATGAAAATGGAAACCAGATTTGTACTTATGAAGCTGATGGCACGTTAATAAATTCAGGCCAATTTGATGGACTTGATGCAAAAACAGAAGGTATAAAAAAAGTAAGTGAATATTTGGTAAAAATAGGCGCAGCAAAAAAAGTTGTCAGCTATAAACTTAGAGATTGGGTTTTTTCACGCCAACGTTATTGGGGTGAACCAATTCCATTAATTCATTGCAAAAATTGTGGAATTGTTCCAGTACCTGAAGATCAACTACCTGTTGAACTCCCTCAAGTTGAAAAATATCAACCAACCGGAACTGGTGAATCTCCTTTGGCAGCAATTTCTGAATGGGTAAATACAACATGCCCAAAATGCAAAGGACCAGCAAAAAGAGAAACAAATACCATGCCACAATGGGCAGGTTCTTGCTGGTATTTTTTAAGATATCCAAATCCGCATCTTAAAGATAAGCCATTTGATGAAAAAGATATGAATTATTGGCTTCCTGTTGATCTTTATGTTGGTGGAATTGAGCATGCAATTTTGCATCTTTTATATTCAAGATTCTATGTAAAAGTTCTTTATGATTTGAAATATTTACCATTTGATGAACCTTTTTCACATCTTTTTAATCAAGGAATGGTGCTTAAACTTTCTGCAAAATCAGGTTTAGTTGAAAAAATGTCTAAATCTAAAGGCAATGTTGTAAATCCTGATGAGATTGTACAGAATTATGGTTCAGATGCACTTAGAATGTACATTTTATTTATGGGCCCACCGGAGTTGGATTGTGAATGGCAAGATTCCGGATTGGAAGGCATAAAAAGATTTTTAAATAAATTGTGGAACTTTGTCACAGATGCAAACAATATTACAATTGATGAAAATGAGTCCATTGAAACAAAAAAAAGGTTTCATAAATTTTTAAAAGATTACCAAGAAAGATTAACTCACTTTAAACCAAATACTGCAATTTCAGCTATGATGGAATGGTTGAATGATATCACCTCAAAGAATGAAAAATTAGGTAAAACAAATTTAGAAAATCTTTTAATTTCACTTTCTGTTCTAGCGCCATTTGTTACGAGCGAACTTTTAGAAAAATTATTAAATAAGAAATTGCAAGATTGTAAATGGCCTGTTTATGATGCAAAATTGGCGGCAGAGAATTTGACTACAATTGCGGTACAAGTTAATGGAAAATTACGTGCTAACATTGAAGTTATTACAGGTTCAGATCAAACAAAAGTTGAAGAATTGGCAAAAACAGAAATCTCAAAATGGCTTGAAAATAAAGAAATTATAAAAGTTATTTTTGTTAAAGATAAAATTATAAACTTTGTAATCAAATAAAAAAGACGCCACTAGGACGTCTTTTTTATGTTTTTTAATTATTTTGTTTAAATATCTAAGTTAATTATAGGTTCACTTTGCTCAGCAGCTTCTTCAGAAACTACCGGAGTCGCAGCTAAAGTAGCTTGTCTTTCAGCAGCAGCTTGTGCGGCTAATCTTTCAGCTTCAGCAGTAGCAGCTTGTCTTGCAGCTTCAGCGGCAGCAGCTTTCTCAGCAGCAATTTGTTCAGCCAATCTTGCAGCAGCTTGTCTTTCAACAGCTTCTTGACCAGCTTGAACCATATTACTTAAATTATTAGCATGTTCAGTAATATCTTGAGCTACTTCTTCAATACCTCGAGCTAATTTAGCAGCAGCAGCTTCTTCAGCAGCTCTTTCAATAGCAGCTTGTTTTGCAACTTCAGCAGTTTCTTGTGTTAAAATAGCAGAACCTTTTTCAGCATTTTCAGCTAAAAAATTAAAATGGTTAGCTAATTCAGCACTACCACCGAAAGCCATTAAAAGTATTAATCTTTTATGAATATTATCAAAGAAAGATTTGATACCTTCTTTATTGATATTACCTTTTCTATACTCATTTATTGTTAATGCTAAAGCTATTGAACCTGCAATACCAGCTGTTTTTTTCATGCTTGGCAATAAACTCAATGCAGATTTTCCAGCAACATTAGCATAAGTAGCAAAATGTTTAATTCCATCCCAATTTTTATAAGCTTGATAAGCAAGTGTACCAAGAGTTGCAACTCCAGCTACAGCTGCAGATTTGCCTTTATTTGCATTGACAAAATCAGAACATCTTGTAAATAAATCTTTTAACAATTCTTTGTTAAAGTTTTGATATGCCATTTTACCTGCATAACCAAGACCCGCAGCACCTAAAACTTTAGCACCATTTTTCAATGTTAATACTGAAGTTTTTGATGTTTCGTCTAAATCAGCAAATAAAAGTTCATTTTCTTTAGCTTGTGCTAATTGTTCATTTGCACGTTTTGCTGTTGCTCGTCTAGCTAATTCTTGAGCTCGCTCTGTTCTATCGATTACCAGAGCAGCTTTTCCAGCAGCAACTACATCTTGTAATGACAATTGTCTTGTTGTTCCTTGAGCTTGAAGTTGTTCTGCTTGTTGTTTAACATCTGCTAAGCCTTTTTGGTCAGCATCTGTTCTTGCAGAAGGTTTTTGTTTTCTAGGTTTATTATCACCTAATAATAATTCCATAGTTGGCTTATAATTTCTTTGAAATGCTAAATCAAATGCAGTTTCATCTGTATTATTTTTTAAATGTTTATTTGCACCTTGATTAACTAAAAATTGAACAATTGCATCTCTATTTTGCTTAGCAAAATACACTGCACAATGCAAAGCAGTAAAAGCATTACTTTTATCTTGAATATCTAATTCAATACCTAAATTTAATACTAAATCTTGAACAGCTTGCAAATCACCGTTCATTGCTGCTAAATGTAATGCTGTACGATTATTTTCATTTACGCAATTAGGGTTGTTTTGTAAATTCGGAAATATTTGTATATATTGTCTTAAACTTGGACAAAAACTTCCTAAATCCATAGCCTGCATTGATTGGAATGCTAAAGCAACCAATAATGCTTTAATTAAATTTAACCTTTTCATAAATAACCTCCATTTATCGGTTTTTAATTATTCTATAATCCAATATAGCATAGATATAATTAATTTCAAGTAGTCAATATATGGATTTTCTAAAAAGGTTATTTTCAGGTTAAAATTGATATTTAATTAAATCCCATATCTCTTAAAAAAGCCTTTTCATTAGGCTCTCTGCCTAAAAAGCTCTTTAAAAGCTCATTTGGGTCTTTACTGCCCCCTTGGCCTATCACATCTTTAATGTATTTTTGACCTATTTCAGGGTCTAAAAGACCATATTTTTCGATTTGTTCAAACAAATCCCTGGCAAATACCTTAGACCATAAATAGCCATAATATCCTGCCCCATAACCCATTAAATGCCCAAAACTAGCCTGAAAATGCTCCTCAGGTATCCAAACCATATGTTTTATTAATTTTTTAAATAACTCCTGCGATATGGCCTGAGTATCTTTATTTGCACCAGCCAAATAATAATCTAATGACAAAAATGCGTAATATGCTTGTCTTATGGTTGAATCACCTGAATCAAACTTGTCTAATTTAGCTATAGTGTTGATCAAGTCATCTGGCAAGGGTTCACCTGTTTGATAATGCTTACTTACCATTTTTAATATCTCTTTATTTGTTAACCAATATTCAAGCATCTGGGAAGGCATTTCAACAAAATCTTTTTTAACACTGGTTCCTGAAGTTCCGTAAAACTCAGTTCTTCCCAATAAATTATGAATTGCGTGCCCAAATTCATGAAAGAAAGTTACAACATCTTTGAATTTCAATAATGAAGGTGATGTTTTTGTTGGTTTCGGGAAATTCGCCATAACTACTGAAGCTGAAATATTGTTTTCTGCATTATCATTTTTTATCGCTGCAACAATTCCCATATTTGCGGCATGACTAAATTTATTGTCTCGTGGATAAAGATCCAACAAAAGATAACCTAATAAATTTCCACTTAAATCATACGCTTCAATTAATTTGACTTCTTTATCCCAGAAACCTGAAACAGGCATTTCTTTAAATTTAAGACCCAGGAATTTTTCATAAACATTTAATAACTGCGCGATTGTATTTTCAAGAGGGAAGTATTCAGAAACCTTATTTTCATCAAGATTTAAATATTTTTTCTTATAATATGTTTTTAAAAATTTTGAATCCCATGGATAAATTTTTCCATCTTTTGTTAATTTAACAGATTCAGGTAAATCTTTTGTAAATGTTTGTATTTCTTTATTTGCCTTTTTGCTTGCTTTATCAATTATATTATTTAAAAAAGTTCTAACTTTTTCAGGATTTTTAGCCATCTGATTGCTAAGTTCCAGATCTGCAAAACTATTAAAATTTAACAATTTTGCTAATTCATCTCTTTTAGCTATAACTTTACTTAAAACTTCAATATTTTGCGGATACGCTCTGTTGTTAAAAGCATTATGTAATTTTTGGCGTGTTGCTGAAACTGTACAATTTTCCATAATTGCAAAATAAGTTGGATAATCACAGCCTAAAATGTATTTGCCATCTTTATCTTTTTGTAAATTATCAATAAATGCTTTATCCATTCCCTCAAGTTCATTTTTTGAAACAAAAATTTTACAATTATCTTTTGCAATATTAGTTTCAAATTCTAAAGATAATGCTGTTAATTCTTTAACCAAAGATCTGACTTTGTCTAATTTTTCTTTTGGCAAATCCAAGCCGCTTCTTTTAAAATCAGCCATTGATTCTTTGATATAATATTTTCTTTCTTCGCTTAGATTCTCATTTTTATAATTACCTTCAACATAACTCTTAAATGCTTTATATAAATCAACGTTCAGCCCAACATTGTCCGTAATAAAATCACTTAATTTCAACATTGCTTCATGAGCTTTTTCACGCATTTGAGCATTTGGACTTAAACTTTCTATGGCCTGAAAAGATGACATAACAGGACCAATTAATCCACCAATTTTATCATATGCTTTAACCGTATTTTCAAAAGTGCGATCTTCATTTTTTATATTTAATATTTTTTTAACTTGTTCCCGAACGTCATCTAGAACCATTTCAACTTTTCTATCAATTTCCTGAATATTACTTGGAAAAAGATCTATTAAATCTTTTACATTATGAATTTCATAAACCATTCTGCAACACACCTTTTGATTTATTAAAAAAGCTAAACCTAAAAACAATGAAAAAATAACTCCTGTTAATACCAAAATATTTTTATTTAATTTCGTATGCATAAAAGCCCTTTTTATTGATAATTTTTTATTTTTTATTAAAATTTAATTTATTTGAAACTCTAGGAAATAACATGAAAAATTTCAAGTTTATATTTTTATTCAACTTTTTATTTTTAAATTTTAATATTAACTCAATAGATTATTATAAAGATGATATTGAATTAAGTATTAAACCGAATCCAAAAAAAGTAATAAAGTTATTAAATTTAAAAATTGCGCATCAAAAAAAAATGATTCAATTATCAGAAAAAGGTGCTCCCATCAAAGAATTCGGAAATAATAAAGAATTCATTATTTTTACAAAACAATTTCAAATAGCAGCGGTAGCTGAATCTGATTGTTTAAAATATATCCTCCAATTGGCTGAAGCAATTTCAGATTCATTAATTCTTAAACGTAAATTTACTTCTGACATAAAGAAAATGATAGAATTTGAAAATCTCGTACTAAATTATCTACAACAAATTTTGACTTTAATTAAAAATGCAAAATCTATTGATGAAATTTTTCAAGTATTAGAATCTAACTTTGATGTGTAACTTTATTATATTGTTCATTCCAATCAGCGATTTGGTTTCTTAATTCAATTGCTAATTCAAAATTTAAATTATCAACAGCTTCCTGCATATTTTTTTCTAGCTGATTGATATTAAGTAATATTTTTTCAGGATCACGCTCCATTTTAGATTTCTTCATTTTTGAAGCTTCAGCAATCGCTTTTTGAATATTAACAATACTTTTAACAACTTCACGCTTTACTGTTTTTGGAACTATACCGAATTTTTTATTATGTTTTTCCTGCAACTCTCTTCTTCTATTTGTTTCATCAATTGCAGCTTTCATTGATTTTGTAATTTTATCAGTGTAAAAAATTACTTTTGATTCTGTATTTCTTGCTGCTCTACCAATTGTTTGAATTAAAGATCTTTTATCTCTTAAAAAACTTTCAACATCGGCATCCATAATTGCAACCAATGCAACTTCCGGTAAATCCAAACCTTCTCGCAAAAGATTTACCCCAACTAAACAATCAAAAACTCCTAAGCGTAATTTTTGTAACAATTCGGTTCTTTGTGGTGTTTTTATATCACTATGCAGATAACAGACTTTAATTTGTTTTTCTTCAAGAAAATATGCAAGTTCTTGCGCCATTTTTTTAGTCAAAACCGTAACTAAAGTTCTAAAACCCTTTTTTGAAGTTTCATTAATTTGCTTTATCAAATTATTAATCTGATTTTCCCGTGGCTGCATTTCTATTTTAGGATCTAATAATCCGGTTGGTCTTATAACTTGTTCAACAGAATGTTTTGAAAGTTTTGTTTCATAGTCTCCCGGCGTTGCTGAAACAAAAATCACATCTTTAAAATATTTTTCAATTTCATTAAATTTTAATGGTCTATTGTCTCTTGACGAAGGTAACCGGAAACCAAATTCAATTAATGACTCTTTTCTTGATTTATCACCTTCATACATTCCTTTTAATTGTGGAATTGCAATATGAGATTCATCAATTACTAATAAAAAATCTTCAAAGAAATCAAATAAACAAAAAGGTGCTTCGCCAAATTTTCTTCCATCAAAATGGACAGAATAATTTTCAATCCCTGAACAATATCCGGTTTGTTCAATCATTTCAAGATCATGCATCACTCTTTTATAAATTCTGTCTTTATAAATTTCATTTTTTACATTTGGCAAATATTGATCTAATTCAGTTTTAATACTTTCAATCGCCGCTTTTTTCTTTTCTTCAGTTGTTACAAAATGTTTTGCCGGAAAAATTAAAACATTATCAAGTTCTTTAATTACATCATTATTATGCTTATTTACCCATTGCAGATTTTGTATTGTGTCACCATAAATTTCAATTCTTAATTTTTCTTTTTGGTACGGCAAATTAATTTCTATAGCATTTCCAAAAACCTGGAATGTGCCATAATTTTTTTCTATATCATTTCTAAGATATTGAATAAATATTAATTGCTTTAATAAATCAGCTCTTTTAATGTTCTGGCCAATAAATAATGGGAATGCCAGATTTTTATATTCATAAGGATTTCCTAATGAATAAATACATGAAATTGAAGCAATAACAATTGTATCTTTTCTATTAACTAAAGATGCCGTTGCTTCAACTCGTAACCTTTCAACTTCAACGTTTACTTTGGTTTCTTTTGGGATATAAATATCCTGTGCCGGCAAATAAGATTCCGGTTGATAATAATCATAATAACTTACAAAATAACAAACCTTATTTTCAGGGAAAAATTGACTGAATTCTTCATATAATTGCGCAGCCAAAGTTTTATTAGGAGAAAGTATTAAAACAGGCTTATTCTGTTTTGCTATAACATTTGCAATTGTAAATGTTTTTCCTGAACCTGTTACGCCCATAAGAGTTGATTTGCCTGGTCTATTTTCAGATAATTCCTTAATAGCGTCAGGCTGACTTCCGGCAGGCTTAAAAGGTGTATGTAATTTGAATAAACTCATAAAATTCCCAATTTCCCCATATTAAACTAAAAGTATAAATCTTTTAAAATAATTTTCAATTGGAAATTTAAAAAAGCTAAAAAATTGCAGGCTTTTAACCTGCAATTTGATACTTATTTTTTATTACAACAAAAACAATCAAGGTTTAGATTAAATCTTGATTTCTTTTTTGGCTCTTCTTTTTTAGGTTGCTCAGGTTTAACTTGTTGTTGAGATTGCAAATGAGACAATTGACTTTGTAACGCTAAAATTTGCTGTCTTAGGCCAGAAGTTTGATTTGCATAGACTCTGAATAGTGCCTGAATTTCCTGAATTTGTTGAGTTAATTGAGTTAAAGGATCAGATGATTCTTTTGAGCCTTCGCCTTCTCTTGATAAAACCAAACTAACTTGCTCTAATGGTAAACTTCTTTGCATTTCTGCCTTTAATTCATCCAATTGAGATCTTAGATGCATTAACGTTTTTTCAAGAGCTTCTTTATCTATAACAGATGCTTCAGTATTCATACCACGATCAGCAAAAGCACGGTCTTCTTCAACGCTTACAAAACTTTTTCCCAAGTCCCCAAGATCAGCAACGCTCTCACTCAAGTCTGCTGCAAAATTTATTTTGGAAATTAATAAAATTATCGCAAAAAATTTCTTATTCATGATGTCCTCTTATTTTTATGTTTAAAAAATCCCGCAATAAACTAACAAAAATAAAGAAAAAAACCAAATAAATTTCGTATCATTTTCTTATAAATAATTTATAAAAATTTACAAGCTTTGCAGTTGTTTTTTCTGAACTGTATTCCTGGCCAGTTTTATAAGCATTAAATTGTAATAATTCATTTAATCGTCGATTCTCTGCAATCAGTAAAATTCTTTCAATCATTTCTTGAAGCGAATTAACTAAAAAGCCATTAAATCCATTTTTTATAATATCATTTGAGCCCGGAGCATCAAAAGCAATAACCGGCGTTCCATTTGCCATTGCCTCTGCTAAAACAATTCCCTGAGTTTCAGTGACTGATGAAAAAATAAAAACGTCTGCAGATTTGTAATAAGATAAAATTATTTCTTTTTCAGGTTTTTCAATAAATTGAACATTTGATTCAGCCAAATTAAGTTTTTGATATGCATAATTTTTAAGATGTTCAAGATCAGAACCGTATCCAATTAATGTAAACTTAAATTTATTTTGATCTAATTTAGAAAATGCTTCGAGTAAAAATTCAATATTTTTTTCTTTTCTGAATCTGCTGACCGTTAATAAATGAAAAACTTTTTTTTTCTCTTTAATTTTAAAATCCTGCGGCAAAAAAACTGGCAAAATTCCGCTTGGAATCACTTGGATATTTTTGTTTACTGAATGCTCATTTAAAAAATTATTAATTGATTGACTTGGCACAATAATTCCATCAATTTTCCTACAATAATTTAAAGCAAGATTTTTTACAATTGGTTCAGAAATTTTGTATGGCAGCGGAATATAATGTAGATATTTATCATATTGCGTATGATAAGTAAAAACTATTGGAATTTGCAATTTTTTACTTGCTTTTAAAGCCGAAATACCCAATAAAAATGGATGCTGCGAGTGAATAATATCAGGTGAAAAATCTTTTAAAATGCCTAAAAGTTCATTATCTGCATTAAAAGGAATTGCAATTGGATTATTTTTATAATTAAATCTTACGTGACATCTAATGCGAAAAATGTCCTTTTCGTTTCCGTTATTATTTCCTAAAAAATCCAGTGTTACAATAATAACCTTGTGCCCTGCAGTTCTTAACTCATTACTAAAAGAGTCTATTGAGCTGACTAATCCTCCGGAATATGGTTTATAATTATTTGTAACTATGGCAATTTTAAGCAATATAAATCCTTGATTTTTATATCACATATCTAAATTATAAGTTTCTTATTTTTTCTAACTAATTCAATCAAATTTGCCAATTTTCAATTAAAAAGATATATTAAAATAGTATGTTTAACCCTTTAAATCGCTTATCTTAACAAAAAACCAAATATTCTTAAGAAAAAAGCGCTTCCTGCTGTAAGCGGGAATTAATGTTTTAGGAGCATTTTAATGGCAAAAGAATTATTGAGACCCGAACAATTTGCAAGAGCTTCATTTCTTGAACCTGAAGTTCTTGATCTTAATGAACAACAAAAGAAAGAACTGGAGTCTCTTTATGAAGATTCTTTCGGGAAATTAAAACCAGGGCAAATTGTTACAGGAAAAATAATTACAGCAGATGCCAATGGCGTTTTGGTAGATATTCAATATAAATCAAATGGCTTAATTCACCGCTATGAATTTGCTGAGCATGAACTTAAAAATTTCAAACCAGGCCAGGAAATTGATGTAATTCTTGATGAATTAGAAAGCGTTGATGGTAACGTTATTCTTTCTTATGAAAAAGCAAAAGAATTAAAAGCGTGGGACAGAATTACAAAATTATTTGAAGAAAATAAGCCGGTTGAAGGTACAGTTACACATACGGTAAAAGGCGGGTTAAGCGTTGATATTGGCGTTCCTGCATTTTTACCAGGATCACAAGTTGATGTGCAAAGAGTTTCAGACTTTGACAATTTTATTGGTCAGACAATAACTGCAGAAATTATAAAAATTAATAAAAAACGTGGCAATGTAATAATCTCTAGAAGAAAATTCTTGTCAGAAAGAAGAGTAGAAGCTCGCAAGAAAGCTATGGAATCACTTGATAAAGGTCAGGTAATTCAAGGCGTGGTGAAAAATATCACAAATTATGGCGCATTCATTGATATTGGTGGTATTGATGGATTACTTCATATCACAGATATGACTTGGGGCAGAATTGCTCACCCAAGTGAAATTTTAAAAATTGGCGATACAATTTCAGTTCAGGTTCTTTCAGTCGATAAAGATAACAACAAAATATCTTTAGGAATGAAACAATTAACTGATAATCCTTGGAAAAATATTCCTGATTCAATTCAAGTCGGCACAAAAATTAAAGGTAAAATTTCAAGCATTACTGATTATGGCTTGTTTGTAGAAATACAAAAAGGCGTTGAAGGGCTTGTTCATATTTCAGAAGTTTCATGGACTGACAGAATTAATGATTTAACAAAACATTTTAAACTTGGCGAAGAAGTAGAAGCTGTTGTTGTTTCACTTGATAAAGAAAATAGAAGAATGTCTTTAAGTATAAAACAGCTTGAAGATAATCCTTGGAAATCTGTAAGTGAAAAATTCAAACAAGGCCAAAGAATTAAAGGCACAATAAGCAATATTACAGATTTTGGAATATTCATTCAATTAATGCCTGGCGTTGATGGATTAGCACATGTTTCAGACCTTTCATGGACTGAACATATAAATCATCCTGCTGACATTTACAAAAAGGGCCAGGAAGTTGAAGCTGTCGTGTTGACAGTAGATGAAAATAATAAAAAAGTTTCTCTAGGGATTAAACAGTTGTCTGAAGATCCATGGGAAAAAATTGAAGAAGAATATCCAGTAGGCAAAATAATTGAAGGCGAAGTTTCTAAAATTACAAACTTTGGTGCATTTATAAAATTACCTACGGGAATTGAAGGCTTAGTACATATTTCAGAAGCTGAACAAGATGGCAAAAAATTAGATGAACTTTTAAAAGTAGGCCAAAAGCAAGAATTCAGAGTAATTAATACAAATAAAAATGAAAGAAAACTTGGCTTAAGCTTACGTTTAGAAGAACCAAAAACTTCTGTTAAAAAAGCTGAACCAAAACCAGCTCCAAAAGTTGTTAAAAAAGAAAAAGTAGAAAATGTTAAAGGAAAATCTACTTTACAATTAGAGTTGGAAAAATTAAAAACAAATAAATCTGAAGAATAAATATGTCACAACACACATTTGCCATTATTAAGCCAGACGCAGTATCTGCAAAATATAGTGGACAAATTATAGATATAATTGAAAAAAATGGTTTTAAAATTGTTAAAATGCAAAAACTGCAGTTTACAAAAAAACAAGCAGAACAATTTTATGACATTCATAAAGAAAGACCATTTTTCAAAGAGCTAGTTGATTTCATCATTTCGTCTTTCTCTATAATAATGGTTCTTGAAAAAGAAAATGCGATTGCAGATTGGCGTAAATTAATGGGCGCAACAGATCCATTAAAAGCAGATGTTGGCACAATCAGAAAAATGTTTGGTAAAAATATTGGAAACAATGCTACACATGGTTCTGATGGTGAAGAAACCGCAAAAAAAGAAATCGGTCAATTTTATCCTGAATTAGTTAAATAATAACTAGAATCGTAAATTTATATTATAATGAGAGCTAAATATTTAGCTCTCATTATTTTTGTAATTAAGGCAATTTTATGAATCTACATAAATTTTTTTTTGCTTTTTCTTTGCTTAATTTTTTGAATTTAAAATCTTTGGATATTATAGATATAACAGAAATGCAATATTATGCTGTGCAAAATGATGAACATAAATATTCAGAAGTTTTTTTATATCAAAGTTTAGATCATTTTTATATCGATATAAATTCAGAAATCATTTTCAAATTCAATAAATCCTGCACTAATTATGAAGAAATTATTAAAGTAATTTCTGAAACAGAACAATTAAAAGATAAAAAATATAAAGAAGATTACACTATTTATGGTGAATTTTGCACTTATGCTATTGACTCTGAGAATGACACGTTTTTTGAAGAAATAACAAAATATCCATTTTCATGTTTGAAAAAAAATTCAAGAATTGCAGTTGTGCTTAAAAATCAAGAGAATTAGATTTTAACTATTTAAAGAAATCAATATTATTTTAACCATAAGGGGCCCATTATGAAAATTTTTCAAGCATTTTTAATTTCATTTCTCATAAGCTCAAATTCATATAATGCTGATTGGTCTTATGTTGGTGAGCCATTAACAAAAGATACAAATCGATATAATATTAAGGTTTATTTTTTTGAAGGCGATCGTCCTTATGGCTCAAAAGCAATATGGGATATGAATTCATTTCTTTATGTAGCATCGAGTTTTGAAGATATAAAAGAAGGAATATTAAAGAGACATCCTGATTTAAAAGATTGTGAACTTCGTATACAAGGACTATTTCCAACAAATTGGGGTGGAATGTTAGATATAACTGGCAGAAATTTTTCTGATTTAGTTGAAAATCCCGTTTTTCACGTATATTTTTTAAAAAATGAAAAAAAACAAGAAGATAAATCTACGCAAACAGATGACACGACACCTTCAAAACTTTAAAAAAAATTAGGAGAGCAAAATTTTGCTCTCCTAAAATTAATTTCTACTAAATTAATTAAGTTTACGCTTTTTTGAATAACCAAGTTATTGCATATAAACCGGAAACACCGATTAAGCCGTAAACAACTTTAGCTAACATTGTTCCCATTCCTAGAACACTTGCTACTAAGTCCATACCCATTAATCCAACAAGTCCCCAGTTGATAGCGCCTAAAATTAAAAGCACTAAAACTACCATGTCTAGCGCCGAATGATGTTTAGCCATAGGAAATTCTCCTTCCTTTAAAAAAAAATTTAATTACTTCCTTTAATTATGATTACCTTAGAAAATCGATTTTGTAAAATTCAAGATTTTAATTGTAAAATTTTATGACGATTTAGAAAAATTATTTTTTTAATTCCGGTAATTTTTTTGTTATTTCATCAAGAATGCCATTTACAAATTTATAGGCATCAAGTTCGGAAAAGCATTTTGAAAGTTCGACCGCTTCATTAATTACAACAGTTGAAGGTGTATCTGAATTTAAAAGTTCCCATACTCCCATGCGCAAAATTAAACGTGTGCTTACGCTTAATCTTTCTAATCTCCAATTAGCTAAAAATTTTTCAATGATTTTATCAAGTTCATCACGTTCATCTGAAACTTTTTGGATTGTTAAAACAACTTCACTGTCTTCAGGAATATCCAAATCAAAACCACGATTTAAATTATCAACAATTGATTCCAATGAAACTTGATAATTATATGCATCATACGCATAAAAAATATGAAACATCAAAGAACGCAAATCACGTCTTGAAAGATCATTATATTTTAAAGATTTTTCAGTATTCTGCATTTCTTCAGCACAAATTTCATTCATATTTGATAAATTATTTATTTTTTAATTCGTTCAATATATTTTGAATCTCTTGAATCAACTTTAATAATATCTTCTTCATTAATAAATAATGGAACCTGTAAAACAAGACCTGTTTCTAAAGTTGCAGGTTTTGTTCCTGCTCCCTGAGCAGTATCACCTTTTACTCCAGGCGGAGTTGAAACAACTTTTAAATCCATAAATAGTGGAGGAGTTACTTCAATAGGTCTTTCTCTAAAAAAGACGATGTGATAAACTTCTTGTTCTTTTAAAAAATCTTTTACTGACTCTATTTGATCTTCTGTAAGATAGATCTGTTCAAAATTTTCCTGATCCATAAAACAATAACCTTCATCAGAATGATAAAGATATTGCATTTTTCTATATTCTAAATCAGGCGACGGGAATTTATCATCAACACTAAAGTTTTCATCATGAGAGTTGCCTGAGATCATATTTTTGATTTTGACCTGAACAAATGCTCTTCTATTTGCTTGTTTGACGTGCTGAAAATCAACCACAATGAATGGTTCATTTTTATATAAAAATTTTGTACCTTTTCTAAATTCAGAAGCAGAAATCACTAAAAATCCTTTAAAATTATTGAATTAATCTATGAATTCTTAGTTATAAGTTTAAAGATGTGAATAAAAAAGGCAAATTAAACAAAAAGAAGCAGAACTTAAATTCTGCTTCTTATAATAATTAACATTTTTAGTTTTGAACTATTCTGCACCAGCGCTTTTCAATAGTTCAATTACTTTGCCAATATTAGGCGAGCCTAAATGTGTTCTTTGCCAATCTTTTGCTAAAGATAAAGCAGTATCGCCATTTTTATTTCTTAAATTAACGTCAATTCCTTGATAACCTAATAAAAATTCAATACCCGCAATATTCGGTATAGCATAAATTAATACCGTATTACCTTCATTATCTTGAGCATTTATATCAGCTTTATTTTCTAATAATAATTTTGCTAATTTTAATGCTGGCGGAGTAGAACCGAGTCTACTAAAAACTATTAATAAAGGTGTTTTTCCATTCTCATCTATAGCGTTTACATTAGCGCCAGAACTTATTAGTGCTTCAACTTCATCTAACTTATATCCAGCCATAGGATCACTAACAACTTGAATTAACTTTTTATCTTTTTCTTTTTGATCCATCCCGTGACCATAAAATACAAATATATTACTCGATATGACCAAAAGAATCATAATCCTTAAATAATTTTTAAACATATTTACTCCTTTTATGAAATATAGCTAAATAACCATAATTTAGCTTTTCTATTCTAATTGTAATTCAATGAGGGGGGGGATTTCAAGGGTTTTTGCAAAATTTCATAAAAATTATAAATTAAACCTGAAAATTCCACTAAACCAAATATTAAATTCCTTAAAATTTGTTAAAATTAATTAATTTTAAAGGAAAAATTAATGAATAGATTACAGCAAACTGATTTGGAAATTTTTAACCTTATTGAAAAAGAAAAACATAGACAACAAACGGAAATAAACCTGATCGCCAGTGAAAATTATGTAGATGAGGCGGTTTTGCAAGCTACTGGATCAGTTTTAACAAATAAATATGCTGAAGGTTATCCTGGAAAGCGTTATTATGCCGGTTGCCAATTTGTAGATGAAGCAGAAAATCGGGCAATTGCACGCTGCAAAGAGCTATTTAAAGTTGAACATGCAAATGTTCAGCCGCATTCGGGTTCACAGGCAAATATGGCTGCATATTTTGCAGTTTTGCAGCCAGGTGACACAATAATGGGAATGAAATTATCCGAAGGCGGACATTTAACTCATGGCCACAATGTCAGTTTTTCGGGGAAATTTTATAAACCAGTTTCTTATGGCGTTGACCCTAATACAGAACAATTAGATTATGACACAATTGAAAAATTAGCAGAACAGCATAAACCAAAAATAATTGTTGTTGGCGCATCTGCATATTCAAGAACAATAGATTTTGAAAAATTTGCAAAAATTGCAAAAAATGTCGGTGCTTATTTAATGGCAGATATTGCGCACATTGCCGGTTTAATTGCCGCTGATTTGCACCCGAACCCGAATAAATCTGCAGATTTTATAACAAGCACAACACACAAAACTTTGCGCGGCCCGCGTGGAGGTTTAGTTATGTGCAAAAATGAATTTGCTCAACAAATTGATAAAGCCGTAATGCCGGGAATTCAAGGCGGACCATTTATGCATATAATTGCAGCAAAAGCAGTAGCATTTAAACTTGCAATGCAAAATGATTTTATTGAATATCAAAGACAGATAATTAAAAATGCAAAAAAAATGGCAGAAACATTTGCAAATTTAGGTTACAGAATTGTTTCAGGAGGAACTGATAATCATCTATTTATAATTGATTTACGCTCAAAAAAATTAACCGGCAAAGTTGCGGAAGAAATTTTACAAAAAGTCGGTATTTATGTTAACCGAAACACAATACCATTTGACCCTGAAAAACCGGCAATAACAAGTGGAATTCGAATTGGAACTCCAGCAATTACAACGCGTGGCATAAAAGAGAAAGAGGCTGAAGAAATTGCGAATTTAATTCATGAAGCTTTCGAAAATAAAGATAATTTGCAAAAATTAGAAATTATAAAAAAGAAAAATCATGAATTATGCAAAAAATTTCTAATTTATAAAAATATTGATTTTGTTTGATTAATGAATTCACGAATTAAATAAGTTTATAAAATAGGAGAACAAATGATTGATAAAAAAATATTTTTTATTTTATTAATTTTAAATTTTACAAAAATTAATACTAAAGATTTTGCGGCAGTTTCTATTGAAGAAGTCAAAAATTTTTGGGATAACCGGCCTTGCAATATCAAGCATTCAACAAAGCCAATTGGAACTAAAGAGTATTTTGATGAAGTTGAAAAAAGGAAATATTTTGTTGAGCCTCACGTTCCTGAGTTTGCAGAATTTGAAAAATGGAAAAATAAAAATGTTTTAGAAATTGGTTGTGGCATTGGAACTGAAGCAATTAATTTTGCAAGAAATGGCGCAAATTTAACAATTATTGAATTATCAGAAAAAAGTTTGGATTTAGCAAAAAAAAGATTTGAAACTTTTGGATTAAAAGCAAATTTTATTTTAGGTAATGCAGAAGATATTGATAAAATATTAGAAAAAGATATTCAATTTGATTTAATTTGGTCTTTTGGAGTAATTCATCATTCGCCACATCCGGAAAAAATTTTGGAAAAATGCAAAAATTTTTTAAAAGATGGCGGCGAACTTAGAATAATGGTTTATTCAAAAATCAGCTACAAATTATTTTATTTAATGAAAGAAACAGAAATTTGGGATTTTAGTAAAACAAATGACTTGATTTCTTATTATTCAGAAGCACAAACTGGATGCCCCATAACTTATTCTTATACATTTGAGGAAGCGCGAAAGCTTTTCAAAGATTTTAAAATTTTAGAAATGAAAAAAACGCATATTTTTCCTTGGAATATTCAAAAATATATTGAATATAAATATGAAAAAGAAACATGTTTTAAAAATGTTCCAGAAACTTTTTTTCAAGATTTAGAATCAGAATTAGGTTGGCATATGCTTATTAAAGCAAAATTAAAAAATTAAAAACAATTGATGCAAACGCAAATTTTTAAAAATTTTTTAACATATTCAATTGGCGCAATAATATTACGCTGCATCACTGCAATAATTTCTTTTATTTCAATTACTTTTTTATCAGTTGAAGAATATGGAATTTTGTCTTTGATTAATACTTTTATTTGGATAGCGCCAATACTTTTAAGTTTAGGTTTGCGGCAAGCTTATGCGCTTGATTTTTTTCACAATAATTTTCAAAAAAGAAAATCTACATTAAATGAGATAATTTCAATTTATTTATTAATATCTTTGCCAATACTAATTTTAATTCTATTGAATTTGAATTTGATAAATAAATATTTATTTTTAAATCAATTAGATTTAAAAGTTTTAGTAATAATTTTGGCAATTTGCTTTTTCAGTTTTTTTACTGAACTTTTATTTTTAATTTTAAGGTATCAAAATAAATCATTGCAATTTACGATAAGTCAGATTGCTATGGGAACCATTACATTAATTTCAACAATTATATTTTGCTATTTATTGAAATTAAAAATTTTTGGATATGTGCTAGCAAATTTTTGCGGAATTTTTGCAATTGCTTTATGCGGAGCATACTTGTATTTTAAAAAAGTTAAATCATTTAGATTTAATTATATGAATATAAAATATTTTTTAAAACAAGGCTTTCCATTTATTCCAAATTTAATCTTTTTTTGGTTTTTGTCTTTTGCAGATAGATGGTTATTGTCAAAATATGTAACACTGCATGAAGTTGGTATATTTTCATTTGCTGATTCATTTGCTCAATTGTTTCAAATTGTTGTGTCTTATCCATTAAGTAATACTTATGTTCCTTATCTATTAAAAACATTTAGTGAAAATAAAGAAAATATTGTTCAAATAACAATAATATTAAAAACATGCTCAAAACAATGTCATCAATGTTTTTTTTGTGCACAATTTCATTTGTTATTTTTCAAAAAATCTTTTTTTTAATAATTCCTGGCAAATTTCATGAATCAATTAATCTAATTTGGTATTTGCTAATCGGACAAATTATTTTTATGGGAACTTATTTTGCCACCATTTATTTGCAATTTACCAAAAAAACATTTTCTTTAATGCTGATCACAACCTCAGCAGCAAATTTCAACATTTTGTTAAATATTTTATTAATTCCAATATTTAGAATTAATGGTTGCTTAATTGCAAACTTAATTTCTTATACTTTTTATTTAGCTATAATAATTTTGTATTCGCTTAAAGTTCAAAAAGAAAGTTATCTATCAAAACCAATAAATATCTAAAATAATTCCTCTATTTTTTCATATTTTCCAGCATTACTTATTTCTTTGTTTATTTCTCCTCTTAATTTTAAATCATAAACTTTAAAATCATTAATTTCTGAAATATTTCTGATCAATAATGGTTGGCTAATGTAAGCAATTTTCTCACTAGCCATTTCTAACATTGGATAAAACATTGCCCTATCATGTGAAACTGGATAAAAATCATTATTAAATTTTAAATCATCTAATTTAATTTTTTTAAAAAGTCCTGCATAATAAGCACGTAAACCGGAATAAATCCATGGATAATTCCTAAACCAATTCAATTTTTGAATAATTTTGGGTGTAGATTGTGAAAATATTTCTATATTTTTGGCTAACTCCGGTGGATTATTCATATAATTTGCATAAACCAACCAGGCATTTTTGCTTTGAAAATAATAATTAAATGTCTTTAAAACATTTTCATGAGCTAAAAAATCATCTCCATCTAATTCTAATATAATCTTTTCATCGGGTATTTTATGAATTTGTTCATATAAATTAGCTAATTTTTTTTTACGAGCTTTGTTTGTTATTAACGTAATTTTGTTCTCCATCGCCTTAAGGCTAGAAGGTTTATCTTGTGAACGAATAACAGGAGAACCCGCCCCTTCGATAAACTCAGGATAAATTCCGCCTTGCCTGTCCGTCGAAGTTTTACACGTAGACGGAGCGAAGGCTGGGTTATTTTTATCATTATTTATAATAAAATCCTGAACTAATAAAGATGTGTTGTCTAAAGAGCAATCATTTATATAAATCACATTAAAATTTGAATAATTTTGATTTAAAACAGATTTTAAATTGTCTTCACAATATCTTTCATTGTTAAAAGAAGTAATTAAGACAATAAATGGAAGTTCTTCA
>Ga0207014_1013_pt1 | contig 43688 bp, 49 predicted proteins | sample Alteio_BWMinCont_56_FD_153495 | JGI IMG/M metagenome (GOLD analysis project Ga0207014, IMG submission 153495) | Enriched cells from forest soil in Barre Woods Harvard Forest LTER site, Petersham, Massachusetts, United States -... | ecosystem: Environmental > Terrestrial > Soil > Temperate forest >...
GCAGGCGCCATAGCCATCCGGTGTAATTGTAACCGTTGGAACAAGAGTAGGTGTCGGGATTATACCAACTTTAATAGTATTAGATACCACCTGCGAAGCAGTAAGGCATTGCCCGCCATTATTGGTTAGCAAACAGGTAATTACATCGCCGTCGTTCAGTGTATTGCTTGCAAAGGTGGCGCTATTTGTACCGGCATTTGCCCCATTTACCTGCCATTGATAGGCCGGATTGGCGCCGCCATCAGTCGGTGTTGCCGTAAACGTAATTAAAGTACTGCTGCAAACGGGGACAGCGGCGGATGACTGAATAACAATTGAGGGCGTTGTGTAAGGAAGTATATTAACCCCGGTTATAGTATTAGAAGTTGCACTTACGGGGCAAGGGCCATTGTTGGTTGCCGTGCATTGAACTATATCGGTTGTTTTTAATGAGGGGAGGGTGATGCTGGAGGTATTGCCGAACATGTATTCCCCATTTACCTGCCACGCGTATAAAATGTCGGCATTGCCGTTGGTAACTGTTGCTTTAAACGTGACAGGCGTACCGGCGCAAATGCCCGAACTATTATTATAAGCGATGGTAATTATTGGCGGAACCGGAGACGTGACAGTTAATAGTTGCGATTGCGGCGGCGCCGGTGTGTATAACGAATTACCGCCCTGGTAAATTGTTATTGTAGTAGTACCAACGCCAACAATATGGATAGTACCATCCGCAGATATTGTTGCAACAGCCGGGTTACTGCTGCTGTAGGTGAGCGGAATAGTCGGGTTTGAACTTGCAGCCTCGACGGGAAAATCAGAATCGCAGGTATTTACCGGCGAAAATGTCAGGAACTGAATCACTTGTGTTTCGGTAACATATAAAATTTCGGTTACCGGCACGGCAGGGCTATAATTTGCATCGCCGCTTTGCGTAGCTGTTATGGTGGTAACCCCGGGTGCTATTACGTGCAACAAGCCATATGAATCAACCGTTGCAACAGATGGGTCACTGCTGGTATAAATAATAGGGGTTTCGGTATTTGTACTTGTAGCATGAGGGTTATAATCGTCATTCGCATCAAGTACAAGTATAGGTGGTGGAAAGGTGATAATTGACGGCAGAAGTGTACCTGACAGGCCTGTTTGTATGTTGACGATTGTGCTGCTGATACCACTTGCATTGGTAGCCGTTACAGTATAGTCAGTTGGCGGCGAGGCTGCTGTTGGTGTACCACCGATAATACCTGTGGTTGAATCAAAAGTTAGGCCGGGCGGCAAAGGTTTATTGATGGAATAGCCGGTAAGGGTTATTTTCCTTATTAAATTATTTCCGGCATCAGTTATATATAAATTGCCTGCATTGTCGGCTAATGCACTTTGTGGGCCTGAAAAACTTGCCGCTTTACCTAACCCATCAGCCGAACCTATCTTGCCGCTCCCTGCTATGATAGAAAATACCCCCGCCGTTGTAATCTCGTCTATCTGATTATTAAACATATCAGTTAAATACACATTTCCGGAATTATCTAACGCCGGTCCGTCTTCTATCAATAAGGTTGACAGCGGACCTGTTGCCCCATTGCCTGCAAAGGTACTTACAACTCCTGAAGGGGTAATCTCTCGGATGCAAAGATTTCCTTCATCGTCTACATACAGGTTTCCTGCTTTGTCTATGGCAATACCAAGTATCCCATCAAACCTTGCTAAGGTACCCGGGCCATTGACATAGGTACCGCCTACGCCGCCGGCAAGTGTGCTTACATAGCCCGTAGGGGTTATCATTCGTACTTCGTTATTTCCGGCATCAGTTACGTAAAGGTTGTTTGCGGCATCAATTGCTATTCCATATGGGCCGTTAAAACTTGCAAATATACCCATACCGTCATTCCGGCCAATGTTGCCACTCCCGGCAAAGGTGGATACAAAGCCGGATGGCGTTACCATTCGTATTGTGTGATTTCCGCTGTCGGCCACGTATAAATCACCTGTAGCATCCATTGCTAAGCCTATCGGCACATTAAAGCTTGCAAAAGTACTCCCGCCATCTGCAGACCCTTGTAAGCCACTTCCGGCAAAAGTAGTAACCATGCCACCAGGTGCAATTTTCCTGATCCTGTTATTGTAAGTATCAGATACGTATAAATTTCCTGATTTATCCAACGCCAGACCTTCGGGACTATAGAATATTGCAGCTTTTCCATTGGCATCTTTAAACCCCTGGTGTCCGTTTCCTGCAATCGTAGTTACCTGCCCATACGCGCCGACTGGTACCGCGCCACCGGTATTGGTTGGCGCCAAAGGGGCTATTGGTGCGTTTAATGGATAAGTTTGCGGGCTTGAATACGTAATGGCAGGCGCCTGAGCAAAAGCAGCCCCCCATTTAACAGTAAACAAAACTCCAATAAAAAAGATGGATAAAAGCTTATTGCAGTTAAAAGCTCTGGAATTTTTTAAAATACTGCAATAATTAAACATGATCGAATGAGCGGTTTAGTTGGTTTATAGCGTTTTTACTTTGTCCGTAAAAGTATTTACATAACATATGTAATCTTGTTCAAAAATAGACTTTTTTTGAGAGTTTTTATATTTCATATTGCCGGAGTTATTTATTTTCAGGCACTTGTCGCATGAGTTGCCGCATCGATTTAAAAACTATTACTGCATTCCAAATTTTACCCTCCAATTAATAATCCTTTTTTAACTTGCAGCGTTATAACTATTAATTATGCACGGAAGCGGTTTCATAAAAATATTTTTGATCATTACGGCAATCAGTTTGTTGTTCGACTGGTATGTTTTTGCAGGATTAAAAACTTTTACAAACAATTGGCAATCCAGTAGATTACGCAACCTGGTAACTTTTGGATACCTGGTTATTTCCGTTGGGGTAACCCTGTTATTTATCCTTGGTTTTAACAGCTTTAGCACCGCAAAGGGCATGACGCCCTTTCACGAGTGGGTGCTCAGTATATTCTTAACCTTCTTTTTCACCAAGCTGTTTTTTATCCTCGTTTTGTTTTTGGGCGATATAGTGCGGTTCTTTTATGGGATAATAAACAATATTGTAAAGCCGAAAGGTAAGGTTATCAAGCCGTTTTTCCCGGCAAGGCGCAAGTTTATCAGCGAAATTGCCATACTGGTGGCTGCGGTACCATTTACGAGTTTTTTTTATGCGATGCTGAAAGGCAAATACGATTACAGGCTGCACCGGGAAACCATTTATTTTGATGACCTGCCCGATGCCTTTGACGGCTTCACTATAACGCAGATATCCGATATCCATTCGGGCAGCTTCGATAATACCGAGGCCGTGCAAAGAGGCATTGATATGGCAAAAGCGCAAAAAAGCGACCTGTTTGTTTTTACAGGCGACCTTGTGAACAATGCCGCATGGGAGATCGAGCCATATTTAAGCCGTTTTAGCCAGCTTAAAGCGCCTTACGGGCAATTCTCCATCCTGGGCAACCATGACTATGGCGATTATATTCATTGGGACAGCGAGGCTGAAAAGGCCGCTAACCTTGATAAGTTAAAAGAACATCACAAAACACTCGGTTACAGGCTGCTGCTTGATGAAAACGTGGTGATTGAAAAAGACGGTCAGAAACTATCCCTCATTGGCGTACAAAATTGGGGGCGCGGGTTTATACAGATCGGCAACCTTGATAAAGCTTTAGAGGGCGTGGATAAAGATGCTTTTAAAATACTATTATCCCACGATCCTACCCATTGGGAAGAGAAAGTGCGGTTTAACCCGACAACCATCCACCTAACCCTTGCCGGCCACACCCACGGCGCACAGTTTGGCGTTGAAACAGCCCATTTCAGGTGGAGCCCGGTACAATACCGCTACCTTGACTGGGCGGGGCTTATCAATGAAAAGAACCGGTACCTTTATGTGAACCGCGGATTTGGCTTTTTAGCATTTTCGGGGAGATTGGGGATATGGCCGGAGATAACGGTTATTACTTTGAAGAAGAAAATGGCGTGATAATTTCGGAATTCGGATTTTCGTCCCAATAGCTATCGGGATCGGATTTATAGATCATCAATTCATACTGGCACGGTTTAAGCTATTAAACACTTAAATAACATCTGCCATGCCAGCATCAAATCAAAAAAGAATAGGTAAACGCCCTGTAAAAAAGCAGGTTAGCACCACAGATACCCTGCACGATACCTGGGCGGTGATGAAACCGTTTGTACACTTTTCGGTAAAGGCGATGAAGGTTTTAGCCCATGCACTGATTTTCGTCGTAAAAAACATCCCGAAACCTGAAGAGCATAAACCGGCCTCAAAAAGCAATAAAGTGATTAAGATTTGATTTCGGAATTTCAATGTCGAATTTATTTTTTAAAGTCTCCCCCACCGGGGGAGATTTAGAGGGGGCTGATAGAGCTTAATGCAGTACAAACACCGCCGATGGAAAATCCTTATCATCAAAAATCTCCTTTAAGCCAATTACCTGGCTTGGCGTATCAACTATCATTACCTGTTTGCTCTGAAGCTTCGTAAGCGGCAAAAACTAAAAGCAATAAGCAGTTAAAACGGCAAGCTTTATTTTTAGAATAGCAGGTTTCATAATGGGGTTTCATTGAGTTAAAAATACGCATTGTACAACGTTTTAAACCTTGAAATTTGTTTGAAAATGATTTTTATGGAAATTATGTTTAAACATTAAATTTTTGTTATTTGTGCTTATCAAACGCCCTTTATCATGCACAGAAGAAATTTTTTAAAAACAAGTTCGGTAGCAAGTTTAACCTTAGGCACATTGGCCGTAAGTTCGTGTACTTCACCAACATCCGATAAAAAGGATGGTGACGAAAACAAGACAGCGAAACCTGATGATTTCGCGTTAAATGAGGTAACCATTGATACCCTTCAGCAAAAAATGCAAAGCAAGGAATATACTTCACGGTCGATTACCGAATTGTACTTAAAACGCATAAACGACATCGATAAAAACGGCCCGAAGCTAAATGCGGTAATTGAGCTGAACCCCGATGCCCTTGATATTGCCGATGCAATGGACAAAGAGCGCGCAAACGGCAAAGTGCGCGGGCCTTTGCATGGCATCCCGGTTTTGATAAAGGACAACATAACAACAGGCGATAAAATGCATACGACCGCAGGGGCACTTGCTATTGCTGACAATATTATGAAAGATGATGCTTTCATCGCTAAAAAACTTCGGGATGCAGGTGCGGTATTGCTTGGCAAGACCAATTTAAGCGAATGGGCAAATTTCAGGTCGACACACTCCACCAGCGCCTGGAGCAGTCGCGGCGGCCAAACCAAGTGCCCGTGTGTTTTAGATAGAAACCCAAGCGGGTCGAGCGCTGGTTCGGGGTCGGCGGCATCAGCCAATTTATGTGCAATAGCTATCGGGACTGAAACGGATGGCTCTATCGTATCGCCATCATCGGTAAACGGGCTGGTAGGTATCAAACCAACCGTCGGCTTATGGAGCCGGACAGGCATCATACCCATATCAAAAACACAGGATACCGCTGGCCCAATGGCGCGCACCGTAAGGGATGCTGCCATTTTATTGGGCGCATTGGCTGGCGCCGATCCGAAGGATAGCTATACCGCCGCAAGCCAGGGGAAAACTGAATCGGATTACACCAAATTTTTAGATGCAAACGGATTGCAAGGCAAACGCATCGGGATTGAAAAAGATGCCATGAAAATTAGCCCTGCCATGGACCCAATATTTAAAGAAGCGATCGATCTGCTAAAAAGCAAAGGCGCTACCATTGTTGAGGTGGAACTGTACAAACAACTGAAACCAATTGGCCAATCTTCGTTTGCCGTATTGCTGTATGAGTTTAAAGATGGCCTGAACCAATATTTAAGCGGCGCAAATTCAAAAATGAAATCGCTGGCTGATGTAATTGCTTTTAATAAACAAAATGAGGCCAAGGCCATGCCATTTTTTAAGCAGGAAATTTTAGAACAAGCCCAGGCAAAAGGCGGCCTTGACGCAAAAGAATACCTGGATGCAATTGCTAAAACCACCGGTATTACCCGCAAGGCCATCGATACCATAATGAAACAAAATAACCTGGACGCCATTGCAGCGCCAACAAACGGTTTTGCTGTTTGTATCGACCTGGTCAATGGCGACTATGATAACGGTTTCTCATTTTCGGGCCCGGCTGCTATGGCTGGCTACCCGCATATTACCGTGCCGATGGGCTATTTTAATGAACTGCCGGTTGGTTTGTCGTTCATCAGCACGCCTTATAAAGAAGGTGATATTATAAAGCTGGGCTACGCGTATGAACAGGCCTCCAAGAAAAGGATGGCGCCGAAATTTAAGGTGGATTTGTTTGGATAAGATTGATAATCTTTTTTACCTTCTTTATCGCTTGCGATAGAGAGGGTCAGCGAACGGAGTGACGCTGGGGTGAGTCAAAGCGCCAATGCATTTGCGCCAATGCCGCTCGTAGAGTTTACTCACCCGGTCTTTGCTTCGCTCGACCACCCTCTCTTCGCCTGCGGCGGAAAGAGGGGTAAAAAGTATTTCTTAAAAAATAAATTTTTCAAGCCTTCTTTTCCAAATCCTGCAAAATTTGCAGTATGATCTTATTTTGATATTCGAGGTGTGATAGAATCGTTTCTATCTCAAACTCTGCTTTGGTATTTATATTAAGGTCGGCTTCTGCCCTTAGATCGGCTGCCTTTGCCTGTACATTCTGGCCGATCATAATCAGCGGCATTAAAAAAAGCTGTATCATATTTGAGATAAACAGCCAAAGCACAAAGCCGGGGAACGGATCGAACCTTGCTTCTTTTGGCGCAAACATGTTCCATCCAAGCCATATAGCTGTCCATGAAAAAATGATAATAAAAAAGCCCATGCTGCCTACATGGTCGGTTATCCAGCAAGCAATGTTATCCAGGGTAGAAGGTTTAATTTTATCCTTTACCGCCGGTTTTACCAGGGCTAATCTTTTCTTTTTAAACTCTTCGAGAGATATTGGGGCTTTGGTTTCCATGTTTTTTTATGATTTTATCAATAGTTTTCCAATTTAATTTGCCTGATTTAAACAGGTTTAGTGTTGTTATTTAACAAATATATAATTATCAAACTATCCGGGGTAAAATAATAGACATATAATATTTAGCCATCAATGGTTAGTTATGATGACTAAGTTTTTATTTAATTTGCAAAGCAAACTGCTCCCGGTAGCTATCGGGACCACAAACTAACATACTATGGAATTTGGACGTGTAACCCCTGCGGAATTAAATGAAGTTGACTTTACACTTCCGCCTGATCCTGAATTAACAATAAAAACTTTAAAGGCTGCAAAAAACGGACAACCTTTACAGGTACACGTAGGCTGCGCCAAATGGGGACGTAAGGAATGGCTGGGTAAAATCTATCCGCTTAAAACCAAAGAAGCAAGTTTTTTAGATGAGTACGTAAAGCATTTTGACTGCATTGAGTTAAATGCCACGTTCTATAATATTTACGGGCCGGAAACTATTGCCAAATGGAAAGACAAGGCAGCCACAAACCCAGGTTTTAAGTTTTGCCCAAAGTTTGCGCAAAACATTACGCATATACGTCGTTTAAAAAATGCCGAAGAGATAACTACCAAATATTACGAAGGCATTATGGCTTTCGGCGACAACCTGGGGCCATTATTTTTGCAGGTCGGCGATAATTTTACACCAAAAAGCTTTCCTGATTTAAAAGCTTACCTTGAAAATTTACCAAAAGATGTCCCCGTATTTTTAGAGCTGCGGCATAAAGAATGGTTTGCCTCGCCCGAATTTCGTGATCAGATTTTTAACCAACTGCACCAGCTTAATATTGGGGCGGTAATAACTGATGCTTCCGGCCGCAGGGATGTGGTGCATATGGAACTGCCTACACCTCATGCTTTTATCCGTTTTGTGGGCAACAGCCTCCATCCTACCGATTATGCCCGTATTGATGAATGGGTTGAACGCATAAAACAATGGCAGCAAATGGGCCTGCAATCGGTATGGTTTTTTATGCACCAGCACGATGAACGCTATTCGCCCGAGTTAGCGGATTATACGGTTGAACAAATGAATAAACACCTCGGCACACACCTGTTGCGACCGCAATTTATTGACAGGGATAAAGGTCTATTTTGACTAAGATCAAACGGATTTATGGATTTTAGGATGAAGATCCAAAGAAAAATCCTATCATCCTAAAATCCTGAAAATCTTAGTCTATGCCACCATACCCGATACCACATTGATACTCAATGCCAGTATAGCTGTATTAAAGGCAAATGACATCAGTGCATGCATGATACACACGCGGCGTATGCGGCGCGAAGTAATATTTACATCGGATACCTGGAAGGTCATGCCAACAATGAAGGAAAAATAAACAAAATCCAGGTAGTCGGGCTGCTGTCTGCCTGGAAACTGCAGGCCACCAACAGCTTTGGTTTCCCCGTCAGTATCCACATCCGGATCGTAGTATAAATGGGCATACCTTAAAGTGTAAATGGTGTGCAGTAAAAACCACGAGATGATCACAGCGCCGATCGCCAATAAAATGTGTTCATTTTTAGCTGCTTCATTCAGGCCTTTGGTTGATTTTAATAAATATACTATGGCGCCTAAGCTTACAACCGATGCCGTTGTAATAAATGCAAAAAGGAAGGTACGGCTGGAATCCTGCAGCTTCGCAATCTTCCTGACTTCCAATGGGTGGGACGAAAATATAATTATCCAGTTCAATATAATTACAGTCAACGCGCATCCGATCCATACCACCAAAATTAAAGCCGGCGTTTTTATTTTGCCATTCAGCAGGAAAAAGACAATTGCGCTAACTGTTAAAGCCATCATTAGGCGGTAATGGGCATCTAAACGGAAGAAAAATCGCCTATCGGTTTTTATAGTTCTTGACATGGTTTAAAATTAGTACTGTAAGTTTAAAAGATGAATGTAAGTATTAAAAGACAAACCGGAAATCTGAAGCTGAATTTTATTTAACTAATAAACTATTCTTCCACTATTTCAATTACCCGGCCAACCTGGCCATCTTCAAGCCTTACTTTTATACCACGGGAATGATAGGATGAACTGGTAAGCATATCTTTTACGATGCCACGCGTTTTTTTGCCGGAGCGTTGGTCTTTTTTAAGGATGATATCAACTTCCAGGCCGGGGTAAATATCGCTTCGGTTTTGTCCGTTCATGTTATTTTTATGATTTCACAGATTATATATTGATTTCACCGATTGTTATTTAGGATTACACCGATTGTGGGTTGATTTCACCGATTAGGAAACTAAATTATTTATGGCCTTCTCAATCTTCTCAAAATCAAAGCTCTTTATCACCTTATCAAACGCCACCGTTATCTCCTCATTTCCCAAATTGCCAATACTGCCCTCGTGGGTGTGGTTTACCTGTTTATCGGGTTTAAACTCACCTTTTTCAATAGCAGCGCCAACTTGTTTGTAGGCGTCGCGGAATGGAGTGCCGCTTAATACAAGGTGGTTAACTTCTTCCACGCTAAACAGGTAGGCATATTTAGGGTCGCTTAAAATATCAGTGTTAACAGTTATGTTTTGCAGCATGAAGGTTGCCATGTGCAGGCAATTTTTTAAATCTGTAAAAGCCGGGAACAATAGTTCTTTTAATAATTGTAGCTCGCGGTGATAGCCGGATGGCAGGTTGGTGGTCATCATGGCCACATCATTTGGCAGGGCCTGTAGGCGGTTGCATTTGCCGCGCATTATCTCCCAAACGTCCGGGTTCTTTTTGTGGGGCATAATGCTGCTGCCGGTGGTTAATGTATCCGGGTAGCTTACAAATGCAAAGTTTTGGCTTAAATATAATGCCTGGTCCATGGCCATTTTAGCCAATGTGGCGGCTATAGATGATAATGCCTGCGCTATAACCCTTTCAGTTTTACCGCGACCCATTTGGGCGTAAACAACGTTATAATTCAGGCTTTCGAAACCTAATAGCTTCGTTGTTAAGGCACGATTGAGCGGGAACGATGAGCCATAGCCTGCTGCCGAGCCTAAGGGATTTTTATTGGTGATCTTCCAGGCGGCCAAAACCATTTCCAGGTCGTCGGCCAAGCTCTCGGCGTAAGCGCCAAACCAAAGGCCGAATGACGACGGCATGGCTACCTGTAAATGCGTATAGCCAGGCAGTAATACATCCTTATGCTTTTCGCTTAACACGATCAACTGGCGAAATAACGTTTCTGTTTCTTCAACTACCTGTTGCAATTCGTGCCTGAAAAATAGTTTCAGGTCAACTAATACCTGGTCGTTGCGCGAGCGGCCGCTGTGTATTTTCTTACCGGCATCGCCGATGCGTTGGGTAAGCAGAAGCTCAACCTGCGAGTGTACGTCTTCAACCTCCGGTTGGATGATAAATTCACCCGCCTCAATATCGCGGTATATGTTTTTTAATTCCTTCTGGACCAATTGCAGGTCCTCTGCACTCATCAAGCCAATTGATTCCAGCATTTGGGTATGCGCCAGTGAGCCAAGCACATCAAAGCCCGCCATTTGCAGGTCAAACTCGCGGTCGCGTCCTACAGTAAAGTCTTCTACTAACTCATTAACGGTTACCGATTTTTGCCAGATTTTTGCCATTGCGCGAATTAAAATTACCCACCGCTATTACAGGGGAATGAACGCCAAACTTACCGTTTTTAGACTAAAACTCGTAAATCAAACAATAGATTCAAGCATTTTGATATAAAGCTCAATACCCTCTCGAATCTCATCCACATAAACAAACTCATCAGCCGTATGCGACCTTGCCGAATCACCGGGTCCAACCTTTAGTGATGGTATATCTAAAAGTGATTGATCCGATGTTGTTGGCGACCCATATGTTGTCCTGCCTAAAGCAATACCTGCTTGTACTATTGGATGCTCTTTATCAATTTTTGATGGCTTTAGCCTGATGGAACGCGGGGTTACATCGCAGGTTACATGCTGGCGGATAATCTCTAAAACTTCTTCATTGCGGTAGGCGTCCGTAACCCGTACATCAACAGTAAAGGTGCAGCTGGCAGGCACGACATTGTGCTGCGATCCTGCATTGATGATAGTAACCGACATCTTCACCGGCCCAAAAACCTCCGATTCTTTCGGGAAACGGAAAGTGCGGAACCATTCAATATCCGTTAGCGCCTTATAGATAGCATTTTCGCCTTCTTCGCGGGCGGCATGGCCTGCTTTGCCGTGGGCAACGCAATCTAAAACCATTAAACCTTTTTCGGCTATAGCCAATTGCATTTGGGTGGGTTCGCCAACAATGCCGAAATCCAGTTGGCCAAGGTCGGGGATAATAAGCTCAAGGCCGTTTGCGCCCGAAATTTCTTCTTCGGCGCTTGTAGCCAGGCAGAAGTTATATTTAAGATTTTCCCTATCGTAAAAATAAAGGAAAACCGATATAAGCGAAACCAAACATCCTCCGGCGTCATTACTGCCAAGGCCGTAGAGTTTGCCATCCTCAATTTTAGCATCAAACGGATCACGCGTATAGCCTGAATTTGGCCTTACGGTATCGTGATGCGAATTAAGCAGTATGGTTGGTTTTGATGCGTCGAAATGTTTATTCCATGCCCAGACATTGTTTAGTTTGCGATGGGTTTTTATGGCTTTTTGTTGTAAAAATTGTTCTATCAGGTCGCCCGTCAGGCTTTCTTCCCGGCTAAATGATGGTATGGCTATTAGTTGCTGCAACAGGCCTACGGCCTGCTGGTAAAGTGTTGCTGTATCAGTCATAAAATGTGCGGCAAAAATATGAAGAATGTTGGAATGTTATAAAGTTTGAATGTTGAAATAGAGAGCAAAATTTACCGACTGCGAAGATATAACTTTGCAACCTTTCAACATTCCAACGTTTCAACAAGAATTAATCCTCAATTTTCGAATATTTCCGGGTATCGCCCATCGTGATATAAAGTATTAATGATAGCGCGACACAAACGGTAACATACCAGTAAAACCATTCCTGGTGGCCGTTATTTTTAAAATCAAGCGCGATATATTCGGCTGTGCCGCCAAATAGGGACACGGCGATGGCATAAGGAAAACCAACACCTAATGCACGTACATTGGCAGGGAAAAGCTCGGCTTTTACCACTGCGTTAATGGAAGTATAGCCGCTGACGATCACCAGCGCGCACATGATAAGGGCGAAAGCAACCCAGGCATCTTTTGTGGCACTCAAGCTGGTTAATATAGGATACGTAGTTAGTGTGGCCAGGATACCGAACCCAATAAGCAGCGGTTTACGCCCAATCCTATCGGACAATAAGCCAAACACGGGTTGTATCAGCATAAAAACAACAAGGGTAAGGGATGATATAAGTGTGGCAGCATTTTTTGAAAACCCGGATGTGTTCACTAAAAACTTTTGCATATAGGTGGTGAAAGTGTAAAATGCTACTGTTCCGCCCACGGTAAGCCCTATTACCACAAGGACAGCTTTTGGATGCTTCGCCAATTCACGAATGGTCCCGCGCGTGGTTCTGGCCTTACCGCCGTCTTGCTCCAGCGAAACTGACTCCTGCAAACTGCGCCGTAAATACATTACTGTTATGGCCAATACTGCACCAATTCCAAAAGGTATGCGCCAGCCCCACTGGTGCAATTGCTGATCGGTTAAAAAAACACGTTGCAATAAAACCAGTACGCCTAACGCAATTAACTGACCCATAATAAGAGTAACGTACTGGAAACTGGAATAAAATCCCCGGTGCTTTTTAGTGGCCATTTCACTGAGGTAAGTGGCGCTGGTGCCGTATTCGCCGCCAACGCTAAGGCCTTGTATAATTCGTGCCAAAACCAATAACAAAGGCGCGGCAACGCCAATTTGCTTATAGCCTGGCGCTACGGCAATAATAAGTGAACCAATACTCATTAACGACACCGACAAGGTAAGCGCTGTTTTACGGCCTTTTTTATCCGCGAAAGCGCCCATTACCCAACCGCCAATAGGTCGCATTAAAAAACCAATGGCGAAAATGCCGGCTGTGTTTAATAATTGAACAGTTTGGTTTTCTTTCGGGAAAAACGCGCCTGAAAAGTATAATGAGAAAGCAGTGTAAACATACCAATCGTACCACTCAACCAAATTGCCCAATGAGCCGCCAACGATTGATTTTATTCTTCCGCCGGTTGTTTGGGATGATGTGGCTATGGTTTGATTTTGCATAATTTTAAAGAAAACGATTTAGAACATATAGAGCAATACTTTCTACACAGTAAACATAAAATCTTTTTTGAAACAATGCCTACCTAATAAATTTAATTATTTTAGCACACTATTCTCATTCAAAAACCCAAATGAACGATAATTTCAGTTTTCTCGCTACACTAAAATCGGACCAGGAACTTCAAAACTGTATAGATAACCGTGAAAAATATATGCCCGAAACGGTAGAAGCAGCAGTGAAAGAATTGCAAAGCAGGGGAGTAATTTTAACAGAAGATGAATTGACAGTTATCGCGGAGGATGTGCAGGCGCGCAGGGATCAATTAAACTCGGGCGCCAATAACTACGGTTTTTTCAGCCGCAACGATAAAATCTACCAGGTTGAAGATCCCGAAGCGCCTTTACTATATTCGAAACGGGCAATACTTGTATTTTCTATATTGTTCAGCGTTGTTTTTGGTTCGGTAATGCTCGCAATCAATGTTGGTAAAGTCCAATCAGCTACAAAAGCTATAATGGTTGTTTTATATGGCTTAGTGTTTACAATAATTCTGGCTGTGGTCGCTCAAAATCTTAACTCCAATACAGGTTTGGCTGTTGTATTTGGTTGTTTAGGCGCCCTATCCATGGAGTATTTATTTTGGAGACCATATATAGGTAATACGACACAATACCGGGTAAAACCCATTTGGATCCCCCTTGTAATTGGGCTGGCGATTGCAATCCCGCTTATAGTTTTAATAATTTATGCAGGAACTCTATAACTGTCAAATAAGAATATGAAAAAACTATTGCTTCTTTCATTCATTACTCAATTGTTGGTTGTGTCGTGCTACGGCCAATCCATTTCTTATGGTAATAACCCCGACGCGGGCAAATACTACAACATCCGCGGCATTAAGATGTATTGTGAAATTTATGGGCAGGGCAAACCGCTTTTAATGATCCACGGCAACGGCGGCAGTATAGCTTCTTTCAGTAAAAACATTCCTTATTTTTCAAAAAAGTATATGGTTATTGTTCCCGATAGCCGGGCGCACGGGAAATCAACCGATACAAAAGATTCGCTCAGTTTTGAGATGATGGCGGATGATTTTAGTGCTTTACTGGATACGCTTCACGTTGCAAAAACGTATGTAATAGGCTGGAGCGATGGCGGTATAAATGCTTTGTTGCTGGCAATGCGCCATCCTGATAAGGTAATTAAGCTGGCTTCAACCGGCGCAAATTTAACGCCAGATTCAACTGCCCTTATCCCCTCGCTATGGAAGGACATGGTGAAACAATACAACGAACAAAAAAGCAAAGTGTGGGCAACCGCCAAAGAGAAAAATACATGGAAGATATTTTTGCTGGATTATTTCCAGCCTAACATCCCCGCAACAGCGTTACATGCCATCAAATGCCCGTCCCTTATTATCTGCGGCGACCATGACCTGATCCCGGTTGAACATACGGCTTTAATCTATCATAATATCCCCGGCGCCTGGCTATGGGTAGTGCCAAATTCAGGACATGGCACACTTATCGAACACACCGACGAGTTTAACGCAAAGGTTAATGAATTTTTTGAACGATAGGTGAGGAAAGAGTCAAGAAGCAAGAGTCAGGACAGGGAAGTAGTCTTAAGCCGAAAGTCTTAAGTAAAGACAATTTATGGCTGCTTTTGACTTAACACCTCTTTTTATTTTTACTTCAGACTCAAGACTTCAGGCTTAAAAAAATTATCCTGCTTTCTGGATGATAACTTCCGGATATTCTCTATAATGCATCTCAATAGCATCGCCAATTTCATCCAGCGGCAGGCTTTCTGCACCAAATCGATGTTCAACGGCTTTCCAAATCCCGAAATCGTTTTTCCTGATAATGTGACAGGTTGCGTAGTTAAATACACTAAAAGTGTAATTATCTGCGCTGTTGCGTATCACCCTGTATGTTTCTTCCTTAATTACAACCTCAAATGCTTCCATATCGTTTAGGCTGCACAAAAGTAACGGTTAAATAACGTCTCCGCAATATTTACAGGGGGGTATTTTAACGGTATTTTTTACCGTGTTTTAACGGTATTCAGCCCCCTCTAAATCTCCCCCGGTTGGGGAGACTTTAGCTTCGCTCGCTTTTTTAAAGGCCCTTCCACCTGGTTGGAGAGGGTTAAGTGGGGCTCTCAACTAATTATTAACCAATTTCAATGCACCTTCCGCATAGCGCATACCGGTATCAGGATATTTGTCAATAATGTTCTGAATATCCTGTAAATCAGCTACGGATAGTTCAATATCAACAGAGGCCGCATTTTCGCGCAGGTATTTTGTTTTTTTTGTGCCGGGGATGGGGATAATATCTTCGCCTTGCGCCAATACCCATGCAAGGGCCAACTGCGCGGGCGTGCAGTTTTTTTGTGATGCCACACCGGCAAAGGCACTTGCCAGTTGCCGGTTATTTTCTTTATAAGTATCGCTAAAGCGTGGCAGGGTTTTACGGAAATCGCCACTGCCCAGTTCATCAACATTGAGTGTATTGGTGATCAATCCACGTGAAAGTGGGCTAAAGGGGACAAGAGAAATACCTAATTCGCGGCATACGGGCAGTATTTCTGCCTCTACATCGCGGGTGAGCAGCGAATACTCGCTTTGCAGGGCAGCAATAGGGTGTACGGCATGTGCTTTCCGGATAGACGCGGCTGATGCTTCCGATAGACCCAGGTAGCGTACTTTGCCTTCCTTAACAAGTTCTGCCATGGCGCCAACCATATCTTCAACGGGTACATTTGGGTCTATACGGTGTGCATAATAAAGATCAATGGTTTCTATATTTAACCGTTTAAGGCTTTTTTCTACTGCCGTTTTAAGATATGCAGGCGAACCATCAAAATAACTTCCCGGCGCACCGGGGTATGAAGGATCATTTTCTTTTTGCCGGAAGCCAAATTTTGTGGCAATAAAAACCTTATCGCGGTTTGGCGCCAGCACTTTGGCTACCAGTTCTTCGTTTTTGCCGTTTGCATAAACATCGGCAGTATCCCAAAAGTTGATGCCAAGATCAAGCGCAAGGTTTAATGTTGCTATAGATTCTTCATCATTAAAAGTACCATAGCCGTGGTTCATCCCCATGCAGCCTAAGCCAAGTGCCGATAGCTGCTCTCCTGTTTTTCCAAGTTCCCTGAATTTCATAGATAAATGTTTTTACAAATATAAGCGTAATGGCGTTTTGTTATTGTAATATTTACTTGACCTCATTATCGTTTTCATCAAAACGACTTTAGATGTTTAAACACTAATTAATAACTTTTGTTGAATTAAATTCATTTTTTTTAATATATATCTGAATATAATTCTAATATTTATACATTTACAGTATGATTAGCGAAACAGATATCATACTTGATAAAACAGACCTGCACATATTGCGCCTGATGCAGGAAAATGCCCGCATCAGCAATGCCGACCTTGCGCGTGAGCTTGGCATGGCGCCTTCGGGGGTACTGGAACGGGTTAAGAAACTCGAACAAAAAAATGTAATACTTCAATATACCGCCCGCATAAACCCCGATGCCATGCAGCAAAAAATGCTGGCATTTATTTTCATGAAAGCTGCCGATGGGCCCGGATATAATGATACCGCGCTTGAACTGGCCAAAATACCCGAAGTACAGGAAGTGCACCACGTTGCGGGCGATGATTGCTACCTGGTAAAGGTGCGCACTTATGATTCTGCAAGCCTGGTGCACCTTATGCGCAACAGCTTCAGCAAAATACCCAACCTTTTAAGCACCCGCACCACCATAGTGCTCGAAACGGTTAAAGAACAACAACAATTGGTTATACCCGAAAAATAATACATTATGCCTTTAAAATCACAAAAAACTGCGTCGCCCCTCTTGGTAATCATAGCCTTTGCTACAGTTTATCTTGTATGGGGTTCTACTTATTTTTTTATAAGGATAGCTGAGCAGGGTGGTATGCCCCCCTTTTTGCTCGGCGCTATACGGTTTACCACAGCGGGGCTTATATTAATGGGCTGGTGTGTTGTTAAAAAGAAAAAAATATTTGTTTTAAAGGATATTTTAAACGCCGCAGTAACAGGCCTGCTTTTGTTGTTTGTGGGGATAGGCATTGTTATATGGGCAGAAAGAACCATGCCAAGCGGTTTGGTAGCCATACTTGTATCGTCATCGCCAATATGGATTGTATTGCTCGATAAATCACACTGGGCTATAAACCTTAAAAATAAAGCTACAATTATAGGCCTGGTAATTGGTTTTGCCGGGGTGATCCTTTTATTCAGCGAGCAAATTGGCAACCTGTTCAATGGCTCCGGGGCACAATCGAAATTACCATGGATGCTGCTGCTGCTTTTAGGAACGATTGCCTGGTCGGTTGGGTCGCTTTATTCAAAACATAACCCGACCTCTGTGTCCGCTTCGGTCAATACAGCATGGCAGATGATCATTGCTGGTGTTGCTTATATGCCGATGAGCCTCGTGCATGGTGAATTCAATCATCTTAATTTGCATAGTATCCAAATAAATAGCTGGCTTGGCGTGCTATACCTGATAGTTTTCGGCTCCATAGCTGCCTACAGCGCCTATGTTTGGCTGCTACAGGTGCGCCCGGCTACGCAAGTGAGCACCTATGCTTATGTAAACCCGGTAATAGCGGTGATATTGGGCGTGGTGTTTGCCGGTGAGCATATTTCTTTAATACAATTGGGTGGGTTGCTTATTATATTGTGCAGCGTATTGCTTATCAATTTGGCAAAGTACCGGAAGGAGAAGAAGGAGTTAGCGTTAGTGGTCTGAACCGTTGATTAAACTGATTTGATTGATTTCATTGATTGTCTCGTATTTTTTTTGCCATTCACCTAATCAACCACTCACCAATTTAGTCCATTTCCTTTGGCAAGGATCGCGCCGGGGTTTCCCATTTGCCAAATTCATAGAAATCATCTATGCTTATGCTAATCTTGCTGCCTTTGGGGTATTTGCCCTTTGCGTAATTTGTGGCCCTTAAAATCACTTTGTCGCGTTCAATAATAAGTTCTTCATACAAGCCTTTAAATAAAACCTGTCTTACAGTCCATTTGCTGCCAAAGCCTTTGCCTATTTTCACATGTTCGGCATATATTACCACTGTGCCCCTTTTACTTTTGATACCAACCTTTTTCGCGTCGTCCGATGTTAGTTGCGTGCTGCTGGCTAATATTTGAGCCGTATACAATAGCTTGGGTGAGTTATACAGCTCTTCGGGACTGCCATTTTCAACAATTTCGCCTTCTTTTAAAACAATAAGTTCATCGGCCATCGATAGTATTTCGGCCGGGTCATGCGACACCAATACCACTGTTACCCCCCATTCCTTTACAATATACCTTATGTCGTGCTGTAAACCTTCGCGATAAGTAGCGTCAACCTGGTTAAAGGGTTCGTCCAATAACAGCACTTCAGGCTTACTGATCAGTGCCTTTGCAATAGTTACGCGCTGCTTTTCGCCACCGCTCAGTTTGCCGAAGGGTTGGTCTTTAAGCGGCAAAATATCCAGCATGTTTAATGAATCTGTTATTTTTTTCGCTTCATTAAACAACCCGATTTCTGCATTCCTCAAACCCGACCGCACACTATCCCAAACAGTTGCATTCAGGTCCATATCCTGGTTATTTTGGGTTACCAGCCGCATGGCTTCGTGAGCGGGCTGCAACCTTTCTTCGCGCTTTAAAATTCGTTCTTCCTTAAAAAAAACTTCGCCCGAATCAGGTTGTAATAAACCATATAATAAATTTAAAAGGGTTGTTTTCCCGCTGCCGCTTTCGCCAACGATGGCAGTAACTTTCCCTTTGGGGATGAGTATAGTAACATTATTCACACCTGAAGACTTATCGCCAAAATAGTTTTTGGTAACCGATATGGTTTCCAGGATCATTTCATTATGCATATAGTCGTATTTTTATCTGGGTCAAGAAACAAGAATCAAGAGCCAGGACACAAGGATCAAGATAAAAAAGGGATTTGGATTGTCAAAGATAATATCTTCCTATCCTGCCGGGGTCCTTTTTATCGAAATTTTATTGGTTCTTGACTCTTAGTTCTTGATTCTTTGACTTTATATTTCCAAACCTAAACTATAAAAGTTTATCATTAAAAAGAAATATACATTTGGGGTAATTAAATTATATTTAGAGCAACATTTAAAACAAAAAATCAAAAAATATGCATCACGGTAAAACATGGCACGACTCACACAACGATTCATTAAATTTTGGACAGCGCCTGTCCGATAGGGTAGCAAACGGCATGGGTTCATGGCGTTTCATCATCTGGCAAACAATTATTGTAATTATTTGGATGGCTGCAAATGTTGTCGGCTTCATTTATCACTGGGATGTTTATCCTTATATTTTACTCAACCTTGTTTTTAGCACCCAGGCTGCTTACGCGGCCCCCATCATTATGATGGCACAAAACCGGCAAAATGAACGCGACCGGGCACAGGCCGACGCGGATTATAAAACAAATTGCGAGGCTAAAATTGAAATAGAAGAATTACTATCGAAACTAAACTCTATTGAGATAGACAAACTGGATAAAATCCTTGCTATTTTAGAGAAAATGGATAAAAAATAGAAGAAAAGAGTCAAGAATTAAGAGCCAGGAACCAGGATAAAAAGGCACTTGTGTTTCTGCCTTGACTCCTGGTTCTTTGCTCCCGGATCTTTTTCTTCTAACTCTTTTCTCTTACCTTTTTCTTAGCTTTGCAGCCAATGACACATATTGAAGACGCCATTGTTCACGAAGCTGAGGCCGAGATAAAGCCAAAAACGCCAAAACAAAAGTTTTGGAACGTTGTAAAAACGATTTTAAAAATTGCCGTTACTACAACTTTACTCATTTGGGTTTTTAGCAAGGTACCGGTACACCTGCTAAAAGCCAGGCTTTTACATGCCAATTACTGGTGGATGCTGGCTGCCCTTGTATGTGTGCTGCTATCAATGATAGTTTCGGCCTGGCGGTTGTTGAGTTTTTTCAGGTCGATCGGGTTAAAACTCAATGCCAAATACAATTTACGGTTATATTTCCTGGGGCTGTTTTATAATTTTTTGCTGCCGGGTGGCATTGGCGGCGATGGTTATAAAATGTACCTCATCAATAAAACCTATAAAACCCCGCTAAAAAAGTTATTCTGGGCGGTAATGTTCGATAGGTTAAGCGGCCTATGGGCAATCGGGCTTATCACCGTTGCCCTTATCTTCCTGATCCCACAGATCGACGTTCACATTACCATCCCGTTGGGCATATTTGCTGCGGGTTCGGCCATTTACTACTTCGTGGCTTACAAATTCTTTAAGGACTATACCAAATATTTTTTCGAGGCCCATGCGAAAGCACTGTTGCTGCAATCGCTGCAACTGACGGCAATTGTTTGTGTGCTTTTAGGACAGGATTTTACCGGGAAATTTTCACCGTATTTATTATCTTTTTTAATTTCGGCGCTGGCAGCTATCATCCCGATAACTGCAGGCGGTGCCGGTGCGCGCGAAGCTATTTTTACAAAACTTTCGGACGTCTTCCCGATGGATAAAGGCCTGGCGGTGTTTCTGCCTGCATCATTTTATATCATATCACTAATAGTGGCATTATTAGGGGTTTACTACGTGATACGCCCCAGCCGGTTACAGGAAGGGGTGGTTGAGGAAGAAAATGTGAATGGTTGAAGACACGTGAACGGTTGATTGAGTTGGATTAAGTTGATTGAGTTAAAAATTCGTTGGACCAAAAAAATGAGTTTTATTTTACAAACAAAAAACCATTCTCTGAGTCAACCCAATCAACTACTCACCAAAAATCCCTAATTTTACACTTTCTTACAAACCAGTAACTGATTAATGAGCCATTTTAATGATTTCGGCAACCCGCAGGTTGCCGCTTTGCCCGCGCATTTAAAACAATTTATCGTAGATCAGCATTATGAACATTATACGCCCATTGACCATGCGGTATGGCGTTATGTAATGCGGCAGAATTATAGCTACCTTAAGGATGTTGCTTATTATCCATACATTCCCGGCCTGGAAAAAGCAGGTTTAACTATCGAGAAGATACCCCATTTACAGGAAATGAACGATGCGCTTGCCAAAATTGGCTGGGGTGCTGTTACCGTTGATGGTTTTATCCCCCCGGCCGCTTTTATGGAGTACCAGGCTTACCGTGTTTTGGTTATTGCTGCTGATATACGCCAGTTAAAACATATTGAATATACACCAGCTCCGGATATCATCCACGAATCGGCAGGGCATGCACCCATCATCGCCGACAAGGACTATCATGAATATCTTAGCTATTTTGGTTCTATCGGCGCCAAAGCGATGTTTTCGGCCCAGGATTTTGAATTGTATGAAGCCATAAGGGCATTATCCATATTAAAAGAAATGCCCGATGCGGATGAGGCCGAAATAAAAAAAGCAGACGAATTGGTTGCCTATCGCCAGGAAAACATGGGCAAACCGTCCGAAATGTCGCTACTAAGCCGACTGCACTGGTGGACCGTTGAGTATGGCCTTATCGGCACACTCGAAAACCCTAAAATTTATGGGGCAGGTTTATTGTCATCTATTGGCGAAAGTTCGAGCTGCATGGATACTGGTATCAAAAAGTTACCATATACCATCGATGCTGTAAAATACACCTACGACATTACAAAAACACAGCCGCAGCTGTTTGTTACGCCAACGTTTCAAAACCTGATAGATGTGCTCGAAAACTTCGCCAATACCATGGCATTCAGGGTTGGCGGCGGTTATGGACTGCAAAAAGCCATCGACAGTAAAAATACATGTACGGCAGTTTATAGCTCGGGGCTACAGGTATCAGGTACTTTTGCCAGCTTTTTAAAGGATGAAAACAATAACCCTGTGTTTATTAAAACAACAGGCGCTTCGGCATTAGCGATAAATAACAAACAAATAAGCGGGCATGGCAAGGATTATCATCGTGACGGGTTCAGTTCGCCGGTTGGGAAGTTAAAGGGACACGTGACATTATTGGAAAACTTGACGGTACCTGAACTAAATTATTTCGGCATTGAAGAAGGAAAAGAAGCGACGTTAGACTTTGAAAGCGGTATAACAGTTAACGGCCTGGTGAAAAAGATATTTTCGTCCAACGGAAAAACCCAACTTATCACTTTTGATAATTGTACTGTTAAAGATGAAGGCGGTGTGTTATTATTCGACCCTTCGTGGGGTATTTATGACATGGCTGTGGGTGAAAACATCACATCGGTTTTTTGCGGCGCAGCCGATAAGGACGCGTTTGTTGAGATTGCCTATAAATCAAATACCGGTACACACCACACCACCTATGATTTCAACACTTTAGAACTCCATAAGCTATACCAGCAGGTACGCAACCGCAGGCAAAATGGCGGCGATTATGGCTTTTTAGGCAATGTTTGGTTTATGCTGCAAAAAAATCATCATGACGACTGGCTTTGCGCATTAGAGATATTAGAAATACTGGAGCATGAAGAAATTGAACCGCGAGTGGCGGCAGAAATAAGGACATTCCTTCAACAAAAGGCAGCTAATGAGCATGAATATAAAAAACTGATCAGTGACGGATTTTATTTAATAAAGCACCCTGTTGAGCAAAAATTGGTGGTTTAAAGATTATAAATCTATAGACTTCAATATTTTTAGTAATCTTTCTGTGTCTACCGTAGAATGTTCAGATTTGTCATAAATCGATGCTAAATAAACAATTTCATTCTTTAGTAACACGTAAGTAATTACCCGTGCGCCGCCGCTTTTTCCTTTGCCTTTGCTGGATATAGCCAAACGGATTTTAAACAGATTTTTGCCCAAAGGCTCCCCAATAGTTGGTTTTAATTCAAGATCATCAATTAGCGTGGCTAAATCTTTATTTATAGAGGGATATTTATTAACTAAACGTTTTAATTGCTTTTCAAAATCCGGCGTATATCTAACCTCAACGGCCATGGATCAGATTTCTTGCATTTTTTAGTTTCTGGCCACCCTCTGTATCTTCTTTAATAGCTTTAATTGAAGAAGCAAATTCATCGAACAACTGTTCAGTATTTAAACGTTTTTGTATTTCTTCCCAGTCGGCTATAGGGACTAATACGGCTGTTTTCTTTCCTTTTTCGTTGGTAACAACTTGAACACTCATAATACAAAATTAACAGATTAATTTAAAAAAGTATCCTATTTAGCAAAAATTGGTAGTTTAGCCTAATTAAAATTTCAATATAAATTCCTCCGCCTGAAGCGGAGGTTAGGGGGCTTATGAACATCATTATAACAGGCGCAAGCAGCGGCGTGGGATTTGAAGCAGCGCTGGAGCTAATTTTATCGGGTAAACACAAAGTAATAGCATTAGCCCGGTCGCAGGATAAGCTGGAAAAGCTGTTGGAGATAGCACATGGCTTAAACCCGCAGGCAGAGATATATGCACTTGCTTTCGACATTGTGCACGATGACTATACCGACCTACAGCAATTCATAAAAAATAATTTCGATAACCGGGTTGATGTACTGATCAATAACGCAGGCGTACTTATCAATAAACCATTTGTTAAACTAAAGGAAATGGATTTTATTGAAATGCTGCAAAGCAATTTCATTGGCCACGTACGGATGATACAGGGAGTGGTGCATTTAATGCCGCAAGGATCGCATATCGTAAACATTGGCAGTATGGGCGGCTTCCAGGGCAGCGTTAAATTCCCTGGTCTGTCTGCTTATTCGGCAAGTAAGGCCGCATTACATACTTTAACCGAATGCCTGGCGCTTGAACTGGCCGAACAGGAAATAAAAGTAAACTGCCTGGCATTAGGCTCGGCGCAGACGGAAATGTTGGAGCAAGCTTTTCCTGATTATCAGTCGCCGGTTTTGGCTTTTGAAATGGGTAAATATATTGCCGATTTTTCGATAACCGGCCACCGGTTTTTTAACGGAAAGGTTTTGCCGGTGGCTGTAAGCACCCCTTAAAATATTATTTTGTATTGTGCCGATAATATATTTAAATTTATATATCATGATGCTGGCTGTATCAATACTATGAAAATAGATGCAAGGCTTTCTTTTCTCTTCGATCAATCAAACGACTTTTTTTGTGCAATAGACAAGGACGGCGTAGTTTTGCATACAAATAATGCCTTAAGAAAGACGTTGGGATATAATGAACAGGATATAAACGGCAAACATGCCAATGAATTTTCTCACCCTGCCGACCTCGAAAGAAGAAATGGATTACTAAGTAAGTTAATTGCCCAAAAAGAAATCACAGATTATGAGAGCCGCATCAGGGCGAAAAATGGCAGGTATTATAATATTAAGTGGTCATTTGGTTTAAGCCCTGACGAAGATATTGTATACGCTGTGGGTATTAATACAATTTCTGAATTAAATGAGGCTAATAAACCCAGGGTTAATGACAACATCCAGCACATTATCCAAAGCTTTAACGAAGGTTTTTTCATTATCAACAGTAACTGGCAAATCACCTCGTTCAACCCTGCATTCCTGGCTATTACCGGGCTAACTTCGGAGCAGCTTAAAGATAAAAATTTCAGGCAATTGAATACGCTCGGCATATCAGCCGGCGTTATGGCCGAACTCGAAGTAGCTTTCAATAGCAGTGTTGCCAGCCATGTGCAATATTTTAATACTTATTTTAACAGGTGGCTGCGTTTAAACATCTATCCCTATAAAAACGAGGTTACTGTATTGGTAAGGGATATAACCAACACTAAAGTGCAGCAGCTTATTTTGGCGCTCGAAAAAAATGTACTCGAATTAAATGCATCTTCCTCTTATTCATTGTCTCAAACAATTAACGGATTGCTTATAGGCATTGAAGACATATTTCCGGATATGATATGCTCGGTGCTTGAAGTTGATGAGGCCCAGGAAAAAGTTTATCACCTTGCCGCGCCAAGATTACCTACCGAATATTGCGATATTATTAACGGATCGCCGATAGGTCCTAAAACCGGCTCATGCGGTACTTCGGTTTACCACCGCAGCCAGGTTATTGTCAGCAATATTGAAACCGACCCGTTATGGGATGATTACAGGGAATTTGCCCTTCCTTATGGGTTAAAAGCCTGCTGGTCGACCCCTATCATAAGTTCCCACAGCTCGAAGGTATTGGCTACTTTTGCTGTTTATTATACCACAGCACGCGAGCCTAAGGATGATGAGCTGCAAATGATTGAGCGAACGGCAAATATCCTGCGGATATTAATTGAGAATAAAAAGAACCAGGATCATGTAAAAGATCAAAACCTAAGGCTACAGGAAATTGCCTCAATCAGCTCGCACGACCTCAGAAGGCCGGTAGCCACTATCTTAGGCCTGGTTAATTTATTTGATCGCAGGAACCTTGATACCCCATTGAACAGGGAGATAGTAAGCCACCTCGAGATTACTGCCCAGGAACTTGATGCGGTGATACACGCTATAGTTGAGAAAACTGTTTATTTGAATAATGAGGGGTTGTAGGTTAAATCCTCCATATATTAAACAACGCAACTACTTTCTTAAAAACCACCAAAAAATAAAGGTTGTTGAGCAAACATCAGCTATAGCGAAAAAAAACATCCATTTAATATTTTCCGTCCTGCTTTCGGCCATATCTTTATGAAGTTTTATGTTGCCTTCACCCATCTCTTTGCGAAAATTTGAAAGATCATTTCCCATTTCTTTGCGCAAATTTGAAAGATCAACTCCCATTTCTTTGCTCAAATTTGAAAGACCATTGCCCATTTCTTTGCGAACGTTTGCAATATCGTCCTTGGTAGCTAATGTTTTAATGGTTGTTTCGACAGATCGTTCTATTATTTTTTTAAGAATAACAATATTATCGCCAGTGTCGCTCCAACCTGCCCAACCCCAAAAATAAACATCCATTTCATCATATCGCCAATTTTATTGCTAAGATCAAGGTTTACCTTTGCAAGGTCATCCTTCGTTGCTAATGTTTTAATGGTTGCTTCCACGGATCGTTCTGTTTTATTATCAATGTATTTAAACATGGCCTCGGTTGTATCATTACCAAGTTTTTCGGTTAATAGCCTGTATAGTTGGGCTGTTTCTTTTGCTTCTAAGTACATAACAAATATAATGATTTGGTTTTTATTTTTAATTCTTTCGGTTGATTAAGTTGATTGAGTGAGTGGTTGATTAAGGTAAAAAGGTTATCATGACTAACTAACTTAATCAGCTTAATCCAACCCAATCAACCACTCACCTACCCGCAACTACCCCCTGCCACCCAGCTTAATAAATTCATTCACCACTACTTCGCATACATAGCGTTTAATACCGTCTTTATCCGTGTAGTTGCGATTGGTTAGTTTGCCATCAACGGCAATTGAATCACCTTTTTTAAGGTCTTCTTCGGCAAATTTGGCCTGGTTTCCCCATAGCACTAAATTGTGCCATTGGGTGTCGGTCACTTTTTCGCCTTTGTCGTTTTTGTAGCTTTCGCTGGTTGCCAGTGATAAACGGGCCACCTTTTTGTTGCTGTCAAGGTTTCTTACATCTGGGTCCATACCCAGGTTGCCTACAAGGCGTACGCTGTTTCTTAATGAGTTCATGTTGTTAAATTTTAATTATTGTTTTTTTAATTGACGATACAAAGGTGGCAGCAGCAAAATAATTTACCCGGTTAATAACCATTTACAGTCGACAATTTCCGTTTGCAACCGTTTGTAAACGGGTAATATTTTATCTATCTTTAAAAAATGAATGAAGAAAAGGTATGCCTTGATTGCGGCACTGTGCTGCATGGAAGGGCTGATAAAAAATTCTGTAACGACCTTTGCCGCAATAATTATAACAACCAGCTAAACAGCGACAGTTATAACCTGGTGCGTAACGTAAACAACATCCTGCGCCGTAACCGCCGTATACTTGAAGAATTAAATCCCGGCGGGAAAACAAAAACTACCCGCAAAAAGCTGGCTGCAAAAGGGTTTGATTTTGAATACCATACCCGCACCTATCAAACCCAAAACGGCAAAACCTACTATTTTTGTTATGAGTACGGCTATTTGCCGCTTGAAGGCGATGAGGTTTTATTGGTGAAAAGAGAGGCGGAGTGATTTGGGATTTCGGATGTGCGATTTCGGATTTATTTGAGTGTCGGATGTCGGAATTTCGATTTTTCGCGTTGTGTTAATTTTTCAGGGATGCTCAAGAGGGCTTCGCCGTTTCGGAATTATTTGTATTTCCCGTTGGTTCCCAAAGCTATCCCACAGTCAAAATCCGAAATCCAACATCCGAATTCCAAAATTCAAACTATCTTTGCACTCAAATGATTATCCACCAATTTTACGATAAAGGTTTATCGCATGCTTCGTATGCAGTGATCAGGACAGGCAAAATGATCGTCATTGATCCAGCCCGCGACCCTCAGCCCTACTATGATTTTGCCGCTCAGCACGATGCTGATATTGTTGGCGTAATTGAAACGCACCCGCATGCCGATTTTGTAAGTTCACATCTGGAAATACATCAAACTACGGGCGCTGTTATTTATACAAGCAAATTAACCGGCGCAGGCTATCCGCATGAAACGTTCGATGATGGCGATACGATACAATTGAATGACATTAAGCTAAAAGCCATTAATACCCCCGGCCATTCGCCCGATTCGATATGTATTTTGGTGGAAGACGAACATGGCAACGAAAAAGCGATTTTTACAGGCGATACTTTATTTGTAGGTGATGTGGGCCGTCCCGACTTGCGCGAAAATGTGGGTAATATAAATGCAAAAAAAGAAGAACTTGCCCGGCAAATGTATCGCTCAACCCGCGATAAGCTGATGAAACTACCTCACAGCGTTACCGTTTACCCGGCACATGGGCCGGGATCGTTATGCGGAAAAAATATGAGCCCGGACCTTCAAAGCACTATCGGCCGCGAACTGCGTGACAACTATGCATTGCAATTAATGGACGAATTAACTTTTGTGAAAACACTCACCGAAGACCAGCCTTTTATACCAAAATATTTTGGCAGCGATGTGGAGCTTAACAAAAAAGGTGCGCCAGCTTTTCATGATAGCATTGAAAATGTTTTGAGGGCAGATGATAGTATTACTTTAGAAACGAATACCCTGGTTGTTGATACCCGCCCCAACGTGGAATTTAGAAAAGGCCACGCAAAAGGTGCTATTAACTTACAGAATGGCACCAAGTTTGAAACCTGGTTAGGATCAATCGTGGGGCCGGATGAGCGGTTTTACTTAATTGCTGACAGCGAAGGCAACCTGGAGAATGTGATTGCAAAAGCGGCCAAAATCGGCTACGAAGGAAACATTATTGCAGCGATAACACAGCCCAGCTATCCCGAATGGCCTATACGGGAATTTAACCTTCCGCGATTTAAGACAAGTCCTGAAAAATACACCGTTGTTGACGTGCGGAACCCGAACGAGACACACGGAGGTTTAATATTTAAAGATGCCCTGGTTATCCCATTGCCCGAACTCCGTGAGCGTGTGAATGAAATACCAGATGATAAACCGATAGTGGTACATTGCGCTGCCGGTTACAGGTCGGCAGCTGCTGCAAGCATAATAGCGGCTAAAATAACAGCGGTCCCCGTGCTCGACTTAAGTGAGGCTATCCTCGAAATTGCCATCGAAAATGAAAGTTAGCCGATTGCGGCAATAAAAAAATCGGCTACCATTAATATGCTCAACATTGTAAAAACAGCCGATGGCTCCAGTACTATTTTTAATGCAGAAGTAGGCGAGCATTACCATTCAAAACATGGTGCATTGCAGGAAAGCAGGCATGTGTTTGTAAACTCGGGGTTGGGTTACTTTTTGGAGCAGGCATCAGCCCCCTCTATTGTCTCTATATTAGAGGTTGGTTTTGGAACTGGTTTAAACTTGTTATTAACAGCCGACTTTTGTGCCGATAAGAAAATCGTACTTAATTATACAGGCATCGAAGCTTATCCTTTAAGCGCTGAAATGATAAGCCAGACCGGCTACGATCAATATGTTTCCGCAGCATTATGGAACCAGTTCATGGATAATTACAATCAGCTACTCCTCTCCCCTACTGATTTAACTGCTCAATGCAAACTGCAAATTGCCGACTGCAAACTGATGGATTTTCAATCGGAAAAACAGTACGATGTTATTTACTTTGATGCCTTCGCCTCAGCCAATCAGCCCGAAATGTGGGATGAAATGGCTATAGCCCATACCATACAATTTTTAAAGCCGGGCGGCGTGTTTGTCACCTATGCTATTACCGGGAATTTAAAACGGGCATTAAAAGCATTGGGTTGTAAGGTTGAAAAAGCGCCGGGAGCACCGGGAAAGCGGGAAATGCTGAGGGCGGTTAAAATCTGAACCGTTGATTTTAACTGATTTTTATAACTGCCGCCTTCTTCAAAGTAACTACGGATACCTTCAACTGAATGTACTTCCACAGCATACAAAATTTGATTGCGGTCTGGCATAATTTGAATTTGTACTAATTATCATTGAGTCTGTTTAGCCTTCTTCCATTTCACAAAAGCAAGCAATTCAGCCAATTCAATCAATCCGTGTTCTTCTGGTCTTTCCGGCACTTTGTCGAAATCTATATGATCAATGTCTACCGCAAATGACTTTTCCCCTAAAATCGTGTCAAGAACCTTAAAAACTGCACTTCTAAACCATTTGCTTTCTTTTACAATGTCATAATTTGGTGTGCACACCCTGATGCCAATTGATTTAGGCATACTTGCACTCTCTAATGGCAAAAACCACATTTCAGCCGGCTTGAGTTCAACGTCTTCAAAGTTGGTTGTCGCCAGATCGCCCTCTGGCTGAATGAAGGCGATAAACGTCCAATTATCAATTAAAGGTGCACTATTTACAAGTGTCTCAACTTCGTCAAAAAAATCACTGTCCCCTTCGGCAGTGATAATTAATTCCTGTTTTTCACCCGGCATTCCACCAACCTGAAAATAAAGGTGATCACAGTACTCGTGAAGGTGATCCTGCAAGTCATTAAGCAATTGTTCTTTCGAATCCTCATCAATAGATAAATATGATTCATTATGCTCTTTGAACCAATCCCAGAATTTTTTTGTGGTGTCTCTCATTGAAGAAGTTAGCTAATCATAAACCAATCAAATATATTTTTTTAATAATTACAATTCATACTTTTCTACTTCCTGACTTTCGGACTTCCCGTCTTTCGGACTTTCGGACTTAAAACGCTATTTTTACCGCCATATATAATTCGTGTAATTCGAAAAAATTCGTGCCAATTAGTGAAAAATAATTTATGCCATTAATACCCCCATCCACCGCATCAACCCCTGCCACCGCTTTTGAACGGCTGGTTACTATTATGAACGATTTGAGGCTGAATTGCCCCTGGGACAAAAAGCAAACGCTTGAAAGCCTGCGTCATTTAACTATTGAAGAAACTTATGAACTTTCGGATGCAATATTGAGCGCTGATATGCCCGAAATAAAAAAGGAGCTGGGCGATATTATGCTGCACCTGGTTTTTTATGCCCGCATAGCTTCAGAAACTAACGATTTTACTATTGTTGACGTATTGAACAGCATTTGTGATAAGCTGGTAAACCGGCACCCGCATATTTATGGCGACGTGGAGGTGCAGGACGAAAATGATGTAAAACGTAACTGGGAACAGATAAAACTGAAAGAAGGGAACAAATCGGTATTAGGCGGGGTGCCAGCCTCGCTGCCGGCATTGGTAAAGGCATCGCGTATACAGGAAAAAGCACGCGGCGTAGGGTTTGATTGGGAAGAAAAAAGCCAGGTTTGGGCAAAAGTTGAGGAGGAGATGCAGGAATTCAAGAATGAATTTAATGCCGAAGACGAAACAACCATTGATCATGAAAAAGCCGAAGGCGAGTTTGGCGACCTGTTGTTCTCGCTAATTAACTACGCCCGCTTCATAAATATTAACCCCGAAGACGCATTGGAGAAAACCAACCGTAAATTTATAAAACGATTCCAGTATCTTGAAAATAAGGCAAACGAAAGCGGCAAGCAATTGCATGATATGAGCCTTGCTGAAATGGATATATTTTGGGAAGAAGCTAAAAAAATATAAAATAAACCAGCATACTGTAGCTTTTATTAAAAACGTTACGTACTTGATGACGTAAATGGTTGACCAGGTTGGCTTTAGTATTATAATTAGCCTATGATTAAAACAAGGAAGTGTTTTGGAGAAAAATAATAGTAAATTTATAAAACGTTTACGGTGCAGCAGTTAGGGCAAAGAAACTAAAAACAGCAAATAACTGCTCAATGCAGCCTTGCCGGGATTGATTTGCCTGCGAAAGCTAAAAAAATGTAAAATAAGCTGATATATTGTAGCGTTATAACAAAATACCATATATCCCATAAAATTATAAACCATTATGAAAAAAATTCTACTTTACTCATTACCTGTATTATTGGCATTTGTAATCGGATGCGGCCCTGGTACCAACAACCCAGCCCCAGTCAATATACCTGAAGGCACCTTTGCAGGGCAATTCATTTATTTACATCTGCATGAAAAAACCGGGGTAATTGATACCCTTAAGGCAAATATTCAATTAAAAATGGAATCAACCACTGGGTTTCAGGTTACAGGCGATACTTCAACCCTGCAAGCCGGCAGCTATGGCACTTATATATTCAATTCAACCAATACTGCCGTTGATTTTATGGATAAAACCTATCCCGCCACAGGCACCTCAACCAAAATACATTTGAACGGCATTTATGCATTTGCCTTTGATGGTACTACTTTACAAATGCAAACCTCCAGCGCTTATGATACACTTAGCTATATCTATGTCCTGAAAAAAACGGGGAACTGAGTAAGTATTTGATTGAGTTGATTAGGTTGGAAAGTTGTAAGCGGGCAGGCGGTTATTGTTCCATGCAGTTATTTATTAATTGCGATGTTGTGGAAACCAACCACTCACTTAATCAACCCAATCCAACTTAATCAACCAAATACAATCTAATAAACTTAAATTCAAACCAATTTGTAGCATTCTCCTCCAATACGCCGTATTGGATTAAAAAACAATTAAATTAAGGCAGAATTAAACACATTTAATGCATCAAGGGCGGAGCATTACTGAAGAAGAAATTATCAGTCAGTGCAAAACAGGCAGCTTAAAATACCAGGAACTGCTTTACAAGCATTTCTATGGCTATGCCATGGGGATAAGCCTGCGTTATAGCTTAAACCGCGATGATGCTTTAGAAGTAGTAAATGATGCTTTTATTAAAGTATTTAATGCCATAAATAATTTTAACAGCGATAAGCCATTTAAAGCCTGGCTGCGTACCATTTTAGTTAATACTGCTATTGACCGACGTCGCAAAGATTTAAAATTTCAACTACACGTTGAACTGGAACATGCAACCCCGCTAAGCAATGCACATGCAATTGAAAGCCTCAATGCCCAGGATATTTTAAAACTGATGAAGGAATTGCCGCCAATACAACTCGCCATTTTTAACTTATATGAGATTGACGGGTACAGTCATGATGAAATAGCTGGATTATTAACTATCCCGGCAAGCTCATCAAGGGTTTATTTGAGCAGGGCTAAAGAGAAATTAAGAAATGTTTTAAGATCAGAAGAACAAAAACATGGACGATCAGTTGGATAACGATCTAAAAAATCGCATAAAGGAGGTGTTCGATAATTTCGAAGACACCTCGGCCAGTGAGGGCTGGCTGAAGCTCCGGGAAAAGTTTCCCGAAAAGCAGGCAAAACGCCGTGCAATTGCATGGATGTGGTGGGGCGCTGCCGCTATTTTATTTTTATTCCTTGGCATCGGCCTTTGGATGTACAGCGCAAATAATAGTACTGAAAATTATTCTGTTAAAAACCAGAAAAACCCTCAACCTGGAAATTTAGCGAAAAACCAAAAGGACACAACAGTTAAAACGATACCACAACATACGACAGTTCCGGCTACAGTTGTTTCGGGCAGCATTGCCGAATCCGGTTCAAACAAAGTTAAAACACCAACACAGAAGGGTGAGAAAACGCCTGCTTCTATCACCCCTTCAGTTACTAATAATACCACAAACCAAAAAACATATGCTGCAAACACGGCGAATGATGCCAATAAAATAATCAGTAAAGTTTCCGGGCAAAATTTAGCTGGAGTTATAAGTGGTAAAAGTGCCGATAGTGTTAAGAAGCCGGTTGATAGATCACAGACGCAGCAATTAACAGCAACAGTGATGTCCAAAGCTGCTGATAGTGTTAAAAAAGCTGCTAATCAACAGCAGATAGCGGCAACTACAGGATCGAATAATCAGGCGATTAGCCCAGCAAAGGGTGTAGTCTCAGATAAACCAAAACCGGTGGCAAAATCAATTGCCTCGATGTTTGCCGAAACGCAGAATGTGAAGGATAAAAAAATTGAGCAAAAATCAAAAAGGGTAGATTTCGGAGTATACGCAGCTACCTATTTTAACTATGCTAAAGGAAGTAATAACCAGGCGAATATAGGCGCCGGTATCACATCAGATATTAAGATCACTAAAAACCTTAAACTGGAAACCGGGATAACTATTGCTCAAAATTCGTTAAACTTTACCGCAGGGGTACCTACAACAACAGCACAAAACAATTTATCTTTTGCCCCCGCCAGTAATGCCGGCGGGGCATTGGTACTTGCAAGCGCATATAACGTAAACAGTGCAGTTACCAATGCGGCGGTTCCGGCGTTTAAAAATTATGATGCAGACCTGGTTGGTTTAGATATCCCGGTAAACCTTAAATATGAATTTAACGCTGCAAAAAACAATGTTTATGTTTTGGCGGGCTTTAGCTCGGGTACGTTTATCAACGAAACCTATACCTATCAATACAATTATCCTGCATTGTTTTCGCCATCGCTGCAGCAATTACAAGATGAAACCTCGCATAAAAGCTTTAATGGTTTTTATCTTGCAAAAACACTCAATTTTGCTTTGGGCGTTGGGTACCCGTTAGGCAAAAACCGGCTGATATTTGAGCCATTTTTAAAATATCCGCTTGATGGCCTGGGCTCGCAGAATATACGTTTTGGCGCGGGCGGTGTAAACTTAAAATTCAGCTTTCAATCCTCAAATAAATGAGGAAATCCCTATTGAGGTGAAGGGTAAAAGGCGAAGGGTGAAAGATATTTTTTCATCCCGTCTTTATCTCCGATCAAAGGAAATGAAACCTTTTACCTTTTACCTTTCAGCTTTTACCTTCTTCTATTTAAACCTTATTGCTTTTACCGGGGTTATTTTACTTACCAGCGTTGAGGGTAAAACCATTACTAACAGGCATACTACCAGCGTGCCGATGTTTAATACAACAAGGTCGGTAACATTAAATTGTATAGGTACAAAATTCATATAGTATGATTGCTGGTCGAGCTTAAAAAAGTGCGTATGGAATTGAAAAAAGCCGGCCCCGATCCCGAATAAATTCCCCAGTAGCATCCCCATTCCGATAAGGTAAGTGGCATTGAACAAAAACACTTTCTGTATCTGCCAGTTTGTAGCGCCCATCGCCTTTAACATACCGATCATGCTGGTGCGCTCCAGTATCATAATCAATAAAGCCGATATCATATTAATTACAGCAACTATAATCATCAAGCCCAAAACCACATCGGTATTGCCATCGAGCAAGCCAAGCCAGGCAAATATGGTGGGATAATTTTCCATTACCGTGTACGATTTAAGTTTGGTAGGCAATACTGTATCCAGGGCGTCGGCAGCCTCATTCAGCCTGTCGAAATCGGTTACTTTTATTTCATAGCCGCCAATTTCGTCGGGGTTCCAGTTATTAACCCTGCTTATTAACCCTATATCGCCTATCACATAAGTTTTGTCAACTTCATCAATACCAAAACTAAAAATACCCTTAATAGTAAATGGCCTAATCCTTAAAGGTTCTTGCACAAAGTACATCCATATCTTGTCACCAACTTTTAATTTGAGGCGATTAGCAATAGTTTGTGATATCAGCAACTCTTTTTTTGATTTTGTGGTATCTGAAAAGTCGATAACATTGCCCGCCAGCAGGCTTTTTTTAAAAAACGACCAGTCGTAACTTTTATCCACCCCTTTTAACTCCACCCCCTCCATCTCGCTATTCGCTTTTATTATGCCTGGCTTGGTAGCGAAGGGCATAACATCGGTAATTAAATGGTTGGCTTTTGCCTTTTTTACAAAGTTTGGGTCGGCTGCGAATGGGGAGTTTTCGCTGGAGTTGTTAAGGTCGTATTTAAACACCTCGATATCGCCGGCAAAACCGCGTATTTTCTCCCTGATCTCCTGCTTAAAGCCCCTTACAATAGCGAGGGTTAATATCATTACCCCAAGGCCGAGCATAATACCAACAATAGCTATGCGTACAATCAGTTTTGAGAATGTACGTTTAGACTTAAACGTTATACGGTTGGCTATAAAATAGGCGAAACTCAAAGCAGCATGTTTTTTGTACCTTCGCAAATATGCGGTTTTGCCGCCAATTTAAATTGTTTAAATAGTATTTATGATGAGGATGAAAGCCTTCTTACAATTTACCATAATTACCTGTTTACTATTGGGTACAGCTGCAGCGCAAAAAACGGTTCACAGGTCAACAAAACTTGATGCTGTAAAGAATGGAAAAATCGTAACCGGCGCTGACCAGGTTAACCTTTATATCGATTACCTGAAGGGCAAAAATGTCGGGATGGTTATTAATCAAACATCGGTAATCGGTAAAAACTTAACCCTTAGCCTTGATACCTTTATAAAGTTGGGCGTCACCGTAAAAAAAATATTTGGCCCCGAGCATGGTTTCAGGGGAGATGCCAGTAATGGCGCAGAAGTAAACAACAGCACTGATGCTAAAACCGGCTTACCTGTAATATCCCTTTACGGCAATAAACATTACAAACCAACGCCGGATGACCTGCAAGGGATTGACCTGATGATATTTGATATACAGGACGTTGGGGCGCGGTTTTACACTTATCTTTCTACCCTGCATTATGTAATGGAGGCCTGTGCCGAAAACAATATAGAACTGATGATATTGGACAGGCCAAACCCAAACGGCCTTTGTATTGACGGGCCTGTGCTGGATACAGCTTACCACTCGTTTGTCGGGCTAAACCCAATCCCTGTTTCTCATGGCCTCACTATTGCCGAATATGCACAAATGATAAACGGCGAAGGTTGGTTAAAAAATCATGTGCAATGCAAATTAAAGATCATTAAAGTAGCAAACTACACGCATAATTTAACTTATAAGCTACCGGTAAACCCATCGCCGAATTTGAATACAGAAAAATCGATATTGCTTTACCCATCGGTATGTTTGTTTGAGGGTACAACGCTAAGCCTTGGCAGGGGCACCATGTACCCGTTCCTGCAAATTGGCCATCCCAGCCTGGAGGGAAAATATGCCTATTCGTTTAAACCAGTAAGTATCCCCGGCATGAGCGAAGACCCGCCGCAAAAAGATAAAACATGTTATGGTATTGATTTGAAAGGGTACGACACCAATATTATTAAAAGCGGCGGCAAAATAAATTTAAACTGGCTAATAGAATTATACAACTCCTTCCCCGATAAGGCACATTTTTTTAATGCCTATTTTACAAAACTTGCCGGCACTACCGAACTAAGAAAACAAATTGAGGCCGGAAAAACCGAGGCGGAAATACGCGCAAGCTGGGACCCTGCTTTGAGCAATTATAAAAATATGAGGCTAAAGTATTTGCTTTATCCATGATTTCGGATGTCGGATTTATTTGGATTTATTTAAATTTCGGATATTTTCCCTCTTTGTCATCTGAGCGGAGCGAAGAATCTTCTACGCCATGATGAAACTACGCATTGCGACTATTGCATGGCGCAGATTGCAAATAGCAGAAGGTTCTTCGCTTCGCTTATAATGACAAATGCTTCTTGATATCGGATTTTGAAATTTCGGGCCTATAGCTATCGGGATCTGATTTATTAAAGGATTTGTAAAAAAGCTCGCCTACCGGGGGAGATTATTCACCGTTGTTTATTTTTTTGTGTTCATGAGGGCTTTATCATTTAGAGGGGGCTTTCAACAAATCCGGGGCAAATTTTAACTAATTATCACCTATCCGGGGTTTTTTATTAACTTTATGCAATAAAATTAATATCTCCCTATGAGAATTGTATTTATGGGCACGCCCCAGTTTGCCGTAACATCGCTGGATGCCTTAATAACCGCAGGCTGCGATATTGTGGCTGTGGTGACGGCGCCTGATAAGCCTGCGGGGCGCGGACAGAAACTCAATGAATCGGCAGTAAAACAATACGCAGTTGCGAACGGCCTCAAAGTATTACAACCCGAAAAATTAAAAAATCCTGAATTTTTAGAAGAATTGCGCGAATTAGGCGCTGATTTGCAGGTAGTAGTTGCTTTCCGCATGCTACCTGAGGTTGTTTGGAGCATGCCGCCAAAAGGCACCCTGAACTTGCATGCCTCCTTGCTACCGCAATACCGCGGCGCGGCGCCAATAAACTGGGTATTAATCAACGGCGAAGCTGAAAGTGGTGTTACCACCTTCTTTTTAAAACAGGAGATTGATACAGGCGATATACTATTCACCGAAAAAGTTACCCTAACCGGCCATGAAACTGCCGGCGAACTGCACGACCGCCTTATGAACAAGGGCGCAGGCCTGCTGGTGAAAACGGTTAAAGGTGTTGAGAGCGGCAGGTACAATGAGCATCCGCAATCGCAACTGATAGCCGGGGTTGAATTGAAACATGCACCTAAAATTTTTAAAGAAGATTGCCTCATCAACTGGAACCAGCCAGCCCAAACTATTTACAATAAGATACGCGGATTAAGTCCAATACCAACCGCCTATACCATACTGAACGGCAAGAACCTGAAAATATTCAGGGCGGATTACGAAATAGAAAAGCACGATATTCATACCGGTCATTTTGTAACTGATAATAAAACCTACCTGAAATTTGCGGCTAATGACGGGTTTGTAAGCTTAACTGAAGTACAACTGGAAGGCAAAAAACAAATGGGTATTGAGGAGTTTTTGAGGGGGGTGAGGTTGTAAGCCGATGATCCAGGTCCTTCAAAAACAATATGCCTTATTACAAGGCTCAAGGGAAGTTGTCTTAAACTTTATAGAAACAAAGGTTGGGGCCGACCTGAATACACCAGTACCGGCTTACGAAAACAGCACCATCCGTTATTTGCTTGTGCATACTGCCAATGCTTATTTTCAATGGTTACTGCGTTTTGCCATGAACAAGCCGCTTGAATTGTTAAGTGATGGGGACTTTAATACGATCAGCCTGATCCGTCCCTTATTTCAACAGGTGGATGATACGATGGCCGCTTTCCTGGAAAATTTTTCTGACCAGATGGAAATTCCGCTACACGGTACTTTATCACGAAACCGTGAGGTGAATGCTACGCCCCTGCAGGTTTTTACTCATGTGCTGACGCATGAGTTTCATCATAAAGGGCAGATTATGTCTATGTGCCGTTTGTTGGGTTATACGCCTCCTGATACGGATGTGATAAGGTTTTGATGGGAATTATTAAAAAATCGCACAGCATAATGACTTGTCATTGTTAGAATTTGATAATCGGTTCAGTCGAAGCTCTCGATTTGTTTTTAAAATCCCTGTTTATAGTAATTATCCCGAAAGCATCTTCACTCAGTCTCTCATTTTGAAAGCCGTAAGCAGCAAACTTTTGAGGATAAATTAAATCATTGGAATGATAGGCCAACAGTTCGCCTTTTTGGAAACTCATAATCAATTCATTTATGCCCCCGGCCCCGGTGTATATAAAATCCGATCTGTCAAAATAAAAAAAGTAGCTTGCTATATTTTTAAAGCTCTCGTTAAAATTGATTTTAATATTACCTCCGGATATGATTATTCCACTCTGCTGTATCGACCTTGATGCTACTCTGTTAATTGATTGCTGGGGATTGTCTAAAAACAAAACGATCAATGAAGTTTGGTAACCTGCATTTCTTGCCTGATCAACAAGGTCTTTGAATGAGGCATCGTTAAAAACAGTTTCAATCAAAGCATTCTTTCCTTGAATAATAGCTTTTTTTACAAGTTCTTTTGTACGGCCTTTGTAAACATCGGTCATAAAAACCTCAAACCTTTCCAGTTCGTTAAGGCGTGTGCGGATAAAAGTTGATTTACCCGCCGCATTACAACCGGCTATTAAAACCAGTTCGGGCTTGTCCATTAATCTTCCAGTTTTTTAATAATAGTATCCCTGATCTCTACGGGCATATCATGCTCATTCATAATGACCTCAATGGTTACCAGGTATTTTTCACCTGTGGGCATTTCTTTTCGCCAATATTCTCCATCTTCTTTAAATTGGGCATAAAATGGATTTCCTAACTCAAAAGCACGCTGACGCCCTAATTCATGCATGTTGCCCATATTTTTTAGCAGGCGGTCGACTATAGAAGTTGATTTCATGTAAATTGGTTATTTCTTCAATCCCATTCAAATTTACAAAATTGGAAGAACTTAAGCGTTTAAATTTACCAGGGATAAAACATTCCTTCCAATCAAATGGCGTTAAGCTGCAATCAAAAAACAAAACCTTCACCCCCCCTGGCGGATTTACGAATGTACAATTCAATAAAGTGGCCGCCGCCACCAATAATACGGAGACTTATGAAGGCAAGATCACTACGCTTAATTTCTTAACGGGCCTGCAAATAAATTTTAACGCCCGCATACATGTCCGGAATTATGCTGCCAGCCATCAATCCGCTTTACTGGTTGAAATTTCACCGCAGGCGTGTAACCACCCGGTTTGGGACAAGTTGGATAGCATAGTAAACGGCTTTAAATTAAACAAATAGCACCAACTTGTAATAAATACAATCCGCCCTTAAAAAATAAAAATCGTTGTAACTAACCCCACATTATACCATCTTAAGTTTAATTAACAGTTATTATAACTTTTATTAAAATTTACGGATATGTTCACAAAAGAATCATTCTCTGTTAACGGGGAAGCACTGCTAAAAAAAGTAAAAGAACTGATAGCCGAAGGCAACGTAAGGAAGATCACTATTATCGATAAAGCAGGTAAAGAGATAATGAGTTTCCCGTTAACCATTGGGGTAGTTGGCGCATTATTATTACCAGTAATGGCAGCAGTAGGCGCGTTAGCTGCGTTAATTGGCGAATGCACCATTACCGTTGAAAGGGAAGAAGAAAAAAATGAGAGCACAGAAGGCTAAACCGACCGGTTGTTGACAGACTACTTGCCAAAGCGGAGATTACAACCTATATTCAACGCATTATTTGCGGCGTTTAGCATAATATCGATTTATCAAAACCAACTCACGTTAAAACACCTTAACGCAAGTTCAGTCAAACAAAAAAACCAAAATTAATGAACCAGCAGGAAGCTAATATTTTAACTGTAGAGGGGCTGAATGTAGATTACGGCAAATTTCACGCGGTGCAAAACGTTTCGTTTAATGTACTTAAAGGGGAGATATTCGGGTTGCTTGGACCGAATGGCGCAGGTAAAACAAGTACCCTTAGCGCCGTAGAAGGCCTTTTAAAGCCGCAATCGGGCACTATCATTGTCGATGGAAATAATGCCGCTGAAAAGCCGTTACATGCACGCGCATCGCTCGGAGTACAGTTACAGTCTACAAGCTTTCAGCCCGAACTGCATGTAATAGAAGTACTGCAACTTTACGGCGGCATCTACGGCCTGAAATTATCCAAAGAGCAGGTTTTAGCCCTTTTGCGGGATATTAACCTGGAAGACCAGGCTTTCAAAAAATTCGGGCAGCTTTCGGGCGGGCAGCAGCAAAGGGTATCGCTGGTTATTGCCACCATACACAACCCAAAACTCGTGCTTTTGGATGAGCCGACAACAGGGCTCGACCCGCAGTCGCGCAGGCAGCTTTGGGAACGTATTGAAGCTATCCGCGAAAAAGGCCATGCCGTTTTACTTACCACCCACTCGATGGAAGAAGCCGAATCTGTTTGTGACCGTATTGCTATCATCGACCATGGCAAAGTAATAGCAATTGATACCCCGCAGAATATGATAGATAAACACCGGGACGATCCCGAAGTTATAGCAGTTTCGCGCCGGGGAAAAATAACCCTCGAAGATGTATTTATAGCGCTAACGGGGAAAGCGGTGAGGGCTTAGTGAATGGTTGATTAAGTTGATTGGGTGAGTGGTTTTGCTATTTCATCACCTAATCAACTTAATCCAACCTAATCAACCAATTACAATAATTGAAAAATGGAAACAACCATACCTAAAACATCAACAGTACTTGCTTCGCTTTTACGGGCTGATTTTACAACGCAATGGCGCAACCGCAGGGCGGTGGTTCTTACGCTGATAGTCCCGGTTATAATATTGATGACATGGAAAGGAATAGGGGTTAGCGGCCCATTTATTTTGTCGAATAGCATCACCATAGGTCTCTTCGCATCAGGGTTAATGGGTTATTCCAATTCGATTGCCCGTGACCGTGATAAAGGGATTTTTCAAAGATTACGTGTGGCGCCAGTGCCATCGTGGGCTATTATGTCAAGCCGACTGTTGGTGCAATTGTCAATGATTATAATGACTACTACAATAGTTTTCATTATCGGCAAAGATTATGACGGGATAAATTTAACCCCAGCTGCCTATGCACTTACTTATTTAACGTCGATAATTGGGGGGGCAGTGTCTTTAAGTCTTGGCCAAATGATAGTTGGGGGAATAAAAAACCCGGAGACTGTTAATTCAACAACCAGGTTGGTTTACCTTGCTTTTATTTTAGTAGGCATGTTTGGCGAAATTTATCAAAACAAGCTGAGGAAAATATTAGCTGACGCCGTAGAATATTCCCCTTATGGTGCGGTAAAAACTATCCTTTCAACCAGCATGGAACCTGATAAATGGACAAACCATACCACAACGGCGCTTTTGGTAACCATTGGCTATGCTATAGTTTTTGCAACGTTTGGTATTAAATGGTTTAAATGGAATACTAAATAGGGAAGGAAAATGGCAAACACTTTTTCACAAATTTATCTCCAATTTGTTTTTGCAGTGCAGAACCGACAAAGTTTGATAGCAAAAGAGCATAAAGAAGAATTGCATAAATACATTACCGCTCTTGTGCAACACAGGAAGGCGAAAATGCTTGCCGTTAATTGCATGCCCGATCATACACACCTGTTTGTCGGGTTTAAACCAACAATTTTGATTTCGGATTTTGTAAAAGAAATTAAGGTTGAAAGTAATGAATTTATTAACGACAAAGGTTGGATAAAAGGAAAGTTTAATTGGCAAGAGGGTTATGGTGTATTTTCATATTCTCATTCACATTTGGATAGGGTAATAAAATATGTGCTTAACCAGGAAGTGCATCACCAAAGAAAAACATTCAAACAGGAATATCTGGGCCTGTTGCAAAAATTTGATATACCATTTGAGGATCGGTATTTGTTTGATTTTTTTGATTGATAATGCTGTTTATTGAATAGTAGCCGAAGGAGGCTCCGGTGGAGCCATATTTTAGATTTATTTATTTTCTATAAACACGTGACTCCTAACGGAGTCTATAGCATTGAAGCGAATCAATAAAAAAAGCTCCGGCAGGAGCATCCTGTTTATAGGAAAAACTAAAAAAGACCTAAGCTCCAGGGGAGCTTCCTTAACCCATATGCATTCACGAATTACAACGTAGTAGTATCATTGCAGTTACAGAGATCGCAGAATAATAACAAATAATTTGCCCGGGCGCAAAGGCAGAATCAAGCTACCCCAATCAATAAATATCTTTCCAGCTGTGCAATGAATTTATCAACCGGGTATGATCCGCTGGCTTCTTCGTTACCGCCTTTACGGAAGGTATAAAGGATGCGGCCATTTTTTATGCATTCCATATGGAACTCCCAATCTTCAACACTCCACAGCATATAAAGGCTTTGCGATGCTGTTGGCACAAATTTTCCCGTTCTTTCAAGATTTATATCCTCAATATAATTTAACAGCTTTTCCGCATTTTGCAGCGTAATGGCGTTTGGAGCAGGATATTTCTTGCTTACTATGGTTAAAGCGGCTTCAATTTCGGGATGCATAAAATAAAGGCGATAGATATAAATAGTCTTTATACGTATGCCCTCTGCTAATGTTTCGGAAATTGCTGCTAAAAATTCATTATAAAAATATTAAAAAATTCATACTTTTACCGCCGGACTGCCCGGCAGTTTTGTTTAGCAATAGATATCATGAAAAAAGTAAGTGTAATCCTTTTAATAGTTGGCATAATAGTAACTATTGGTTTAATAGTTTATTACAAGTCGCAGGTTAACCCTGTTGACTCTGATTCGATGGCTATTGATGGCAACGGCTTCCAGACTTCAAGGTGGCCTATATTTATCGGGATCATCTTTACGTTTGTTGGCGGCTT